>ENA-OFCI01000696-OFCI01000696.1-metagenomes-genome-assembly--contig:-NODE-696-length-18527-cov-4.777501_pt1 | contig 18527 bp, 16 predicted proteins | sample MGYA00153391_OFCI01 | MGnify analysis MGYA00153391
CACAGCAATTTCGCGCCAGCGACTATGTGCGTGCCCTGCGCGCGACGGCGTTTGGCGGGCTCGTACGCAACGGCAAGGCCGCGCTGGTGACTGCCCGCGCACGCATCCTGGCTGATGTTCCGATTGATCCTGGAGTCGCCGCCACGACCACGACAACAACCAGCGCCATCTTCCCGGAGCTGCGCCAGGTCGTCGAGCAGGCGCATCGCGAAGTGCTGCTGGTGTCGCCCTATCTGGTGCCGGGAGCACGAAGTGTCGAGGTGCTTTGCGGGGTGGCGCGCCGAGGGGTGCGAGTGAGGATCCTCACCAATTCCTTGCTATCCACCGATGTGCCGGTGGTGCATGCAGGTTATGCGCGCTATCGGCCGCAGATGCTGGCATGCGGAGTCGAGTTGTATGAGCTGCGGCCCAACGGGCTGCGCGCCAAGCCCTCACGCATCGGCCTGTCGTCAGGTGCAAGCCTGCACACGAAGGCCGTCGCGGTCGACGGCGAGGTGGTCTTCGTCGGGTCGATGAACCTCGATCCACGCTCCAAGCATCTGAACAGCGAAGTCGCACTGCGCATGGACAGTCTCGACCTGGGCCGACAGCTCGCGGCATTGTTCGACGAGGCCACCACGCCTGATCAGGTGTTTCGGGTCGCGTTGGACGAGCCCGGAAACGCGAAGGCCTCGCTCCATTGGGACGCCATCGAAAACGATCAACCAGCTCGCTATGCGAGCGAACCATTGGCCAGCGCCTGGCGCCGTTGGTTGACCCGCCTGCTCGGCGGCTTGGCCCCGGAAGATCTGTTGTAGACGAAGCGTGTCTGCATGGACCGCATTTCCAAGGAGATTCCATGTCCATGATCGTTTCACCCACAGAGTTTCACCTCAGTTTTCGTGTTGCGGATCTGGACGAGAGCACCACGTTCTACACCTCGTTCCTCGACGTGGAACCGAAGGACAGGACGTCCCGGTTCTCGACCTTCGTGGCGCCGCATCTGAACCTGAATCTGGTGCTGCTGGTCAACGACAGCGGCAAGCCACTGGACACCTACAGCCTGTACCACATCGGCCTCGGCGTCCCCGACAAGGCTGCCGTCATCGAAAGCTATGTGCGCGCCAAGGCCCAGGGCGTGACGATCGTCAAGCCGCCACGAACAACCTGGCGCGGCACGCCCTTGCACGAACTGTGGCTGCGCGACCCGACCGGGTACGGCATCGAGGTCTACGCCCGCCTCACGGCGCAGGAACTGGCCAGCATGCCCGCTGACCAGGAGCCTTCCTACTTGGTGCCTGGAACCGGCCCCTGAGGCGCGTCGTTCCTTGGCAGGCTCAGCATGGCATCCAGCCCGCCGGAATTGCCATCGCCCGCCGCGGGCAGGTTTTGAAGCACCACATCGCCACCATGCAGGCGCGCGATGCTGCGCGCGATGCCCAGACCCAGGCCGGTGCCTCCGGTGGCGCGGTTGCGTGAAGCTTCCAGGCGATGGAACGGCTCGAACACGCGCTCGAGCTCGGTCTCGGGGATACCCGGGCCTGTGTCCAGCACATGAAGCAGCAGGCGATCCGCTGAGTCTTCAATGCGCACCGTCGCACCACCGCCGTACAGCACCGCGTTGTCGACCAGGTTGCCCAGCGCACGCCTGAGCAACGAGGGCACGCCGACAAAGGGCGCAATGGCGTTGCCCTCGATCGTCAGCGCCCGGCCCATGGCGTCGTTGTCGGACTGCAGCGATGTCAGCAGGGCGTCGATGTCCACCGGGGCGCGTGCCTCGTGGCCGCCCAGGCCGCGCATGAAGTCCAGCGTCTGCGTCACCATCGCCTCCATTTCCTGCAGGTCCGACTCGAATCGCGTGCGTGCGTCGTCGTCGTCGAGCAGTTCGGTGCGCAGCCGCATGCGGGTCAGCGGCGTCTTCAGGTCGTGCGACAGCGCGGTGAGCATCCGGGTGCGCTCGTCAATGAACCGCACCAGGCGCTCCTGCATGGTGTTGAAGGCCTGCGCCGCCTGCAGTACCTCGCGCGGTCCGTCTTCGGGCAGCGGCGGCCGTGCGATGTCCTCGCCCAAGCCCTGTGCTGCCTGCGCCAGCACGTGCAGCGGTCGCACCACCCACCGCACCGCCACCCAGGACAGGCCGAGCATGGTCAGCAGCAGCACCGCCAGCGTCAGCACCAGGCGCCAGGGGAGCGCATCGGGGGAACTCGGCAACTCGGTGTCGAAGCGAGCCCAACGGCCGTCGCGCAATTGCACCTCGGAGCGCAGCACCGGCAGCGCCGAACCCGGGCCTGCGCCCATCCACCGCGGCCGCTCCCCGCCCATCATGTTCTGGTGCCGGCGGGCGCCGCTGTTCATCTCCAGGCCGGGGGCAAAACCCGGGCGCATTTCCACCCGTGTGGCGCGCTCGTCGCCCAACGCGGCGCGCAGCCGGGCCGCGAACAGTGCGCCACGCCCACTGGGAATGGCCAGGTCGGCGATGACCGGGGCGTCGTGCAGCGACAGCACCAGAGGCGGTACACCGAACACCGCCACCACACGCTCGCGCTCTGCTGGCGGCAGGCCGTCGAGCAGCGTGACCACATCGGCGATGCGCTGCGCCGGCTGCTGGCCGAAGCCGCGCGCCAGCAACTGGTCGCGCTCGACCACGTTGATGGCCGCGCTGAGCACCTGCGCCAGCATCAGCCCGGTGGCCAGCACCAGCATCAGCCGGCCGAACAGCGACTGCGGCAGCCAGCGCGACCATGCCTGCATCAGATCGCCTTCTCGACGGTAGTGGACAGCACGTAGCCCTCACCACGCACGGTCTTGATGAGCGCCGGGCTGCGCGGGTCATCGCCCAGGCGCTGGCGCAGGCGACTGACTTGCACGTCGATGCTGCGGTCGAGCGGGTCGGCTTCGCGCCCCTGACTGAGGTCGAGCAGCTGGTCGCGGCTGAGCACGCGGTTGGGGTGCAGTGCAAAGACGTGCAGCAGCTTGTACTCCGCACCGCCAATGGGGGTGACGATCCCGGCGGGCGAGACGAGATGGCGTTGCGCGGTGTCGAGCAGCCAACCGGCGAAGCGCAACTGGGTTTCGTCCTGAGGCTGCAGGTTGGGCGGCAGGCTGCGGGTGCGGCGCAGGATGACCTTGATGCGTGCCAGTAGTTCGCGCGGGTTGAAGGGCTTAGGCAGGTAGTCATCGGCGCCCATCTCCAGGCCGATGATGCGATCGGTCTCGTCACCGCGCGCGGTGAGCATCAACACGGGCATGTCTGACTTTGCGCGCAAGGTGCGGCACAGCGTCAGACCGTCGTCGCCAGGCAGCATGAGGTCGAGCACCACAAGGTCGAAGGCGCCAGCGTCCAGTGCCCGCCACATCGCCCGGCCATCTCCGACGGCAGTGGCGCGCAGGCCGTTCTTCTCCAAGTAGCGCGTGAGCAGGCTGCGGATTTCAGCGTCGTCGTCGACGATCAGGATGTGATCGCTGCGTTCCATCGTCGAGGCCATGATTGCCATTGCACCGCGCTTCAGCCCGGATCGGGCCATCGACAACGTATCACAGCATGTCAAAGCGCCGTCTCGACGCATGGCGCGACAAATCGGCCCTCGCATGACACAGCGCCCTTACACGGCGATCGTTCAATGGACTCCGTTGCGAAGGGATCTTCGACAACGCGCCGGCGCCGGACAAAAGGCCTGTGCCGGTGCCATTCAGCACCCTTTGAAGGACGTATTTTCATGAAGACCTCGACCAAGATCATCGCCGCTGCTGCCGCCGTTGTCGCCCTGGGCGCTGGCGGCCTCGTCTTCGCCCAACAGGGCGAGGGCCACATGGGCCATCAAGGCCAGATGGGTGCCGGTATGGGCATGCAGGACGGCGGCCATGGCGGCATGCGTGGCTCGGAGAACGCTGCGGATGTCACCGCCCGTCTGGCGACCGTGAAGACCGAGCTCAAGATCACCACCGCGCAGGAGCCCGCCTGGCAGAAGTTCGAAGGTGTCGTGCGCCAACAGGCGGACGCCCGCCAGGCCATGCGCAGCACCATGCAAGCGCGCATGCAAGATCCGAAAGCCGCAGCCAGCGTCGACCACGCAGCACAGCGCGAGTCGATGATGAAGCTGCGCGACGGCAACCGGGCCGAACGCGATGCCGCGCGCCTGGCGCTTTACGCCGTGCTGACCCCTGAGCAGAAGACGCTGGCTGACCAGAAGCTGAACGCAGACAAGGGCCATCGCATGGGAATGCACAAGCACGCGGGTTGAGGCGGTAGCGCTCCGGAGCTCGGGCGAGCAGATCGCGCTCGTCCGGGCTCCTCTTAAAACATCAGCAGTTCCGCAAGGCACGACTTTCAATTGCCGGATGCGCGGGACCGCCCTCCGCGGGCGCTCCCCGGGCCTCAGACGCTTGCCGAACTGCAGCGTTCGGTGTCGCACAGACGCCAAGGCTCAGACCGCCTCCAATCAACTTCAAATCCAAGGCCATCATTTGCCGGGCAAGGTGGGTGTGTCAGTGCGGTTGCAGCCGATCTGCAGCTGAAACGAGCGTGGTTGACCCAAGGGGGAAGCGGACGGTCGAATCTATTCGTCAAGGTCTGTGAAGGTGCGATGTCGAGCGCTGGGGCAATGTCTTGATGCCCGTCAATACCCGACAGATCGCCCGGCCGTCTGATCGAACCTGACCATCCGGGGAGAGCCGATGCCCAGCCCACAATTCACGAAACCCTGGCACGGCGTGCTGCGCGACCAGATCCACTGGAATCCGACCATCCTGGAAGATGCCTGCATCGGCTGCGGCACGTGCGTCACCGGCTGCAGCCGGCTGGTCTATCGGTTCGACTTCGAACGCAAGAAGCCGGTGGTGATCGACCCGCTGAACTGCATGGTCGGCTGCACCACCTGCGCCAACACCTGCCCCGCGCATGCCATCGAGTTCCCGCCGATCGAAAGCGTGCTGGTTCTGGAGGGCCAGGCCCTCGTCCGGCACTCGGTCGAGGATGATCTGCAGCAGCGCCGTGACGTGCTGGCTGCGCCGTCTTCGATACCGCACCCCGACCGCATCGTCATGCTCGCGGTGGCGGCCATCGAACGGCTGACGCCCGAGGTGCTGAAGTTGAGGCTCGCGCCGGTCAAGCCCGGTGAGTGCTTCTGCGAGTTCGTGCCGGGCCAGTACATCGAACTCTGGCAGCCTGAATCGACGCATCTGTCGCGCTCGTACTCGATTGCCAACGCGCCGCACGGCGACGGCAGCATCGTGTTGCACATCCGGCGCGTCGATGGCGGACGCTTCACCGCCTGGGCCTTCGACGGCATGAAGGTCGGTGACCAGTTGCAGGCACGCGGGCCGCTGGGAACCTTCACGATGCGAACCCCCGCCACAACACCCTTGCTGTTCATCGCTGGCGGTACCGGGCTGGCGCCGGTGCTGGCATTGATCGAGCAGCAGGTGCGCTTCGATGCACAGCGCGACATGGTGTTGCTGTGGGGCATGCGTCGCAACGCCGACTTCTATGCCTTGGATGCACTGCGTGAACTGCTGGTGCTGGCGCCGGGCCTGCACGTGCGACTGGTCGCCGAACTGGCCGACGATGCGGCGCAAGCCAGCGAGCGCATGACCGTCGAGGCCGGCACCGTACTCGATGCGCTGGCCCGCGATCCTGCCGTGCTCACCGGGCGCGACCTCTACATTGCCGGCCCGCCAGCGATGCTGCGCGGCCTGACTCAGGCGCTGAACGCGCAAGGGGTCGACAGCCGCCGGTTGCACATCGATTCTTTTGGCGTCTGAGTCGGCGCCCGACCCCCTCACCCCACCAACAAGCTCTCAGGAGAAAACCTCATGACCAGCCGACAAGTCGTTCTGTGCCACCCGGTTCGCACTGCCATCGGTACCTACGGCGGCAGCCTCAAGGACATGCCTGCGCCGGAACTTGGCGCCGCGGCGATCCGCGAAACACTCAAGCGCTCGGGTCTCGCGGCCGACAAGATCGAGACCCTCGTGATGGGCAATGTGATCCAGGCCGGCGTGAAGATGAATCCTGCACGCCAGGCTGGCATTGCCGCTGGGCTGCCAGTAGAAGTTCCCGCGCTTACCGTCAATCGCGTCTGCGGCTCCGGTGCCCAAGGCGTGGCAAGCGCAGCGCTCGAAATCTGGTCCGGCATGATCGACTGCGCCATTGCCGGCGGGATGGAGAACATGGACCGCGCACCCTACCTGCTGCCGCAGGGCCGCTGGGGCGCCCGCATGGGCGACGTCACGATGTTCGACAGCATGCTGTACGACGGCCTGAACGATGCCTTCAGCAGCAAGCACTCGGGCTGGCACACCGAAGACCTGGTGCTCAAGAACGGCATCAGCCGCGAAGACCAGGACCGCTGGGCGCTGCGCTCGCAGCAGCGCTTCAGTGCAGCCCAAGCCGCAGGCAAGTTCGAGGCAGAGATCGCCGCCATCGAGGTGCCCGGCCGCAAGGGCCCGACGGTCTTCGCCAAAGACGAGCACAACCGGCCTGAAACCACAGCGGAGTCGCTGGCCAAGCTCAAGCCCGCATTCCGCAAGGAAGGCACCATCACCGCCGGCAACGCGCCGGGGCTGAACTCGGCCGGCGCGGCCATGGTCGTATCACATACCGCCTGGGCCGAGAAGAACGGCCTGGAGCCGATGGCGCGGCTGGTGAGCTATGGCATCGGTGCGGTGGAGCCTGGCATGTTCGGTCTGGGCCCGGTGCCCGCAGTGCGGCAGGCGCTCGCTCGTGCCGGCTGGTCGGTGGGCCAAGTGGATCGCGTCGAGATCAACGAGGCCTTTGCCGCCATCGCACTGGCCTGCCTGCGCGAGATCGGCTTTGCCGAGGACATCGTCAACGTCGAAGGCGGTGCCATCGCGCACGGCCACCCGATCGGCGCCAGCGGCGCGGTGCTGGCCACACGCTTGATCCATTCGATGAAGCGCGACGGCTGCAAACGTGGCATGGTCACTTTGTGCATCGGCGGCGGCCAGGGCATTGCGCTGGCGATTGAGATGGTCTGAGCCAGAAACAGCGCAGGAGCCGCGATTCGCCGACTCTCCGCAAGGTTCCAATATTGGAGACAGCATGTCAGACCAACAAAGCAAGTTCGAACCGCTTGATCCCGGCCGCGTCAACTCCATGGACCCGCTCGAGTTGCAGTACTGGTGCACGGAACTCCACTGCACGGAGGCCGAGTTGAAGGATGCCGTGTCCAAGGTCGGCGAGCATGTGACGGTCGTGCGCCAGCAACTGGCGTCGCGCAGGTGATGCGACAAGTCCAGCTCGATTCAGTTGGTGCTTGATCTGCAAAAGGCGGACGAAATGGAAATCAAAGTTCTGGGCTCAGGCTGCAGCAAGTGCCACAGCACCATCGGCATCATCGAACGGGCCGCGCACGCCTCGGGCGTCGAGGTTGAAATCGTCAAGGTAGAGAACCCCGAGGAGATCAAGCGCTCAGGTGTTCGGGCCACCCCTGCGGTGATGATCGACGGCAAGGTCGTGCACAGCGGCGGCATTCCCTCGCACGAGGAAGTGCAAACCTGGCTGAAGCCGGGTCCCATCGGGTTTCTGAACCACCCGACCCGGCATCTGTTCTTCACCGGCAAGGGCGGCGTTGGCAAGACCTCGCTGTCGACCGCTGCGGCGCTGACGCTCGCGGACGCGGGCAAGAAGGTGTTGCTGGTCAGCACCGACGCCGCATCGAATCTGGACGAGATGCTGGGGATCGAGCTTCGCAATACTCCGGTGCCGGTCCCGGGAGCGCCCGGCCTGTCGGTGCTGAACATCGACCCCGACAACGCGGCCGAGTCCTATCGACAACGCGTTCTGGCCCAGATGGGCGCAGGCGCCAGTGCAGAAGAACTATCGACCGTGCGTGAGCAACTGTCCGGGGCATGCACCACGGAGATCGCCTCCTTCGACGAGTTCTCGTCACTACTGTCCGACGGCGCCGAGACCTACGACCACATAGTTTTCGACACGGCCCCGACGGGGCACACCTTGCGGCTGCTCAGCCTGCCCAAGGCGTGGACCGGCTTCCTCGACGGGAACGATCGCGGCGCCTCCTGCCTGGGGCCGCATTCGGGCCTGAAGATGCAGGAGGTGCGCTTCAAGGCCGCGCTCGACGCCTTGAGCGATCCGGCGAAGACCACGGTGATTCTGGTGACGCGGCCGGACAAGGGTGCCATCGCCGAAGCGGCGCACACCTCGGGCGAGTTGCATGAACTGGGCCTGAACAACCAGCGGCTGGCGATCAACGGCGTGTTCCACGCCAGCGAGCGCAGCGACGCGGTGGCCTGTGCCATCGAGGACTTGGGGCAGCAGGCGCTGGAGGCGATGCCAGCGTCGCTGCGCGCACTGCCGCAGGACCGCGTGCCGCTGCGGGCCTTCGACACGGTCGGCCTGCCTGCCTTGCGCGCGCTGCTGACCACTGGTGCCGGCCCAATCGCGGCGCCCATGACTTCGGTTGTGGTCGCCACCGAAAAGCTTCAAGGCCTGGACGCCTTGGCCGACGAACTGGCTGCCGCCGGGCACGGGCTGATCATGGTCATGGGCAAGGGCGGCGTCGGCAAGACGACGGTCGCCGCCGCCCTAGCGTTGGGGCTGATCCAACGCGGCAAGACCGTGCACCTCAGCACCACTGATCCGGCCGCTCATCTTGCGGGAACGTTGAACGGCGAAGTGCCGGGCTTGCAGGTGAGCCGCATCGACCCGAAGGTCGAGACGCAGCGCTACATCGACAAGATCATGGCGGCCAAGTCACCCAAGCTCGACGCGGCCGAGCAAGCGCTGCTGCTGGAGGACCTGCAATCGCCCTGCACCGAAGAGGTCGCGGTCTTTCACGCCTTCTCGCGCATCGTCAGCGAGGGCCGCAGCGCCTTCGTTGTGCTGGACACCGCGCCCACCGGCCATTCGATGCTGCTGATGGACGCGACCGGTGCCTATCACCGGCAAATGACACGGGAGTTCGAAGGCCACGGTACATCTCACATCGTCACGCCCTTGATGCGACTGCAGGACGCCGCGTACACGAAGATCATTCTGGTCACGCTGCCTGAGGTGACGCCTGTATCGCAGGCGGCTGCGTTGCAAGAGGACCTTCGCCGCGCCAGCATCGAGCCCTATGCCTGGGTGCTCGACAAGAGCGTGCTGGCAGCGGGCACCCGTGACCCTTTGCTGGCCGCTCGGCTGGCCGGCGAGCGCAAGCAGATGGAACGCATAGCCGCTGGATTGGCCAAACGCATCTTCACGCTGGCCTGGCTGACCGTGCCGCCGATCGGATTCGTCGAGTTGTCCAAGCTGGTCGCCAAGCAATCGAGCGCTGAGGCGATCCACGCCTGAGCCCCCACCCATCACTCCATCGAGGTTCCCCATGTACGGATTCACCACCACCCTCAGCGGCATCACGTTCGACCAAGCCCTCACCAAGACACTGGCCGCTCTGAAAGCCGAAGGCTTCGGCGTGCTCAGCGACATCGACGTGCAGCACGCGATGAAGGAGAAGCTCGGCGTCGACATGCCGCCCTACCGCATCCTCGGTGCCTGCAACCCACCGCTGGCGCACCAGGCCCTGCAGGCGGTGCCCGACATCGGCCTGCTGCTCCCCTGCAACGTGATCGTGCGCGAGGAAGCGCCTGAGCGCGTGGTGGTCGGCTTCCTTGACCCGCAGATCATGGTGAACCTGGTCGGCAAGCCCGAGGTGAAGACCGTGGCCGACGCGGCGGAACAGCGCCTGCGCCGCGCCTGCGAGAGCCTCGGCGGCAGCACGACACAGGCCACCTGACGCACGATGTGTGAGCTGCTCGCACTGTCGAGTTCAACCCCGGCCCGTCTGACGTTCTCATTGCAGACCCTGGCCGCACGCGGGGGTGCGTCCGGCAGCTCACATGACGGCTGGGGCGTCGCTTTCTACCAGGGCACCGATGTGGCGTTGTTCCGCGAGCCGGCCGCCGCCGCCGACAGCGCGCTGGTGCGCTTCCTCGAAACGGAAGGACCTGCCACGCATCTGGCGATCTCCCATATCCGCCACGCCACGCAGGGCGGCGTCTCGCTCGCGAACACGCAACCCTTCGTCCGGGAAGTCGGCGGGCGTGCTCATGTGTTCGCGCACAACGGCGACCTGCCAGGCATCTACCGAAGCGACGCTCTGGCGCTCGGATCGCATCGCCCGGTCGGGCAAACCGATTCCGAGCATGCCTTCTGCGCGCTGCTGGAGCGCCTGAATGAACCATGGAAGGCGAGCACGCCGCCGACCGTTGAATTGCGTCTGTCCCTGCTTGCCGCTTTCGCCGCTGACTTGCGCGCGCTCGGGCCTGCCAACTTCATCTATGCGGACGGCGACGCGGTGTTCGCACACGGCCACCGACGCTTGCAACGCACAAGCAAGCGCGCCGAGCCGCCTGGACTGTGGATACGGCAGCGGCATTGCGCCCCTGCCGATCTTGCGCCCGACGACCACGGCGGCGCCTCGATCGCCCAGGGAGAGCGATCAGTGGTGTGGATCGCCAGTGTGCCGCTCACCGACGATGAGTGGCGACCGCTGGCCGAAGGCGAAGCTGTTGCTGTACGCGGTGGTGAGGTGCTCGGCTCTCGGCTGCTGGCGGTTCGCTGACAACCGTCGCCAGACGGTCACACCTTCGATCATTGACGAGGTCGTGCAGCGTCTACTGCAGGCCTCCGGCAACTGTTCCGATCGACAACTCACTCAAGAACGCGGCTGGCAGAGGTCGGGCGCGAGTGGCGCTCTTTCGCTTGTTCACGGTCCCGATGTTGACGCAGCAAACGGCTGCCTCACCTTCCGCGAGTCCGCACAGGTCGTGAAGTCGACTTGAGGCCATCGCCTGGCCGCTGGTCAGACCTGCACCAAACCCCATCGCGTGAGCGCCCAGCAGCAGGTTCTGAATGGCCGCACCCATCGACACCATGCGCTCCAGCGGCGGCGTATTCGGCTCACGCAGCCCGAGGCAAGCGATTGCGACCAGGAGCAGTGGAGCACGGTGCGCCTTCTCACGCGCCGACTCGATCTGCTCCAGCGTGGCACCGGGGTCCCGATCGATCAAGGCCAGCGCGAACACCTCGGCGAGGTGTTGCCGCTGCCCGGCCGCTACGAGGATGAAGCGCCACGGCATCAACAGCCCGTGGTCGGGTGCCGCCGCCGCGAGGGAAAGCAGCGCTTCGAGCTGCTCGGCCGACGGTCCGGGTTCCACAAGGCGCTTCGGCGACACGTTCTGGCGCGAACTGATCAGCGCCTGCGCCATCGAAAAGGTTTCGCCGTCCTGCTGCGGCTGACGCGCCTCGCGTCGCGTTAAGGCGGAGTTGTCCTCCGCGTCGATGTGAACAGTGCGTTCGAGGTTCATGACATCCAGGTCCTCGCAAAACGGGGGTGCCCGAAGACACCCCCCGAACACGGCGCCAACTTCCAAATGCGCGCCGAGAGGAGACAAGCCTCGTCGGCTCAGCCGAAGCGGCGTTCCTTGAAGCTGATGGTCTGCTTCCAGTCGTCGACGCTGCCCACCCGCTTGATGCTCGCCCAGGTGCCCTTGTAGTACGGCACGACGTTGCGGTCCACCCACGGGCTGGTCACATCACCGGCCACGCCACGGATGTAGCCGAACAGCATGAAGGTCTGGCCCGCCTTGATGGCCTTCTGTGGGTAGGCCATCGCGTAGGTGCTGCCGAAGTCGTTGAAGACCTCGACCACGTCGCCGGCCGCCACGCCCATCGTGCGCGCGTCTTCCGGGTTCATCTCGATGAAGGCCGTCGGGTAGCGGTCGCGCACGAAGCTGTTGTACTGGTCGTGGTACGCGGTCTGCCAGACCTCGTTGGCTCGGCCGTTGTTGATCCAGTAGCGGTGCTTGGCCTTCTGGTCGGCAACGATCTTCGGCAAGCCGTTCCATGGCGCCGGCTTGAACTCGGCCTTGCCGTCCTTGGTGTCGAACTTGCCGTCCATGTAGGCCATCTCGGTGCCGATCATCTTGTCGCCTTCGACGCGCTTGATCGGCAATTGAACGCCATTGGTGCCGGCCTTGCGGAGCAGCGCGTAGGTGGCCAGATAGCCGGTGTCACCACCCTGGCTGTCGATCGGACCAACCCCAGGTCGCCCAGCACGACGGAAGCCGTCGTTGAAAGCGTCCTCCTCGCTCTTCCAGTCGAAGCCCTCGAAGCGCTTGGCCATGTCGGCCTTACCGTCCCGCGCGTACATCGCCTTCAGCGTGTTTGCGATGTCGGCTGCGATCATGCAGTCGGCCTTGGCCGACCCCGGCGGGTCCATGAATTTCTCGGACAACCGAAGGCGGCGCTCTCCGTTCATCGAGGTCAGGTTGATCTCGCCGGGTTGCGCAGCGGGCAGCAACATGTGTGCTTCCTCAGCGAGCGTCGTCGGATACAGGTTGATCCCGACCACGTACATGCCGCCTTTGTTCTTGCAGGCGTCGTAGATGACATCGACCATCTGCTCGACGCTGGCGCCACGCGCCGCACTCATCGCCTGGTTGACGATCTGTGCACGGCGGCTCAGCACGCGGCGATGTTCTTCGGCGTTGAGCGTGGTCTGGAACGGGTTCGTGCCCCAGATGGTGTACATCAGGCCGCGACCCTGGATCACCTCCTGGTCGATGTAGATCTTCTTGTCGCCGGGGTACGGCGGGCGGGTGTAGCCCTCCTGGTGGCCGCCCATGCGGCAGACACCCGTGCCACGCCGGCCGACGTTCTGCGTCGCGAGCACGAGGCTCACCAAGGAACTCTGGATGACGTAGTTGTCGTTGCCCCAGATGATGCCTTTCTCATAGGCGTGGAAGGTGCGCGGGCGGTGGCCCGATGCTTTGGTCTTGTAGGCCCAGTCGGCGGCCTGACGAATCTTCGCGACCGGAATGCCGGTGATCTTCGAGCCGTCTTCGAGCGACATGCGGTTGACCTTCATCGCGTCGTCGAAACCCTTCGTGAACTTCGCGATGTAGTCCTTGTCGTGCCAGCCCTGATCGACGACATAGGTGAGCAGCGTGTTGAACAGCGCGGTGTCCGAGCCCGGCTCGATGTCCAGGTGCAGCACGTTGTCCTTGCCGGCAATCTGCTCGCAGATGGCCACCGTGGCCGAGCGGCGGGGGTCAACGATGATGATCTTCGCCGCTGCTGCGGTTTCACCCGGGAACCATTTCTTCTTCTTGTCGACCGTGCCGCCGTTCAGGTTCGGGAGCCAGTGGTTCAGGAAGTAGTTGGTCTGCGTCTCGTAGGAGTTGCACCCGGTGGCGATGATGCAGTCCGAGAGCTGCGCATCTTCGTAGCTGTTGTTCAGCTCGCCCACGCCCATGTCGCGCGTGGCGTGGCACTCGCTGTTGTAGGCCGGTCGGTTGTGGATGCGCACCATCGGCGTCTGCAACGCCGAGAACATTAGTTTGCCGGTGCCCCAGGTGTTCTCGAAGCCGCCGCCGGCGCCGCCGTGGTCGAAGCAGTCGTACAGCAGCCCGCTCGGGCCATCCGCGTCGAGAATCTTCTTCGTCAGGCCGGCGTAGATGGCCAGCGCGTTGTCCCAGCTCGTGTCGAGCCACTTATCGCCACGGAAGATGCGCGGGTTCTTCAGGCGCTCCTTGCCGATGCCGTCGTGCGCGTACATGTACGAGGCCATCTTGCCGCCGCGCGTGCTTGATAGGCCGCTGTTCACGCTGCAGCCCTTGTCAGGCACGATCATGATGTTCCAGCGCTTGCCGCTGTGGTCGGTGATCGTGTTGGTCATCGCCTTGGTCATCGTGATGGCCAGCGGCGGCACCTGCTTCGTGAAGTCGACGCCGAGCGCGTTCTGTCCGGCGGCTCGACCGCCCTCGCGGTTGGCGTCCCACTTGTACACGTGGTAGCCGCAGCCCACGATGCAGAAGTGGCAGGTCATGTTGGTCTTCTGCGCGTCCTTCGGGGGCAGCGCGATGCGATCCTTGATCGTGGTGGTCATGGCGTGCGCTCCTCAGAGGATGTTGGCCTGGCGGCCATAGATCAGGCCGTCGACGCCAACGGCGCTGACGGTGTCGGTCTTCGCGTCGTAGTCGAGCAGCACGCGCGGCAGGTCTTCGGTGGCCTGGCCACAGACCATCTGCCCACCGTTCTCGGCATCGAACATCGAGAAGTGGCAACCGCACTTGAAGACCTTCGTTCCCCCTTCGTATTGCACTGGGCAGCCCATGTGCGTGCACAAGGTGCTGTACGCGACGATGTCCTGGTTCGGGCCGATGCCTCCGGGTACGGCCGAACCCATTCGGATGGCCACGCAAGGCGAACTGGGATCGGGATAGCTGAAGCTGACCGCTTGGTTGACCGGCATGCCACCAGCCTTGCCGACGTTGCGCTTCGGGTAGGTCAGGTTGGTCGACGTGCTGCCCGCAGGCGTCGCGGCTTCGGCACTGGTCGGTAGCAGCGCCGCGCCTGCCGTGCCGACGACGGCAGCAGCACCGCCGCTGGACTTGAGGAAGATGCGGCGGCTGAGCTTGTGCTCTTGCATGTCTTGTCTCCTGGTTATTGGTAGGCCGAACGGACTACACAGCGCAATCGCCGTGCCATGACGACGCGCCAATGAAATCAAGCACTTACGCGGGTCTCTTAGGGATTGGTCCGGATTGCGTAACGAAGTTGCCCGGGTGTACGTTACGGAAACGAAACCGCCGGGGTGTCGCGTGAACCGCAGGAAACTGATCGCTGGAGCCGCCGCGCTAGTCGCGGCCCCGCGCTTGGCGTTGGCGCAGGAACGGCTGCGCATTGGGCTGACGGCAGTGATCCTGGCCGACCAGGCGGCGTTCCTGGCGCGCTGGGCGGACTACCTTTCAATACGGCTCGATGCGCGGGTCACGTTTACATCTCGCGATCAGTACCAGGCAGTGCACGAATTGCTGAGCAACGGCCAGATCGATGCGGCCTGGACTTGCGGCTACCCGTTCGTGCGCTTTCAGTCGCAACTGCAACTGCTGGCCGTGCCGCTCTACCAAGGCAAGCCGCTGTACCAGTCTTACCTGATCAGACCGCTTGGGGGCGAAGTCAACGTTCGCGGTTGGGCCGACATGGCCGGCAAGGTCTTCGCGTACTCCGACCCGCTGTCGAATTCGGGATGGCTCGTGGCCCAGGGTGAGTTCGCAGCAGCAGGCATCGCGCAAAGGGACCTCAAGCGATCGTTCTTCGCGCACGGCCATCGCAACGTCGCCGACGCAGTGGCTTCGCGCCTGGCGGACGCCGGCTCGATCGATGGCTATGTGTGGGAAACGATGCGGCTGCAAGGCATGCCCGGCGCGATGCAGACCGAGGTGATCTGGAAGTCGCGCCTGCATGGATTCCCCCCACTCGTGGCTGCGGCAGGTACCGAGCCAACGAGGCTCGACGCCCTGAGGCGCAGTCTGATCGGGATGCCCAACGACGAATCCGGGCGAGCCCTGCTGAAGTCGCTGAACCTGGACGGCTTTGTCGCGGGGCAGCCCAGCATCTTCGACTCCATACGGCAACTGGCGCGCAGCGTGCCGGGGTCCGGCGTCACAGCGTAGCCGACACCGTCATGTTGTCCCGACTGCCCTACCGGGTGCAGATACCGCTGGGGCTGTCGCTGGCGGTAGTGCTCGCCGCCTTGCTCGTCACGGCCGTGGCGGCACAGATATTTGCGCGTACGGCACGCGCCGACACGCTGGCCACCGTCGACCGCGCGGCGCAGCTGCTCAGCGCGCAGTCGCTGCCCTTGCTCGCGGCCGACGACACCTGGCGCGTCTTCGCCCTGCTGCGCAACACGGCGGCCTTCCTGCCGGGGGCAGCGACAGGCCAGGCACGCGCGGCAGTGCTGGACAGCGAGGGGCGCGTCTTCGCCAGCTCGGCGCCGCAACTATTGCGAACCGCGCAAGCCTTGCTCGGCCAGAGGGTCAGTGGACAGACCCTGCCGACGGCGGCAGCGGTCACCAAGCGCTTGCGCATCGATCGGCCGGACGGCGCGATCGCGCTGCTGGAACCGATCCGCAGCGAGGACGGCCAGGCGCTCGGATTCACGTACATCGAGGTCGATGCGCCGGTGTTCGCGGCGGATTGGGCAGCACTCACGCAACCTGCGCTGATCGGCGTGGGACTGGCCGCCTTCCTGCTGCTGCCAGCCGGCTGGTGGATCGGCCGGCGCATGACGGCGCCGGTGCTCTCCGTCGCGCACGTCATCGAAAACATCGGTCGCCTCGATTCGGCCGAACTGCGCCGACAGCTTCCTCGCACCAAAGACCCTGAACTCGGGCGCATCAATGCGGCCGTGGATCAGCTGATCTCGGAGTTGCAGGTGCGGCAACAAGCGGAGCGCCGCGCGCTGTCGGCCGAACGCATGGCCGCCGTGGGGCGCATCACCGCCGCCGTGGCTCACGAGATCAACAACCCGCTCGGCGGCCTGCTGACGGCAACACAAACACTCAGCGTGCACGGCGGGTCGGAGGAAACGCGCAAACGTACCCTCGATCTGCTCAAGCGCGGCCTGAACCAGATTCGGACCACCGTCGCGGCGCTGCTTCCGCAGGCCCGCGTCGAGGATCGCGCGCTGGAGATCGACGACTTCGCCGACGTGGTGACGTTGACACATCCGGACCTGGCCCATCGCAACGTCCAGCTGACGACGCAGGTTGAAGTCGAATCGGCGATGCGTGTGCCTTCGGGCGTGTTGCGCCAGGTGATGCTGAACATGCTGCTCAATGGCGTCTCCGCCGCCGAAGAGCCAGGCACGGTGCACGCGGAGTTGCGCGCGGATGCGGAGCGCCTGTTGTTCAGCGTGGCCCATGCCGGCAAGGTGCTGACGCAGGACGCCCTGGAAGCCATCGTCGCAGTAGAGAGCGGCGACGATCCTCGCGGCTTCGGCCTATGGGTGTGCCGTGAAATCGCGACCCAATACGGCGGTGGCTTCGATGTCGACAGCCGCCACGGGCAAGGCACCCGCCTTGTGTTCTGGATGCCCAATCGAGAAACCCATGAAGAACTTGCTGCTGATTGAAGACGACCCGATCATGGGCGAGTCGCTGGTGCAGCGATTCGAACTCGAAGGCTTCGAGGTAAGTTGGTGTCGGCGATTGTCCGAAGCGGCCGAAGCATTGCCCACGGGCTTCAGCGCCGTGATCAGCGATGTGCGCTTGACCGACGGTCTGGCGACTCGCTGGTTCGTTGACCTGCCCGAGGCGCAACGAGCACTGCCCTGGTTCTTCCTGACGGGCTACGGCAGCGTGAATGACGCCATCGCCACTGTGCGTGCCGGTGCGCGCGAGTACCTCACCAAACCTTTCGACATCGAACGCTTGGTGCTGATGGTGCAGGAGGCCAGTTCGCCAGCGGAGCCGCTACCTGAGGAAGGCGTGCTTGGCGTTTCACCGGCCATGCGCCGCGCCGAAGCGTTGGTCCACAAGGTCGCTAAGCAACGCGTGCCGGTGCTGCTGACGGGCGAGTCCGGTGTAGGTAAGGAAGTCGCGGCGCAACTGATCCACCAGCTCGGCGACCGCGCCAGCAAGGGGGAGTTCATCGCCGTGAATTGCGCGGCTGTGCCAGAGACGATGATGGAAGCGGAGTTCTTCGGCTACGAGAAGAACGCGTTCACCGGTGCGGCTCGTGCGCATCGCGGTTACTTGGAACGGGCCGATGGGGGCACGCTGTTCCTGGACGAAGTGGGCGAGTTACCCGCCAGCATGCAAGCCAAGCTTCTGCGGGCGCTGCAGGAACGGAGCTTTTTCCGGCTGGGCTCTGAGAAGGTGACGCGAAGTGACTTCCGGATCATCGCCGCGACCAACCGCGACCTGCACGCCGACATGGCGGCCGGCACCTTCCGCGAAGACCTGTTCTACCGCCTGGCTGTCATCCGGATCGGCCTGCCTCCGCTGCGGGAACGACCGGAAGACATCCGCTGGCTGACCGAGCGCATGCTGCAGCAGCTGGCCGTTGAACAGGGGCGCCCGGTGGCCATGTCGGAAGCCTTCTTGCGCGACGTACTCGGGCGCACCTGGAAGGGCAACGCGCGCGAGCTGCGATCGTTTCTTGAAGAGGCGGTCGTGCTGAGCGAAGCCGGCATCCTCGACGTGTCCGAGACGCTGCCCGCTGCGAATGCTGCAGCAGCTGCAGATGGCGAGTTCGTGCCCCTGCACGCAATGGTCGAAGAGGCCGAGCGGCGCCACATCCGCAGCGCGCTGGAGCGCACTGGCGGGAGCGTGATGAAGACCTCAGAATTGCTAGGCATTAGCCGCAAGACGCTGTGGGAAAAGATGAAGAAGCTGCGAATCGGTAACGGGTCCGTTCATGAGGCTGGCGCCTGAGCGCGGAGAGTGCCGGAACTGGGCTCGCCCATTGCGACCACTCGTGGCCGTCGGCTTGTGGCCGATGCCGGGTACTCCGCCAGACGAGTTCGACGCCACTTTGCTGACACTCAAGACCTGATCCTCACTGGCCGCTTCGTGGCGAGCAGTTCCGAAAACCGGTCGGCTCCACTCGGCCAAAAGCGGCCTGCTGCGAGCGTCCGCTATCAAGAAGGGAGCAAGCTTGGCAGCTTGTGGAAGAAACGCGCGCCGTCGGTTCGGCGGCGCCTCGCTGCTCCACTGTCGATGCAGCGGTGGCG
>ENA-OFCI01000697-OFCI01000697.1-metagenomes-genome-assembly--contig:-NODE-697-length-18500-cov-2.709189_pt1 | contig 18500 bp, 20 predicted proteins | sample MGYA00153391_OFCI01 | MGnify analysis MGYA00153391
TGCGCTCTTTGCCCGCCGGATCGGGCCTCTCTCGACGCCAGGACGCCAAGATTTCCAGCTCGAGGCGCGACGCCTTCGAATCAACCACCAGTCTGTTCAACTCGTTCACGGTCGCCCTCCGCCGCGGAATTGCAGGCGCTTCACACCTGCTTGAAACTCGTCTCGCGCGCGCCGCAATCGGGACGCGACGGTCCCGGGCGGCAACTCCAAAAGTTCGGCGATCTTCGCCGCCGTCAGACCTTCGAGCTCGAAGAGCACGAACACCTCGCACAGCTCGGCGGGGAGTGCCGCGAGCAGCCGCTCGAGCACTTGGCGGGCCTGTTTGGCGGCCATCGCCTCCTCGGGGTCGAGCGCGCCGTCCGCGTGGGCGTCGAGGACTGCGTCGTCTGCGAGGTCGAAGCCTCGGGCGCTCGCGCGTCTGGCGTTCGCCGCCACGCCACGCGCCGTGGACATCAAGAACGCGCGTTCGCTGCCGGCATCGATGACGTCGAGCTTCTGCGAGGCGATCCAGAACACCTGCTGCGTCGCGTCGTCGACCGACGCGGACGCGACGCCGAGGCCACGCAGCCAGCGCCAGATGAACTCGTAGTGAGCGTCCGCCATCGCGCGAAGCCGCGTTCCGCCTGCGGTGGAGGTGGCGCGGCGCACCGACTCGGCGGCCTGAATGGCCTCCGCATGCAGTGCAGGATGGGACGGGGAAGAACCTCCCGGCCCTCTGCTCGCGCTCATGGACACAACCTGGATCATAGCGATGCGAGTGGAAATGTCCTCACCCGTCTACGCTGATCACCAAATCGTCGCACCCACGCCCAACGCGCCGGTCCAGCCCACGACGGGCGCAGTAAAGACCGTATTGTTGGGCTCTACGAAGAAACGATCACGCACGAGCGGCACGTCCATCGCGACCTCGAAGCGCGTGTAGATCGGGCCGAGCATGTAGAGGTCGAGGTCGGCGACCGGGCCGACGCTCACCCACGGCCGGCTCGCCGTTCGCGCCGGAGCGACGCCGACGCCGACCGCGCTGAACACTCCGCCAACGACTCGCGCGCAAAGATCGAGGCGAATCGGCGATGTGAAGTAGCTCACGGGGCAGAGGTCCAAGGCACCTGACGTGAGCGTGAACGTAGCCGTGTCCGTCGAGCTCGATCGCGACAAGCGCACGCGGAACGCGACCCCGAGCTTGCCTCCGAACGATCGCGCGATCTGGAAATAGACGGGGCTCGAGAACGTCAGGTTTGGGGAAATGTCCGAGATCAGCTGAGCGTCGGTGCCCGCGTAGAGCGACCAGGCCTTTTGAGGCGCCGGTGGAGCGGTGGTTGATGCATCAATGACCTCGGCGGTGGGCAGCGGGACCACGTGTTCTGGGGCCGCATCCTTCGCCGGCGCTGGCGACGCGCTGTCTGCTGGCGTGACGTCTGGCGGCGGCTGTGCGTCGTCTCTCTCCGTCGTGGGAGTGAAGCCGAACGCGAACGCCGAGACCAACGCGAGGCCCGAAACGACCTCGGCGCACGTGTCGCCGTTCACGCGTCGCTCTGTCTCTTCGGCGGTACCATCGCGGACGACCAGTCTGCCAACGAAGTGCTTGCCCACCCGCATGACGCGCACGACGAGTCCGTGTGTGGCGTCTTTTTCTCCGACGAAGTGCACCTTCGCGCGCGCGCGCAGCTCTTCTCCGAAGCCGAGCGCATCGGGGCAACCCTGCGCGGCGGAGTACTCCACGTGCACCGCGACCGTCGAGTCTGCCCAACCGACGACTGCGCACAACACGCCGGCGCTAGCGACGAAGGCACCGAGCGCGAACCGAGCAACCCCAAGCCCATGCAGACGAGGACTCGAGCCGAGGACGCGACACGTGAGCCCGAAGGGTGAACACGAAGCGAAGAGTCGAACGAAGCGAAGTACACCTACATGCACACCTACGAAGTTAGTCGTTTGGATGAGTTAGCTCCACCAAGAGTGCACTTTTATTTTCATGATTTGGGTGATCAGCGTTTGGTCGTCGCGACATTGTTCGAGTGATGGCAATCGTCTCGTTTCGTGTAGGTCACATCGTCCCGGTGGTCATGGTCGCGTTCACGCTAGGTGCGTTCGCGTGCAGCGGGTCCACGCAGTTTTCGGGTGACAACACGAGCGTTGGCGGTGATGGCGGCGGTTCACCGTCCGGCCTCTGCGAGCAATGCGTGATCGACACCGACTGCAACGGATCGACTTGCGCGCAGTTCAGCGGCGACATTTTCTGCGCAATGCCTTGCCCGAACGGGAACGAGTGCGGCGTCGGCACGACGTGCACGAGCGAGAGCTCCGTCGCCGGCGACCCCGTTCGTATATGCGTTCCCAACAACGAGGCTTGCGGAACTGCGCCACCACCGCACAAGCCCCCGGGAGCGACCGACAGCGGTGCTCCGCCACCACCGTTCGATGCCGGTGGACCGGTGCAAGCCACCATCAACTCCAACGGCGGCACGGAGTCCAAGCTCTATTTCGCGATCATCGGCGACACCCGCCCGCCCGTCATCGACGACACGAAGGCATACCCCACCGCCGTCATCACCAAGATCTTCACGGACATCAACGCGCTCAACCCGATGCCGCCGTTCGCCGTGGCGACGGGCGACTATCAGTTCTCGTCGTCGTTCGGCGCCGAGGCGCCCAAGCAGTTCGCGCTCTACGCACAGGCGCGAAGCAAGTACACGGGCGTCGAGTTCCCCGCGATGGGCAACCACGAGTGCACGGGTGCGACCACGTCGAACTGCGCGAGCACCGTCACCAACAACTACACCGCGTTCATCAACACGATGCTCGCCCCCATCCAGAAAACCAAGCCGTACTACTCGGTCAACGTCGCCGCCATCGACGCCTCGTGGACCGCGAAGTTGGTATTCGTCGCCGCTAACGCGTGGGACTCGACGCAAGCGAATTGGCTCGACACGACACTCGCGCAGAGCACCACCTACACGTTCGTCATCAGGCACGAGTCCAACACCGCGACCACCGCGCCGGGTGTCACGCCGAGCAAGCAGATCATGGCGACGCACCCGCTCACGCTATTGATCGTCGGTCACCAGCACACGTACTCGCGCCCAGCACAGAACGAGGTGCTCTTCGGCAATGGCGGCGCGCCGCTCGTCAACGCCAGCGCGTTCGGCTTCGGGCTCATCACACAGCGCCCGGACAAGGCGATTCAAGTCGACGCGATCGACATGAACACTGGCAGCCCCGATCTCGCCTTCCGCTTTGCAGTGAAGGCCGACGGTAGCCCGGCCCCCTGACGCATCCGCTTCGTCGGCTCGCAAGATGTGCGCGGCGAGATCACGGTCCTTGCGGCCAACGTCGGGACGGTGCGCATGGCATGCACGGTGCTATCTTGCGGGTATGAGCCGCGAAAAAACACCCGAAGAGCAGATCAAGAAGAGCGAGAAAATCGCGCACCTCGAGGCCGAGCTGATCGACGCGGCTTCAGGTGCGGTGGCGGGCGGTATCGTCGGAGCGATCGCCGGTCCGATCGGCGCGGCCGCGGGCGCAGCGATGGGAGCCGCCATCGGTGCCGCCATCGGCGCGCGACAAGACGAGGTGGAGCACACCGCCGCGCTGCACGACCGAGACCTCGACGCGATCGGCGTCGTACGTCCGACGGACGAAGAGTTCAAAAAGCGCCGCGAGAGCCAGACCCCACTGCCGCCTGTGGCGAAAAAGCCGGCCCCTCGGTCTTAGGGGCAGACGGAGATCATTCCGTCATCGGCGATTGTCACTGCGCGCTCGCGCAACAGGCGGCCAATGGCGCGCTTCCACGCCTTCTTGCTCAACCCGAACGTCTCTCGGATCTCCTCCGGGCTCGACTTGTCGCTCATGCGCGGCGCGTCGGGCGCAGACAACCTTGCGAGCACGCGCTTGCTGTCGCTCTCGATCTCTTCGTGTGCTTGACCCCGCAACGATAGCTCGATGCGCCCGTCTGGCAGCACGTTGGAGACACGAAACCTGGCCGATTCTCCGCGCGTGAGCGCGTTAGGCTCGCTCCTGGGCAACAAGCCGACGAATGCCTTCTCGACGATCACGAAGACGCCGATGTCTGGGTCTTTGCGCCAACACTCGCCGTCCACTCGCTCGTCCTCTTTGAACTCGCCCTTGTCTCGCATCATCTCTGTGACGCGCATCGTGCCGGCGAGGCGACCCGTGTGATCGACATAGAGTCCGATGGGGTGGCGGTCTCCGATCAGCAGATCGTGGGTCTGCTCTTTGTGCGGCACGAGCAGCTCCTTCGGAAGTCCCCAATCGAAGAACGCTCCGAACGGTGCGAGCGACGTACAGCGGAGGAACGCGACCTGGCCGAGCGTCAGCTTGGGCATGAAGACGGTGGCGAGCGGGCGGTCCTCGGAGTCCAGCGTGATGAAAACGTCGAGCTCCTGGCTTTCCTTGGCGCCCTCGGGCACCTCGGCGCCTGGCAGCAAAATCGTCGGCGCGCCCGCACCCCGCTCGCTCGGATCTGCGGCCAAGAACGCGCCAGGACCTGCGAAGCGCAAGATCGGCAACGTCACGACGCGACCGAGCAGCTCGCGGTAGGGCATCGCGTCGGAGCATCGCACGGAATCACCGCGGCGGGCGAAGCCGTTGAGCCATGAGCGTGGCTCGCCTATGAAAAAGCCGACATGAGCGAGTACGCATACCCGGCCGACCTCGCCGCATTCGTCCGCGAGCGTTGGCGCGACCTCGATCACGTCGAAGGCGCGCAGACCGTGCTGGGGGGTGCGCTTCCTCCGCCACTGCAGCTCGAGCAACTGTTGAGCGTCGCCTATCAAGCGGCGTTGCTCCGCGACGAAGAGCGTCCGGTGAGCTTCCGTCTGGTGCTCGCCGCGCCCGACGCGTTCCCGCCCGACGCGGGTCCGCCGCATGGGATCCATCGGTTGATCTTCGACACGCCGCGAGCGTTTCACCCAGACGAGCTCCGCCGCCTCTCGCCCGCCGCCAAGTACCACCGCTCGCTCATCGGAGTGCGGCAGAGCGAGAGCGGCGTGCTCGAGATTTGGGGCGTGCTCCACTCGGGTCCCCGATGGTTGCGAGCTGCGGACGGAGGTCGCGGACCCGGCACCGTCGCGCTCACCGAGGCCTTGGTGATCCGCGCGAGCGGCGCGGGGCGTCTCGCGGTCGCGCGTGGAGACGACCTCGTAGGCGAGCTCCACGGAGGCAAGCTGAGCGGTCCGTCGATGGACGTGTTTGGCGCGAAGTGGCTGCTGGAGCGCTTCATCACCAATCGCGACGAGATCGCCGCGCTCCACCAAAGTGAGAGCATGGTCGCGAGCCAAAAGTGGGCCGTGCTCGATCCCACGCTCGGACGCCGCATCTCGCAGGAGATGGTCAAGCGCATGATCGCCACGATCCGCTCTGCGCATCACGGCGGCGCGGTCATCTTCCTCCAAGCAGAGGACGTCGGCGAGTTGCGCACGGATCCCAACCTGCTGCGCATGAAGTACGAGTTCGCCGAAGAGGAACCTCGACACAGATCGCGCACGTTGATCTTGCGAGCGCTCGCCGCAGTGGCCGTAGCGGGCGCTGCCAGCGGTCATGTGGAGCCGGTCGGTTGGTCGTTCTACGAGACCGCCGCGGACCCCGAGATCTCGCGCGTGGAGGAGGCGATGTTCGAGATGGCGCATACGATCGCCGGCTTCGCGGACGTGGACGGAGCGGTGGTCATGACCACACGCTTCGAGCTGCTCGGGTTCGGCGCGGAGATCGGCGCGCTAGCGGACGTGCACTCGGTTCGACGCGCCAAAGACGTCGAAGGCACGCGCTGGGAAGAGGAGTCGGTCCTTGGAGTCGGCACACGACACCGATCGGCGTACCGATTCTGCCATCGCTTTCGCCGCGCGGTCGCGATCCTCGTCTCGCAAGACGGCAACGTCCGCTTCGTCGCGTGGCATGAGGGCGCGGTGACCGTTTGGGATCACGCGAGCGCGGGTTGGGTGGACACCTAGGGCCAAGAAGCGCTTTGTCGACCGATCAAGAGCGTAGCTCTCGCGGCTTGACCACGTAGTTCCAATCGCCATGGAAGTCGTCCCTCTCGATTCTCAGTTCACGAAGTTCTTTGGCAGAGACCCGCTTGCCGATGGGGAATTTTCGGCGGTCGATCCGCGCGCTCACGGCGGTCCTCGCGGGCAAATCTCCCTCGCTCGACATGGGCGAAACCTACCGGCACTTGTTCGGCTCCGGCGCCTTCTCGTGGATCGTGCTCGGCTTCGGCACGCGCATGGGCGGCGGCTGCACGAACGGTCATGGGCTCGTCGGGTGCGCACGCTTGCGCCCTGGAAGTCTCGCGGCGACTGCCTGTTTCTTCGGCGTTGCCACGTTGGTCTCGCTAGCGCTCGATCGGTCGGCGCGATGATCGGTGAAGGTCTCACGCGCAAGCTGCTCGCGCTCGTACTCGGAGGTGCACTTGGGTTCTCGCTCTCTCGCATCGGCTTCACGAGCTACGACGCGGTCCACGGCATGTTCACGTTCACCGACCTCCGGATGTTCTTCGTGTTCATCGGCGGCGTCGCGCTCACGATGGTCGGCTTTAGGCTCGTTCCTGCCTCGCGCGCGATCGCACCTCGCGCGATCGATCGAGCGACCGTCATCGGCGGCCTGATCTTCGGAGTCGGCTGGGCGCTCTCGGGCGCGTGCCCTGGCGCCGCAATCGCGATGTTTGGCGAGGGACACCTGGGCGCGGGTGCGCCGCTCGTCGGCGTCGTGTTCGGGATGCAGCTCTACACGACCGTCAACGATCGCTGGCTGCATTGGGGCAACGAGGCTTGCGGCTGATGAAACACGATTGACGCGAAGCTCGACGAGCTGGTGTCGTAGGCGCGCTCGCGTGCGTCGATGTAGAACACACGGACACCGAGGCCATCGCCGGCTGTCTCGTGTTCGACGCTTGATCGAGCGACCTTCCGCGAAGCGAGCTCGTCACGCGCACGTCCGCCCGGGTGAGCTCTACCGGCGCGAGCTTCCGCCGTTGCTGAGCGTGCTCGCCACCGTGACCGACCCACTCGAGCTCGTCATCGTCGACGGCTATGTGTAGCTCGCGGCCCATGGAAAAGGACTCGGCGCGCACTTGTTCGAGGCGCTCGGCTCGAGCGTCGCTGTCGTCGGCGTCGCCAAGAACGAATACCGGCCTCCCGTTCGCGCTACCCGTCGAAGCCGACAAGCGCACCATCGCAATCACGCGAGGCAAGAGCAGGCTGCCGCTGTTCGTCACCTCTGCTGGCATCGAGGTCGCGGTCGCCGCCTCGCACATGCAACACATGCCCGGCGCGCACAGATTGCCGACGTTACTGAAAGCGGTCGACGCGCTCGTTCGCGCTTCACGCTAATTGAAGAATTGTCCGTGCCGCTCGACACCGAGCAGCTGCGAATGTTCTATGTACAGATGCGCGTTCTAGGCGTCTTCATCGTGGCGTTCTTGGCATGCAGTCGATCGGGTCTGGATGCGCCGCCCCAAGGCGAGCGGGAGGCGCGCGCCGTTCAGATCGCGATCGGCAATTTGTTTTCTTGTGCCTTGTTGGACACTGGCGCGGTGCAATGCTGGGGAGCCAATGACCACGGCGAGCTTGGCGACGGCACCACCACGAGCAGCAGCGTGCCGGTGGCGGTGACCGGGCTGCCCACCGGGGACCCGGTAACGGCCATCGCGGCAGGGGGTGATCACGGGCTTGGAGAGTGGCGTCGTTCAGATCGCGGCAAGCGAGATAGGCGTATGCGCGGTTCGGGCAGCGGGAGAGCTCTTGTGTTGGGGCGACAACGACAGTGGACAAACCGGCACGGGCAGGGTCGGTGGTTTCGTCTCGATCCCCACACGGGTCGTGGGCATCTCGAACGCCACGCGAGTATCGACTTCGTCGTGGCATTCGTGTGCGACGCTCGGCGACGGTCGCCTCGTGTGTTGGGGGCTCAACGCGAGCGGCCAGCTCGGCGACGGCACCACGGACATCAGGTCTACGCCCGCTGCCGTCAAGACGGCGAGCCACGCCTACGACGTGAGCTGCGGCGCAGAACACACGTGCGCGCGATTTGCGGGTGGCACGATGCAATGTTGGGGAGATGATCTGTATGGCGATTTAGGAGGCGGAAATCAGACTCCGCAATCCACCAACACGCCTCACGTCGTCGCAGGCCTCGCGGGGAGCATCAGCGCACCGCACGCGGGCTGGAACTCCACGTGCGCGCTGCTCGTCGGTGGCTCCGTGCAATGCTGGGGGGACAACTCGTGTGGCGAACTCGGAAACGGCTCCACCGTGGACTGGAGTGTCACGCCCGTATCGGTGTCCGGTCTCAAGGCTCGACAAATGGCCATGGGCTATTGTGGAAACGTCGCAGTCACGTTGGCGGGTGGAGTCGTTCGTTGGGGAGGGTTTCCGACCGACGACGCGGGCGGCTTCGTCACACAATCAACGCCTGTCACCATGACTGGATTCTCGGGCCCCGTCGCCGAGGTGGCCGTCAGCGTCGAGCATATGTGCGCTCGAATGGTGAGCGGCGGTGTGCAGTGCATCGCGCGCAATACCAAAGGCGAAGTGGGAGACGGAACGACCCTTCCTCGATTCGAGCCGACGCGCGTGTCGGGCTTCGTTCCTTGATTCATCAGCACTAGCGCTCTTTGTGGCACGCGCCGTCCTCTACGACGCTGACGTTCTCGCCTCCCGCGATGGCGGCGCTGACGCGCTTGACGAACGCTGCGCGCTCCGACGTGCTCAATGGCGAGAGATCGAAGCACTCGTCCGACTCGCCCTCTCTGCCCCACGAAGCGTGCTGAAGCGTCACGCCGCTCGGAAGCGGCACCGCGCGGAGCCTCGTCTCCGCCGCAGAGTCAGTGCCGCAGCAGATCGATCCGAAGCTCACCACGAGCCGCGCCGGCGCGCCCGGGACAGACGCCGCCGGTTTGCACGCGAGCAGCGCGACGAGCCAAAACCAGCGCATCGGCGGATACTCGCACGATTACGGATCGTCCGCAGGCTCGAACCCAGCAAGCCCGCCCGTGAGCCAGGGCCTCTGTCCACATAGCCGTCGAATCGATTGTGTACTTCGATGATCGCTAGTCAAATATCGGTCAACGTGGATTGCGCGGTGCCGCGACACTGCGCGCAATCGTTCGTGCCATCGTGTGTCGCGAACGCCAGCACGAGGCGTGTTTTGGCCGTGATCGTACCGGCTTGCCGTTTGCAAAGGTGACCACCATGACGAGCCAAGCGACGACCTCACGTCTTCTCCTCCGACGCTTCATGGCCGCGCTCGCCGTGGCCGCTCCCACGGTCATCGCGTGCGGTGGTGACGTCGGCGGAAACGGAGGTGACGCAGGCCCCGACACTTACAGGAACTGCGGCGGACAGCAGGACGTCAAGCAGTCCTACACGCTCTGCCTCGACGCGAGCGCCGAGGCTTCGACCGATGCATCGGCCGACTCTGGCGACGGGGGAGACGCGGCGCCTCCGAATCGATGCTTCGCGACGTGCACCCAAGCGTGCCAGCAGCTCACGATGGGGATTCTGGGGAGCTGCGAGGAGGTGCCTGGAGACGCGGGCACCATGGTCGCGACCTGTCACTTCTTCCACCCATGCGGCCGGCGCCCCGCAGGGCTCGAGTCCGCGAGCGCGAACGACGGCTCGATCCTGGCCAAACACTTGGCGCTCTCTGCGTGGATGGAAGCGGCTTCCGTTACTGCGTTCGAACGAATGGCGCGTGAGCTCGAGGCGCATGGCGCGCCCGCACGCTTGATCGCGTCTGCGCGTCGAGCGGCGGCAGACGAGGTTCGCCACACGAACACGATGACGCGCCTCTCGAAGCGTCATGGAGTGAGCCCTCCGAAGCCGCGGGTACGCAAGCGTGCACTCCGATCGCTCTACGCAATAGCGCGAGAAAACGCCGTCGAAGGGTGTGTGCGTGAGACCTACGGCGCGATCCTCGCGATGTGGCAAGCCAACCATGCGGGCGACTCGTCGCTGCGCCGCGCGATGAAGGTGATCGCAGAGGACGAGCGCCGCCACGCTGCGCTCGCAATGACGGTGGCCGCTTGGATCGAGCCCAAGCTCACTAACGCACAAAGAGCGCGCCTCCTGGCCGCACGTGAACGAGCAATTGAAGGTCTCGCGCGCGAGCTGGCTAAGAAGGCCGAGGCCTCATTGGTCCGCGAGGCGGGCATCCCCACCGCGTCGATTGCACTTCAATTGCATGCGACTTTGCGCGACACCGTGTGGAGTCACGCCGCGTGAGCCGCTAATCCCGACAAAGCCGCCCACGCACGCGTAGGATCGGCGGGTGCACCGATCCTCCTTCATTTTGGTCCTCGCGGCCCGTGCGTCCAACGAGATGGGCGCTCCGCGACACGAGTCAATCGACGCTACATTCGACGCGACTGCGGACACGTCGTCGCCGAGAGACGCTTCCCAAGAAGAGGACTCTTCGGACGCGCATCCTGGAGTCGACCCTTGCACCGACTGCATTCTATTGCGTTGTCCCAAGACGCTGGCGGTGTGCCTCGCGGACCCTCCTTGTGCGAGCGGCTGGAGCATTTACGAGCAATGCAGATCGGACGGCGGGACACTCAATTGTAATCTTCAGTTCTTTCAGCAAGGTCAGCTCCCGGGTGACGTCCTCGTGTGCGGGGCGAAGGCGTGCAGTGGCTCCGTTGCCGCGTGTCCCTGATTAGGAGCGATTGCCGACGATGTGCCTCGTATTGTTCGCGCAGCACGCGCCCGAGCTGCCGCTGATCGTCGCTGCCAATCGCGATGAGCGCTTTGATCGGATGACGTCTCCGGCTTCGTTTTGGGCCGAAGCTCCGCACGTTCTCGCGGGCCTCGATCTGGAGAAGCGCGGGACGTGGATGGGCATTACTCGCGCGGGCAGATTCGCGGCGCTCACCAACGTGCGCGAGCCGGCAGCGCGTCGGGAGGCCCCGCGATCAAGAGGCGCCGTCGTTCGCGACTATCTCGTCGGCAGCTTGGACGCTACGAGCTTCTCGCGCTCACTCGTGCGCGAAGAGCTGCCCGCGTTCAATCTCGTCTGCGGAGACGTTCACTCACTGGCATTCGTACGCGATGGTCGCGTAGAGGCGACGCCGATCCACTCGGGAGTGCACGGCCTCTCGAACGCCAGATTGGACGACCGTTGGCCGAAGGTCGAGCGAGGCAAGCGACTGTTGAGTCAATGGATCGATCGTGGGGCCACGGACATTGAAGAGTTGTTCTCGATGCTGAATGACCGCTCCATCGCGCCCGACGACGCGCTCCCGAAGACGGGTGTTCCGCTCGAGGTCGAGCGCGTGCTCTCTGCGGCCCATATCGTGACGCCTTCGTACGGCACTCGCTCCTCGACGGTCATCGTAGTGCGCAAAGACCACGTCACTTTCGAGGAGCGAACGTTCGCCGCGAACGGTGACGTGACTCAAACCGTGCGAGAAGAGTTCGTTCTGCACGCTTCCTAGAGTATGGGCTCAATCAGCGCACCTTTTAGGGACGAATGAATTCGAAGCGCCTTGCCGACTGCTCGATCCATAGATTGCAATCCGAGCCCATAGTCAGCGAGTAAAGCCGAGACTCCGAGATCGATGGAGCAAACTCGGAGATCGTTCCGTCCTTCGAGAGGCGTCCAATCACGTTGCGGTTTTCATCGATGAACCACAGATTCGAGTCAGCCCCGACGACGAACTTCGCGGGTCGACTTTCGGGGTTCATCGGATATTCGGCGACTTTGCCGTCCCAGAATCGTCCGACCTTGTCGTCAACGCCGGCCAAGTGGAACCAGAAGTCGTCACCGGCACCTTCGATGAGCAGGTCCGGGCATGCACGTGTGGTTTGCCAACTCGCAGGCAGCGGGTAGGTGGCTGAAGAGTCGTGACCGGCTAGCAGCCTCCTCGTGATCGCCGTCGGCGTCATGCGTGGTACGGCGCCGCAAGCTAGAGGAATAGAACGGGCGGGCCGCGCATCGGACAGACCCGACTTGAGCCCTCGGCGCGGCTCAAGTAGCTTCGCTCCCATGCGCTGGCAGTTCCTCGCTCTATCCGTCACGCTCGCCTCCGTGGCTTGCGCGCACGACACGGTGTTGCCCAACGTGCAGGTGGGCAGCGAGTGCGGAAACCTGATCCGGGAGCCCGGCGAAGAGTGCGACGTACAGAGCGCCGGTTGCATCGACTGCCGCATCGTCCCCACGTGGACTTGCAACGCGTCCACGTGCAGCGTGATCTGCGGCGACGGAGTGATAGGCGACGGCGCCACGTGCGCGAACCCCAGAAAAGACGCGCCCGCGTGTGATCTCAACGGATGGTGGGTGGGCCGTGAGACCGACTTCACGCGGGACATCGTCATCGGCGCTGTGCAGACGACGACGACGTGGGTGCTCTATCGCTTCGCTCAGAGTGGCGAATCATTCCGTGTCGAAGAGGAGCTCAACTGCGGCACGCACGTCACGGGCTCCGCGAGCGTGGACTACACGCCAGGAGGGCTGCGCGCGGTGATGTACGAGAATCGAATGGACGCGAACGGCAAGCACGGACCGCGCAAGGGCACCTTCAAAGCGAACGGCAGCGGTTGCGCGTTCACGTACGAGCGCTTCTACGCCGTACGTGGTGTCGTGGAGGACAGCTTCTTGCCCGTCGACTTCTCGCTACATCCCGATCTTGGTCAATTGCAGAAGTTGCCATTCGAGATAGACCCCGTTCACCCCACGGGCCAGAACGTCACGGGCGCGATTGACGCGGCGGGGGACGGACTGTTGGGAATCTCCGTGCGCGTCTCTGGCCTCGCGTCGGGTATTCGTCATTCGGCCGAGCGCGAGTGGAAGCAACACACGAGCGTCAAGGTGATTGCGCCGAGCGCCCTGGAGTTCACCGCGCCGGGCTCGTGGGACTTGCAGGCGAACGTACTGAGCGCCACAGAATGCGGCGATTTGTGCTCGCTCGTCGCCGCAGGCGCGTACGCCGCACAAGACATCCCGTCGCGCCTCACGCTGCATTTTCTGGGTCATACGCTCGGGTCTACGCGCGTCCAGGCGGTGGTGAAGGGGACGACGCGCGGCGATCAAAAGATCGACTTGGCCTCCTGCGCGAACGCACGCGCCACGCTCCAACAAGATATCTCGCAGGCGCCGCCATGAAGAGCATGAAGCTTTTCCCTCTAGTCTGCCTGGGGTCCCTCTTGGCCACGCGCGCACACGCCTCGCCCATCGTGGAGCTCATCGGCCCCGTCGGCGGAGACAGCGGCTTCAATCCCGTCATCATGGGCGCGTCGGCCGGGTCTACCTACTTCAACCCCGCGCTACTCACTGAGGCGGACGAGAACGCGCTCATAGGCTTTAGTGTCTATAGCGAGCAAATCGGCCTTACGCTGGATGGTCGCCGCAACGGCGCGGATGTGCCACTGTCGGTCGGCGGCCGCGACATTCTGGGCAGTGACGGACTGCCCATTCCCAACGGCACGGTGCCGACGCAGTGGGTCGCACAAGGCTGCGATCCAGGCTCTCGCCCAGGGCAGTGCCCGGCGCCTGCGTTTCGCGCGCGCCCGCGTCAATCGGCCGGAGACAGCAGCAAGACCCGCACGTACCTCAGTCTCGGCCTCGTCAAACACCTAGTGCCAGACCGATTGACGATTGGGCTCTACGCCATGCTGCCCATGTCTCGCTTGACCACGACGAGCACGTTCTATGTAGACGAGCGCGAGGCAGTGTTCTCCAACAGCTTGCACCCGGAGCTGTATGGCGACCGCATGACCGCGCTGTCGATCTCGGGCGGCGCCGCGTTCAAGGTCCTCAAGAACCTGAGCGTCGGAGTGGGCGTCGCGATTGGCCTCACCAACGCCGCCACGAGCGCGACCTATGTGCGAGACACTGCAGACTACAACACGCTATTGGTGAACAATCAGATCGGCGTGACGGTCGCGGTCGCGCCTCACCTCGGAGTGGTCTACCGACCCTTTCCGTGGCTCGGAATCGCCGGATCCCTGCATGCGCCGCAGTCGTTCGTGCTGGACACCTCCATCGCCGCGACGCTCCCGTCTGGCTTGCAGTCCGGTGGTACGTTCCGAGAGGTCCACGACTACTTACCTTGGCGCGCTTCGTTCGGTGTGCAGGCGGACGTCCTGAAGCGCGCGCGCTGGTCGCTCGGCGTCGCCACGAGCATCCGTTATGGCATCTGGTCCGACTACCAAGATCGACACGGCTCCGTGCCCGGTAACTACGGCGCAGACCTCACCTGGAAAGACACGCTCGCTTGGTCTGGCGGTGTGCGCCCGCGCTACAAGTCATTGCGCACCTGGATTGACATGCAATGGGTGCCGTCGCCTGTGCCAGAGCAGGTAGGCCGCTCCAACTATGTGGACAATGATCGTGTAGGAATGGCCATTGGCGGCGATCTGACGCTCGACATAGCGGGCACCAAGCTGCGCCCTGGACTATCATTGACGGGCTCGCGCCTCATACGCACACACAACACCAAAGACGACACTCGCATCGTCGACGAGCTGCCAGACGGCGCGACGTTCGCGGCAACACGCAACCCGGTTCCCGGTGCTCTGGGGCTACAGACCAACAATCCCGGCTGGCCCGGCTTCGCGAGCGCGGGCTGGGTCTATGGGGGCTCGGTATCCTTGGAGATCTTGTTCAAGTGATGATCAATGGACAATGCTGTTGATCGAAGACCCCTTCGTCGACCTCGTGACGCCGACCGGCGCCATGCGGACCTACGTCTACCGGCCGCTAGGCGCCGAGAGGTTTCCTGGCATCGTGCTCTATTCGGAGATCTTCCAGCGCACGGCTCCTATTCACCGCATGGCGCAAATCCTAGCGGGACACGGGCTCATCGTGGCGGTCCCCGAGGTCTTCCACGAGCTCGAGGCCCCGGGGACAGTGCTCGCTTATGACACCGCGGGGGCGGATCGCGGCAATCACCACAAGGTGAACAAGCCCATCGCGGCTTACGACTCGGACACGCGCGCGGCGCTCGATCACTTGCTCTCTATGCCTCAGTGCTCGGGCACGCTCGGCGCGATGGGAGTCTGCATTGGAGGACACCTCGCGTTTCGCGCGGCGCTGCAGCCCGACGTGACTGCGACCGCGTGTCTGTACGCGACCGATCTGCACAAGCACTCATTGGGACTCGGCGGCGACGACTCACTCTCGCGCGCGCGTGACATCCGAGGCGAGATCCTCATGAGCTGGGGACGCCAAGATCCGCACATTCCGATCGAGGGTCGAGCGCTCATTCACCGACGGCTCACCGATGCGGGCTGCACCTTCACTTGGCACGAGCACGACGCCCAGCATGCGTTCATGCGCGACGAGGGACCGCGCTACGATCCGGCGCTAGCGCTATGGCATTATGCGAAGGTCGTGGAGCTATTTCGCCGCCGCCTCACGCAGCAATAGGAGTTTACCAAGGCGCTGTCACCAGGACACGGCAATAGGCGTGGCGCTGTCGTTCTTGGGCGCGCCGGGGCCGACGGCGCCGGTCTCGTTCGATCCCCAGCACATCACTTGGCCGTCCTTCTGCAATGCGCAGCTGAAATGCCGGTATGCGGCGATTTGTACGACAGTGCTCAAACCCGCAATCGCTCGCGCCCCGACCGGGGTCGAGGACAAGATGCCCGTTTGAGCGTGATCCGATTGGCCCCAACATGTGACCTCACCCTTTTGAGTGAGCGCGCACGAGTGTCTCCACCCGATCGCCACCGCGCTGGAGTACGTAGCGATCGGCAGCTCTTGCGGTGTCGCCCAGAGTTGACCGGGATCCGTGGGCCAGAGCAATCCGCTTTGAGCGCGGTTCGCTCCCCAACAAAAGAATCTCAAGTTCTCGTCTTGCACACAGCTCGCAAAGTCCGCCATGACTAGACTGGTTTGATGGTTCGAAGGAGAGCCGCGGGTCACGGACGTATTGCACTCTTTGGCCACAGGGTTTCCGTCGCCGAGCCCACCGAACTCGTTGCTGCCGTAGCAGCGAATGTTGTCGTCGTTCAAGAGCAAACATGTGGCGTATAGCCCGACCGCGACATGGGCAACTTGCTTGGACACGTAGAGCAAGCGCGGCGAGCCAATATCAATTGGCACTAATCCCGCGTCTGCGTCGCATCCGAGGTCTCCGGAGGTGTTCTCTCCCCAGCAATAGACGCCGTCTTGCTGTCGCGCGCAGGCGCCAGTGCCGTTGGCGCTCAGCTCGATCGTGTCGTCCTGCAGCCCCGCCGAGGTAGCCGAGATCTTCCCGCCGCCAGCCGCGACGGTGCCCCAACAATAGACATGCTTGGTGTTCGTGAGAGCGCACCCAAAATGGAGCCCTAGACTTGCGCCGACGACGCGCAGGTTGCTCGGAATGACGGAGACCGGCGCGGGCCGGTAGTCATTGCCGCCCTTCGTTCCACGGCCGAGTTGTCCCGAATCGTTGCTGCCCCAGCACCAGAGCGTTCCGTCCTTGAGCAACACGCAGGCGGTCGCCGCGGTGCCCGAAACGAGAGACGAAACACCGACACAAACATTGGCGCTGCAGACGGGGTTCGGCAGCGCGCAGTCGTCGCTCGAAGCGCATGCGGTGCTCGATGTGTCTGGCTGCGTACTCGAGTCGCCGGCATCGTTCGCGTTGGCGCACTCTGCGGCGGCAGTGCAGGGTCTGTAGTTGTCGAGTGCGATCAGTGAACTGCAGCCGACGAGTGCGGCGCATCCGATACCAAGCAATCCTCGAACGGACATGTGTAATGGGTTCCCCCAAACCAAATGGAATTCATAAAATATAACTCGATTACATTGCAGTAAGGGCAATGACCGATCCCGGGGCGAAGCTCGCGGCCGAGTCGATGACGTAGACCATCTTTCCGACGAGCACCGGATCATGCACTGCGAACTTTGCGCCGGGGATCTTGCCAGACCACTTTGCGCTCCCGTCTTTGAGCGCGAGAACGTGAATGCCATCGCTCGCGGTAACGACGAGCGTTCCACTCGGTAGAGCAGCGGCGAGAGTGGTGATGGTCGCGGCGCCGAGAGTCTGGAGTCCGCTGCATCCGTTCGAGATCTGGCGCTGGTACGGCTGCGCAGCCGCCCCAACGACGGGCGATGTCCAGGCAGCAGTCCCCGTCGTTGCATCGACCGCGACGACGTTGGCTTGCGTCGCGATGATCACTAGATGATTGGCGAGCACTGGCGATTGCGCACCCGCGTTGGCTGCGGGCACGGACCAGGCTTTCGTTCCGTCCGCTTGTTTGCGCGCGACCAGCTCGCCGCCCTCTATCAGGTAGACGAAGCCGTCCCCAACGCTGATGGCGCTCGCGGGCGTGGTCATGACGTTCCACTTGGGCGACCCGGTCAGCGCGTCGAATGCGTATACACCCGACGGGAGAGGCTGCTTCGCAGATCCCGTCTTGTACACGGGCGCATAAAAAAGCACCGAGCCGTCGACGGCGATACCACCCATCACATCGGAGAATCCGTCGCCGCACATAGTGCCTTGCTCGTTCCCTTTCCACGTCGTCTTTGCTGTCATATCCATCAGACCCACAAAGAGCCCTGGACCATCCGACTTCGACGTATTGGCGAACCAAACGCCGCCGTTCGCTGCGGGAATGGTTTGTCCCCACCAGTCGACCCCGGTGTTCGGACCCACCTTGCCCGTCACGAGGTCGACGAAGTAGAGGCCATCATCTTGGAGCACCAGATTGCCTCCGCTCACAGAAGCCCAGTTGCCGAGGTTCGCGTCGCTCCCCGTGTCATAGGTCCACACGCGCTTGCCTTGGGGTGAGACGCGGTCGGCCGCAGTGGTTCCGACATACGGACCGGTCGGTGCGGCCCATTGGACATAAACCGCATCGGTGGAAGCAATCACGTGGTGCATCGACGTCAACGCGCCCATGGGCACATAAGTCCATGCGGGAGCGAGCTGCCCATCGATGCACGCATCGCTCGCAGACGTGCGTCGCGCATCGTGCCCGTACGTCAACCAATCGCTCGCGCCACATTTCGGCGGGGGCGGGGAGCTGTCGACGCCTACGTCAACGAGTGGCGTGGAGGCGTCGCCGGCGCCGGCGGTGACCTCGTCACTCGACCCGCACGCGGCACAAACAAAGACCCACAAAAGGTTACGCATCGTCGCCAGTCTACCCCATGACCACGCTGGCCAAGAATTTGAAGCTGGCGATTGCCGATTGACACTGTCGGGTCAGTTGACCGATCAATCGATGCATCATGCGCTCGAACTACGTACTCGTCCCGCCGAAAGCTGCTGCGCCGCGACCCACCGCACCCGAGCCATCAATTCTGCCACTGCTGTTGATCGTGGCCGCCTCTTCGGCGCTCGTAGTCGCGATGGTGCTCCTCGTGCGGGCTCAATCCAAGAGCCGTGAGCGAGGGCAGCGCGCTTTGGACGACTGGGCCGTGCGGAGCGGGCTAACCCGCGTTGAACCGGCACGTGGTCCTGCGCGCCCACCGCCGCGTAGTGGCAAGACTCCGATCGTCTCCGGGCACGCGCACGGCTCGCTGACGACGCTGGAGTTGCTCGATGTTTCGGGCAG
>ENA-OFCI01000698-OFCI01000698.1-metagenomes-genome-assembly--contig:-NODE-698-length-18485-cov-3.450678_pt1 | contig 18485 bp, 11 predicted proteins | sample MGYA00153391_OFCI01 | MGnify analysis MGYA00153391
TTCGCCACCCTCACCGATACGACCTCACCGATACGCATCATCCAGGTCGGTGCCGGCGGCATGGGACGGGTGTGGCTCCAGCTGCTCATCAATTCGCCAGAAATTGAGTTGGTCGGACTCGTCGACCTCGACACCGAGGCCGCTCGCCGCACTCTCGCCGAGCTCGGCCGGCCGGATGTCACCTCCGATATCGCAGTCACTGCGAGCCTCTCGGAGATCGCCGGGTCGACCGGCGCGCAGGCCGTGGTGAATGTGACGGTGCCGGTCGCCCATCACCCGGTCAATGTCGAAGCCATGTTCGCCGGCCTTCCCGTCCTCTGTGAGAAGCCCATCGCGCCGACCGTGAGCCAGGCCCTCTCCCTTGCCGCGGCATCCGAGGCATCCGGCCAGTTGCTAATGACGAGCCAGTCACGTCGCTACTACCCGGTCCTTGCCGAGTTCAAGACGGCGCTCGGCTCGCTTGGCGAGGTGGGTATCGCCACCACCGAATTCTTCATGGCCCCACGCTTCGGCGGATTCCGCGACACGATGGATCACCCGCTGCTCGTCGACATGTCGATCCACGCCTTCGACGTCGCCCGCTACCTGCTGGATGCCGAACCGGTCTCCGTCTACTGCGACAGCTACAACCCCGCGTGGAGCTGGTACGCCGGGGACGCCGCAACGACGGCGATCTTCGAGTTCGAGGGCGGTGTGCGGTACACCTTCATCGGAAGCTGGTGCAGCCCTCGCCTGGAGACCTCCTGGAACGGCTCGTGGCGGGTCAGCGGCTCGAAAGGCACCGCTACCTGGGACGGTGAAACGATGCCAAAGGTGGATGCGGAGAACGACCTGCAGCAAAAATCGAAGGCTGATTCGGGTCACGAGACCATTGCCGGATCCCTCGCCGAGTTCATCGACTCGCTCCGCACCGGACGGGCCCCCTCTGGCGAGGTGCATTCCAACGTGCTCAGCCTGGCGATGGTGGAGGCGGCGGTGCAATCCGCCCAGAGAGGCGAGCGGGTCTTCGTCGAAGCCATGCTCGAGGATTCCTACCGCGACGCGGTCGCCGCAGAGAAACGATCGGATGTGTTCTCGGTACTCACCGGCTGGGGCTCCGCGCGGGCCGGGCTGGAAAATTTCGGGGCCGATCATCTGTGATCGGACCTCCTTTGCAATCTTTTCGACACCCGCATCCACATCGAGCAGCCGAAGACCTATGTGTAGTAGGGGGAGTGGTTGATTAATGACTGTTGCACCCATGCCCGCGCCCGACTCGGTCCACGTCTGGTCGGTACCCGATGGACCTCCCCTCGCCAGCGAGAGTGACTCTGAGACAAATTGGAGCACAGGCGGCATCCAAATCTCCCTCACACCGGGTGCGGATGGGCTCCGGGTCACGGCAGTGGCGGAACGTACCGGGCTATCAAGGATCGCGCTGCGCTGGAATGAGGGCATCCCGGAGCGCTCGCTCGTCTTGGGCGATGCGTGGGAGCGCTCATATGGCGACCTCGGATGGGCGCCCGCGCGCCCGGAACGCATACTGCCGTGGTACTGGCTCTCCGAATCGGCCCAAGGGATTCGGGGAGCTGGAGTTCGAGTCAGGCCCGGAGCGATGGCGTTCTGGACCGTCGATTCCGCAGGAGTTACCCTGTGGCTCGACACCCGCTCTGGCAGCAGCGCGGTTCATCTTGGCGAACGGACGCTCGAGGTCGCCACAGTCGTCGGTTTGCGCGCTGACGAAGGATCATCTGCCTTTTCTGCTCAGCAAGAACTCTGCGCGGCACTGTGTTCCGACCCGATTCAGATGACCCAGCCGCTCGTGGGATGCAATAACTGGTACTACGCGTACGGTGAAAATTTCGATGCGGACGCGGTCGTACGAGATGCCGCGATGATCTCGGTGGCGAGCGACGGACACTCGGTGCGCCCGTTTTGCGTGATTGATGCCGGTTGGAGTCACGGCTCGAGTGGGGCTCCGGGGGGGCCATGGATTCGCGGCGCAGATTCATTCGACAACATGAGCGCGGTGGCCGATCGTATTCGGGCGGAGGGTGCACGGCCAGGACTCTGGTTCCGTCCGCTACTTACTCGAGACCAAAGCATGCTGACGCGAAATTCAATCCTGGACGGCGAATGGCCAATGGACCCAAGTCGTGAGGACGTTCTTGAGCAAGTGAAGAATGACGCTGCATGCTTCGTCGAATGGGGCTACGACCTCATCAAGCATGACTTTTCCACATTCGACACGCTGGGCCATTTCGTTCCCGGAACAGACCTCGGGATGGAACGCGTACCGTGGTCTTTCGCAGATCAAACCCGCACCAGCGCGGAAGTATTCGTTGGCCTTTACCAGGCCGTCCGCGATGGCGCTGCTGGCGCGACACTTATTGGTTGCAACACGATTGGTCATCTTTCCGCAGGACTGGTAGACGCTCAACGAACGGGCGACGACACATCCGGCAGACACTGGGAACGCACTCGACGTATGGGCATCAACACTCTGGCCTTCCGACTGGCCCAGCACAAGACATTCTTCACGGTAGACGCTGACTGTGTAGCCGCTACTCCTTCGACTCCATGGGAAAAGAATCGCCAGTTTCTCGATCTTGTCGCACAGTCAGGCACGGCTTTGTTCGTGTCCATAGATCCGCGAAGTCGCGACGCAAAGGTGGACGATGACGTTCGTCGTGCGATCCGCGTAGCTTCAGACGGCGGTGCACCCGGTGGGATCGAGCCACTTGATTGGCAATGGACCTCAGCCCCCCAGCGCTGGCGCATTAATGACAGTGAGACCGAGTATCGCTGGAACCAGCCATGGTCTGCAGACTTGAGGCTGGACTAGATGGACTACTCACGCTACCGACCACAAGTACTTAGAGACCTATCTTGACGTATCCGAATCCACTCATTGCAGGTTCCAATCCCGACCCACGCATGGTGCGTGTGGGCGACGATTACTGCATCGTTACCAGCTCCGCCGAGTATCTGTCTGGGCTTCCCGTTTACCATTCCCGCGACTTCATTACGTAGACCCTGGTCGGAAATGTCGCGACACGATCGACACAATTGAACGTCGAGAACGCTCCTCCCAGAGGCGGAGCGTGGGCACGCAGCAAGCGTGGCAAGGTCGAGAACTCCTGAGGGTCCGTTCGACCCAGCCCCCGGAACTCCGATTCGTAAAGATATGAGGGACCGACCGCGCAATCCAGAACACGGGGCACGGAGATCTCGTCCTGGGTCCCGACGACACATGGTTGATGTTCCTTCTCGGCGTACGCCCAGGAAGCAAAAAGCGCGACTTTTCCGCGCTAGGACGCGAGACGTTTGTCACCGAAGTCGGCTGGCATGACGGTTGGCCAGTCGCGCAGCCCCTGCTGCCTCAGTCTCGGCCAAAGCCGGGACGAACACGAATCGATTTCGACGACTTCGGACTAACGCCCGTGTCAAAGACGTTCGAAAATGAGGCCATAGCGACGCTTGAAAATGAGGCCACCCAGGCAGATTGGATGGGTGATCACGGTGGAAGATTGGGCGTTTATCGGGAAGCGGCAACTGCATCAGACGATGACTGCAACCATAGACATCGATGTTCCCGCAGGTGTGGGGGGCATCGCGGTTCGCACCGATGAGCAATCCCACTATTCGATAGTCGCCGGTCAAGGACAGGTGACCGCTCGTGCGTGCATTTCGGGATTTGAACGTGTCGAGAAGCTCCCATTCTCTGGGACAACTGTCGAGCTCGAAATTAGTAGCCAGAGCCCCGCTGCCCTCCGCGGTGAGTCGCGAAGTTCGGACACCGTCGTTCTTGCGGCCCTCATAGAGGGACGACGGACGGTTTTACTCGACATCGATGGCCGCTACTTGTCGTACGAAATCTCCGACCGTTTAGCCGGTCGAGTAGTCGGCATCGTTGCTCTTGAGGGTCAGATCTCAGTCGACTGGTTCGACTACAAAGGCTCTGACGACTGACGCGCTGGGGAGGCAACGACGTGATCGAAGGCCACCAGAGGTAACCCGAGTTCAGAGTGACCCGGAGCTCCTACCCACTCCGAGAACTTCGCTGCGTCCAACGACAGTTTCTGCCTCCTGCAGGATGCTTGGGTCTGGCTCTGCACCCATCAAGAGATCATGTTGGTGGAGTGAAACGAAAGAGGACGGTCCACGCCAACTCGACCGACTAACGCGCCGAGAATTCACCGCGCCGGAACCGGGTTCGGGCGAAGCCGGACCCCGGGAGGTCGATTGCTTCAGCGGTTCGGTCAGGTAGCACGATTGATATGGACTGGGGCGCTGCAAGCAGGTTCGTGGTGGTCATCAGAAACGTCCCGTCAGCGCATTCTTCGATATGACGGTCGATCGAACGATCTTCTTCAAAGAAAATCACAGCTCCCTGCCGGAAGCGCGCCTCCTCGTCGGGGGTGAACCGGTCGAGGGCGAGCATATGAACAGCACCCGCAGAGATCCTCTCTTCGGCCCCGAATCTCTTCGCGGCAGCCGGATCGAATCGGTCGATCGCTGTGAACGCGAAACGGAACGATACCCGCCCGTTTTGTATAGCTGGGGTGTTGCAGGGCCAAAAGTTGTTCATCAAGAAGCCGAGGATCTGCCCGGATGCTCCCGGAAAGGTCGAGGGCATCGCACCTCGAACGACATCACCGACGGCGAACAGAGCAGAATCCCGCGAAGTCCAGGTGATTCCGGGCCCTTCCGGCCCGTCGGTGATTATGAGCGCTGTGCTCAGGGTCATCCATTCGTTGGACGCGCCGGGGCCGTGATCCCGGACTGGTTGAACCCAGCCGAGCGGGCGGTCATACCGGATGAGTGGGTCGGTGGCCGCGAAGGGAAAGCTAACGTAGACGGCCTCCATGTCGAGTTCGGGCAGCTTGTCGAAGCTCACGTCCAACTGGGCTCGGCCGGTGTCCTGCAGTAGTAGCACCATGCTGATGTCATTCATCGATGATCCCCCGCCACTGAAAGTGAGGCGAGTTCCATCAAAGACGCGACACTCGTCGACGAAATGCATCGCTGGATGCTGCAGGTCGACCGCGCTGAGAGACTCCGACGAATACCGGTCATCGATAGAGTCGATGAGCTGCCGAGTGTGGTCGTGCCGGGGGGCAAGATCCTTGAGCGGGACCGCGCGGTGATTCACGTCCGCCGACACAGTGCGGATGAGTTGCCCGAGACGGTGAGGTGAGGATGACAGAAGTTCGCGCCCTTTCCACTTCAACGACTGCAACAAGCCGAGGCCATCAACGAGATCGAATTCCCAACCGGATTCAGATTCGATGGCAATCCTCTTGATGAACGTCTCATCCGCGGCACCCGACTGTGCTGGGTCCGATGCCACGGAGTCGATATCAGGCGCCTCTCCCGCGGGAACGGTATGAAGTTCCGCTGAGGCGGGAAGGAAGCGATACGAGTGCGGCGGAACGGACCGGGAGGCCAATCGGCAACGCTGCATCCCGGCGCAGTTCTCGAGCACCTCGAATGAGATTGGGCCGTCCGCATCGAGAATATCGACTCCCACGGCGAGGTCGAACTCGATCTGAAGGTCAGCGGTCCAGGCGTGCGGATTATAGACAAGCAGACCGGGGCCGCGAAGGCCCTCGATCTCTGCGAGCCTGGAAAGCTGGCGGCGCTGTTCGTCTATGCCGACTCGAGCGGCGTCATCAATGTAGCGCGTCTTCCATGCCAGCTGGTCGGAACTCGGCTCGGCATGTGGATGATTGGTTGCGCGCGCCCAAGTGAGAGTGTGCTCAGCGGCGACGGCGAGGTCGTCCCACGCACGATCCAATTCGTGTCGGTTGACGCGATACTTCGAGTCGCGCAGCGATAACGCAGCACCCAGCGTCTCGACGGCGGGTAACTGAGCCTGCGCACGACGGTAGGTGCCATAGACATGCGCTGCCGACCCGGCGCCATCCTCCCAGAAGGTCCCGGACTCAGCGCGCCAGACTGGCAGTCGGTCCTGAATCCCGGCGACCGAGTCGAGGTATTCGTCGAACGTGGAGATGTGGAAATGTGGATAGGAGAACACGCTGTTCCAGCGTTTCGCGAACTGGTAGTCACCGTCTGCAAGGTCTTCGTTATCGGCGTGAGAACCGATCACCGCGAGATCGTGCGGGGCGTAGTCGTCTCGCTCGTATCGGTCAGTCAAACGCTGGAGGGAATCGGTCGCGCCAGTGATCGTCTGGGGGTCTGCGACCATGAAACGCAGTTGCGAATAGTGGTCGGCGAAGTGCGCGAGCACCTGTGCTCCGTCGGGCCCCTCCCACATCATGGGAGACATCAGGTGGGGGATATCACTGGTGTCGGTGCCGCCGCGGTGATGGTTCGACATGCCGACAAAACGTGTGATTCCGACCGCGGCCAAAGCCGACGGCACAGTGCTCGAGTACACCGGGATGTCGGTGATGTTGGCGTAGCGATGACCGGTCACCTCGGACGCCGGAAGGCTGTCACGCGCGTAGTCGGTGGAGTGGATCAGCTCGTCCAAAGTAGTGAGGCCAGTGAGCATGTTGCTGTGGAACGAGTTCACTCCCAGCTGCCCTGACCGGATGGCGGCGTGCATCCGCTTTATCTGGGCAGCAGAACGCGTCCGCTCGAACTCCCGCGCGATCACTGCGCCGTCGACGCTGAATCTAAATGACGGGTCGCTGTCGAACAGATCCAGGGCTCGATCGATGTTGCGACAGTGTAGTTCGAGAACTTTGCCCTGGCTGTCGGTGAAGCCGAGATCGAGGTGGACGTGGGGAATCAGGTGCATAGTCCACCGGCGAGCCGCCGTCAGCGTAGCCTCGCATCCGACCGTTCCATCGACCCTGATTCGCGCCTGAACATCGCCGTCGAAAGTGGGCACAGCCGTTCGCCAGCGCACGTGTCCGAAATCTCCCGAGTCGGCGGGCACTGGCAGTGGAAAAGATCGGCCCTCAAGCTCCAGCGAGAGCGCCGCCGGTGCGGTAGCCCCGGGATCGATGCTGAGGAGGCATTCGACGAGGGTCTCTTCTCCGTCGTCGCCGATGAGGTAGAACGGCGTCGTGCGCACCAGCAGTTCCGTCTGCGGCGAGCTGTCCGCCGCGGGTGTGAGAGAGGCGCGCGACCAGCGTATGTAGTTCCCGAACCAGGAGCCGTACGTCGTCCTGGCGGAGGGCAACGGCTCGGAGGGAGCGCCGCTAATCAATTGAGCGCCGCCGAGCGCGGATCCTTCGTCGAATACCGTGGAAACGACGAGCTCGTGATCGCCCTCGGTGAGCCACTTGGCAGGGAACAGAAGCGAGACTTCGGCTTCACCCGCGATCGGTCCAGGCTGCCCGGTGCGTGTGCGGTCGACCCGGACTACCGAGGGATGAACGATACCAAGGTGCGCTCCATCCAACTCAACGAGCAGATCAGGGCACGGTCCTCGGTCGACGAAAAAGACAAGTCCGAGAAGCCCAGCCGTCCGTCCGTCCGCGCGGAACTGCCTGCGAACGCGGTGCGAGCGAAACCCGCCCTGCGCGTCGTGTATCCCTGGCTGGATCAGCGGCCACTGGTCCGAATCTAAGACGACGATCTCGGCTGGGCCGCTTGCGCTAGTCCAGTTCGGCTTGCTGGAAAAAGTGCTGTGTTCGAACATCTTTTCGCCTCGCACTCGTCGTCTTTGGACACGGACGAAGTGGCTCGCGCATGTCGCGCCGCGGATCGTCTTCAATCGTAGTGTCCCCACGAATCGGTGCGGCCCCACCACTGGCTCCGGCCCAGTGGAGGAGCTGATGCCGGTCGATCGGTGGCTTCAACCAAACATCCATCCCTGACTGCTCTTCACAACGCGATAGGCAGCAAGCCAAACTGGGGGCATTTCAAGGCCTCAATCAAATCGACCGCAGTCCCAGTAGCTGATGATCCGGTTCGAGTAGACGTCCGTCATCACGGAGCAATACAGCGTGGCCCTACTTGTCGGATGCTCCGTGATGTCGGCGACCCAGAGCAGGTTCGGCGCGTCCGCTTGGACACCCTCTTCATGAATTCGTCGAACACTGGCGGGCCGTGCTCCTTGCTTTCACTGCCTCGGCAGCGTGGGAAGGACGAGAGGATTCTCGCCTGCCAGCACAGCTCTCTCGCGGCGACGCGGATCATCCGCTACCTCGCTTTCCGGGCCTCTTCAGCTGGGAACCGCTATCTGATTTGGCCTGGCTTTAATCCGTAGTTGGGCGGCGGTCTAGTCGCACCCGTCTGTCTGGATGGAGTCGACTTTCACCAGGATCGCGATGCCGTCATCTCCGGTCAGCTGCAGCACTGAGGAGTGCGGTACTGAGACCAGATTCTCAGACCATAGGTCCATGTATTGGCCCGAGGGAAGTGACACGGTAAACGGTCGGCCTGCACGTCGTGTCACCTCGGGCGCGAAGATAGCAACGGCATCCCCAGCGTCACCCTCGACGCAAAGACAGGTTGTATGTGGACTCAATGGCCTCGCAACCCGGGATATTTGTGCCGTGGCGCGTTCCAGGATGCGGTCCACCACACTTCGCTGCGCGCCGCTCATGAGGACCGTGGGCGCCAGTGCCGCGGAGCAGTAGAGAAGCCGCCCAGCCCCCCATCGCCGCGCCCAGAGAATCGGGGTGGAGTCAGCTGCATAGGTGATCGTCACATCCGGTGTCCATTCGGGCCCCATGACCGGAAGGCTCCGCACACCGACTACGGAGCCGATCACGTTTCCGCTCTCGGCCACCGCGAAGTCATGTCCGTCGTTTGCGGTCTCCAACCCTCGGCTTCGGAGACCGGTCAGCTCTTCGAGAAAGCCGGGCCAAGGGCGGTGCAATTCCGCATCGATAGAGAACTCGCCGGTTGTGCCGTCGATGAGAACTGAGGCACCAGCTGCCGCGTACTCGAGAAGTGAGTCGACAGTGGCGCGGTCCCACGCCACAAGGTGAGCCGCCACGATCAACTCTGGTCGACCGAAGCCACCCAGGGCAGAGATGGGCGCGAGTGCGGCACCCACCCCGAGTCTGGCAAGTTCGACTGCAATGAGCGCCGCTCCCTGAACAGCTGCAGGGGCATAGGTCCCCCAGGTCGTCTTTGTGTTCAGCGACATCGCAAACTGAACGGCCTGAGAATCCTCCGAGGTCAGCACAATCGCGGTGTTCGGCTTTGGTTTCCAAGTGCCGATCGCTCCGTCAAGACGCTTCAGCGCGTCACGCGCCGCACTCACGCCCAACGCACGCGGACCGATTTGGTCCATGTCGTCGAGTAAGCCCCATTCCCCGGCCTCGAAATCGTGCTCCCGCGTATTGAAGCACCAACCGGTGACGGAGTCAGCGCCGGCCATGAGTGGAGCCAGAAAGGTGGTGCTTGCAATTGCCGGGCTCATGCCCAACCCAGTGACACCCGCATAAAAAGTGTTCCCGGTCTGCACCTCCGTGACCTCCACGCTGTGGTCGCCCGGCGTATTCGCCAAAAGAGTCAACCCCGCCACTACTAACGAGGTGTGGTCGTCAATCTGCGCGAACGTACTGAACACCCATGGCGCGTGAAAGCTTGCTCCGAGTATGTCAACAGGCCGGGCGAGTTGGGCGAGCCGATAGCCGTACTCGGCATGATTTCTCAGCGTTTCGTTGGGATTTATGCAGAGTGGAGTTTTGGGATCCAGTGCGCGCACTGCATCGGAAAGTCGGCGGATTTCACCCTCGATCAGAGTACTTCTGAGTTCGACATCATCGATGAAGGACGCGTAGTTTCGCCACGCCCACCCATCGTGGGCGGGATGCGCGATACCTTCAAGAAACGGGATTTCTACAAACGACCGATAGCCGGTCCGCCACCTCCGATTGAGCCGCGCGATGTCGCCGCTGTACTTGGCCTGAAGAAGCTCTCTCCACTTTTGACCGGCACCAACGGGCCGCGTTATCGATGGGTTCTTGGCATCATAGGGATAGTTGGGCTCGTTCCACAGAATCCATTGACCAAGAGCCGGGTGGTGGGCGTAACGCCGAACACAGGCGTCGACATATGCGTCTATAGATGGAATCCACTCTTCTTGAAGGGTGAGATTGTGAGTGTGGAGGACCGACGGCATGCCGAGCCACCAGGGACCCGAATTGGCTGTCAGTGTCGCCTTCACCGTGATGCCCCGCGCTGCCGCAGCCTCAAACACCCGATCCCAGAGCCCGAAATCCCATTGATCAGCTGAGTCTGGCTGAATCCACGGCCACATCAAAAATATGCGAATCTGTCCAAAGCCCACGGTCGCGGCCTGATCGAGGAGAAAGTTGACACGGTCCTCAGAGTCATCGCGCTCAAACCAGACTTGCACTCCCAATCGGGCATCTACGAGTACCATGCGCATATGGTATCGATATCATCATCGCGGGTCAATACACCGCGATTGGCAAAGCCTCGCGCCCGCGCCCACCGCCAAGAGCCAGGCAGATAGTTATTGGATACCCTTCCATCTCCACCCATAACCCCGAACGTTGCATAGCGGCGAGTTTGAGGGCTATTTTTGGTATCGATAACTAACGCAAAACTCGAGAGGGGACGGCCGGTGTCTCTGCCAACGGTAAAAGAGGTGGCGATGCGCGCTGGCGTGAGCCCAATGACGGTGTCACGTACTCTCGCTGGCGGTACTAACGTGCGGCCAGACGTTCAGGCGCGGGTGATGGCCGCGGTAGATGAGCTCGGGTATCGACGCAACGAGATGGCGCGAAGCTTGCGCCCTGGGCACCGCAGCGGTTTGATCGGCGTGGCCATCACCAACCTCGGCAATCCCTATTATGGAGACTTCGCCTTCGGCGTTGAAGAAATTGCGGCCAAATTCGGGCGTCGCATCCTTCTGGGCAACTCCGGCGAAGACCTGGGACGAGAAGAACGATTGGTTCGCGATTTTGTAGGGAGGCAGGTCGAAGGCCTGATCCTTGTCCCGGCAAGTCAGGAGAATCAGCACCTGCAGCCCCGTGAAATTCAGAACATGCCCCTTGTTCTCGCTTCGCGAATGGTAGAGGGCGTTCGGGCTGACTCCATAGTGCTGGATGACACAGGCGGTTCTCGCAGAGGCGTCGAAACTATGCTCAAATCGGGATATCGACGAATAGCCTTCCTCGGAAACGCAACGTCGGTGCAGACCGTCAATCGCCGGTTTGCCGGATACTCGGCGGCACTTCAAAAGGCAGGCTTGACTGTAGAGACGTCGCTCGTCGCAATGGGCCAGCAGGACGTGCGAACGGCTCAGCAAGCCACCAGTGTTTTGCTCGACTCTCCCAATCCACCAGACGCGATCTTTGCAACAAACAACCGAAATGCTATCGGAGCCCTTCAAGAGATCGGTCGGCGCGTCACCGGACGGGCAGGTGCGCACCCGCTTCCTGCACTTCTCAGCTTTGACGATTTCGAACTGGCGAGCCTGATGCCCGTGAGAGTTGTCATCATCGACCACGACCCCCGGGAGCTAGGCCGTCGTGCCGCCCAGCTTCTTTTCGATCGGCTGACCTCTGAGAGCCCCTTCGACGCGCCGAATGCAACGATCGAGATGCCCACCATCGTTCGGGTTGCCCGCCCTTGACCGGTGCCGGCCCGGTCAGATACTCTTGCCCATTCGGCTTTGATAACGATACCATTTAGCTATGAATCTTGGGATCGACTTCGGTGGCTCGACGATCAAAGTAGGTATCGACGATGGGAGCGCACCTCAGCGAATTCCTGCAACCGGCAAAACCGCTGATCTCGCTTCTGTGGAGCAGGCCGTAGCTCGACTTATTTTCGGGCGGGCCGATTCGATCATCGAATCGGTGGCCATCGCGGTTCCGGGAATTGTCGACCGACAGCGCACTCGATTGGTGTTCGCCCACGATAAGTACCGTGACCTTGTCGGTACCGACCTTCGCCAGTGGGCGGACACTGCATTCTCACCGAAATATTTCATCCTTGAGAACGATGCCCGCGCGGCGCTGTGGGGTGAGGTGCACGGTGGGATCGCTGATGGTGAGACAGATGCGGTCATCGTCGTATTGGGAACCGGAATCGGAACCGCAGCCCTGTCCCAAGGCGAGCTTGTGCGTGGAGCTCACGAGCACGGCGGAATCCTTGGTGGGCATTTCACGATCGAGCTGGACGGCCCTCAATGTCCGTGCGGCAACGCCGGCTGCGCCGAAGCAGTGGCAAGCACATGGGCACTGCAACGGGACGTCGCTCAATCGTCGGAGGCCAGGCGCTCGCCGTTTTGGCTCGAAGCTCTCGAGCAAGGAAATATCGGTCTCCGCGACCTATTTCACACCGACGACACATTCGCGTCCAACACCAGGCCGCGCTATATCCAAACTTGGGGAGCTCTCATCGTGAATCTCTGCCACGCCTACGACCCGTCAGCGGTCATCCTCTCTGGCGGAGTGGCCGCGTCGACCACCGTGATGCCGCAGCTTCGCGAGTATGTCAACGATCACCTGTGGCTGTCCGCCCACCGCCCACAGTTCCGAGTGTCGGAAGATCCCGGCAATGCCGTCGTGCGGGGATTATGGGCACTCGGACGAAATCGACTATCCCGGACCGAGGACACGAGTTGAGCAACTACAACAGATTCCCCTCCATCGAAATATCACCTGAACATTCACTCTGGGCGGGACCTGAGGTGTGGACACGCCTGGCTTCAGAAGCGCGGACACGAGCCGGAAACGATGTTCCGATAGTCGTTATCGATGCGTATCCAGGTACGGACGTCCAATCGTTGACTGCGGAGATCCAATCAGCCCTGCACGAATATCAGGTCATCGACATCGAAGGCAGGGTCGCTCACTCAAGCGAACACCTCGAGGCGATGTTGTCCAGGACGCTCACTGACGACCGGGTCTTCGGTCGGATGGACCATTTCGATATGCAGGACTTCCTCGACGTGGACAAATTGTCCGAACTGCGCCGCGAAGTTCGCGCGACAGACGTGCCCACCGTTCTGGTCGGTTGGGGCGCGGAATCGGTGTACCCGGAAGCGCACGTCGTGGCCGTGGCTGAAGTATCACGGTGGGAGATTCAGAAAAGACAACGCGTCGGGGAACCTAATTGGCGCGCACAGAATCCGAATGAAGATAATCTCCGCAAGTACAAGCGCGGGTTCTTCATCGAATGGCGGACCGCCGATCGCCACAAACGCCGCCTCTTCGACACAGTCGACTTCGTGTTGGACGTCAACCGCCACCAGTCCGCCGTGATGATGACCGGTGTCGGTTTCCGGGCGACGCTTCACCGGGTTGCCCGGCAACCCTTCCGCCTCACACCATTCTTCGATCCCGGCGTATGGGGAGGCCAATGGATGAAGGAAAAACTCGGCCTCGACCCTCGTGAACCGAACTACGCCTGGTGCTTCGATTGTGTCCCCGAAGAGAACTCCCTGCTCTTTCGATCGGGCGAGATCATCATGGAGGTTCCCGCGATCGACCTCGTGCTCGCCCAGCCCAAAGCTCTGCTCGGAGCCAAGACCTACGCACGATTCGGGGCAGAATTTCCCATCCGGTTCGACTTCCTCGACACTATGGAAGGCGAGAACCTATCGCTGCAGGTTCACCCCAGCACGGACTACATCCGGAACACTTTCGGGATGGCCTACACGCAGGATGAGAGTTACTACATCCTCGACTGCGATGACGATGCAGTGGTGTACCTGGGCCTAAAATCACCCGTTGATGTTCAGGCAGTCACCACAGCACTAGTCGAGGCGCAACAGGGCACGGCGCCATTCCCCGCGGAAGAATTCATCAACGTGCTCCCTGTGAAGCGACACGACCACTACTCCATTCCCGCTGGCACAGTGCACTGTTCGGGCGCAAATTCCATGGTGCTCGAGATCTCTGCCACGCCCTTCATATTCACCTTCAAACTCTGGGACTGGGGTCGCGTCGGACTCGACGGACAGCCACGCCCTATCCACCTCGACCACGGACTCAAGAACATCGACTGGGCCAGAGATACCTCGTGGGTCCACGACCATCTCGCCGGTGGCGCGGAGCTGATCACCGAAACGGAAGGGGTCCGCGAGGAACGCACAGGTCTGCACGAACTGGAGTTCATCGAGGTGCGCCGACACTGGTTCGACGAGGTTGCCACCCATGACACGGAAGGGACTGTGAACGTTCTCAATCTCGTCGAAGGCGACGAAGTCGAAATTGTGAGTCCCACGGACCAGTTCGAACCCTTCCTCGTTCACTACGCAGAAACCTTCGTCATACCCGCCGCTGTCGGCCCCTACGTCATCCGACGCACCCGGAACGCATCTTCAGAGACGTTCGCGACCGTCAAAGCATTCGTCCGAGGAACAAAGGTTTAGCTGAGCCGACGTGGACGAGGCGTTCATCGGGTGCGGCTCAGCAGCATCCGGACTCCTTAGCATGGCTAATAAGCTATGTTAAGGAAATATGCCATCTGACTATCTGACCGACGACCAAGACCTTCGCCTGGCGATTCAGCGCCTCGCCCGCCGCATCCGATCCATGCAGGCCGACGACGTGACCGAAGGCCAGCGCGCCGTGTTGTTCGCCCTGTCGAAGAACGGCACGCAGACCCTCGCGTCACTGAGCGAGCACGAACGGGTGACGCCCCCCAGCATGAACCGCACCATCAATGCCCTCGTGGAACTCGGCCTGGTGACCCGAGAGCCCGCGCCGGATGATGCCCGCAAGGTGAGCCTCGACCTCTCGTCCACCGGTCACGCCTTCGTTAGTGAGACCCAATGTCGGCGAGACGCGTGGTTCACGACCCGGCTCGACGCGTTGCCGTCCGACCAGCGTCGGCTGCTGCGTGAGGTCACTCCGATCCTGCGGGAGCTGGCCGACAGTTGAGCGCGATGTTCCGCTCGCTCGGCGGGTTCAACTATCGGGTGTGGGCGGCCGGAGCGCTGGTCTCCAATGTCGGCACCTGGATGCAACGCACCGCGCAGGACTGGATCGTGCTCACCCAGTTGACCCACCACGATGCTGCCGCGGTCGGGTTTGTGATGGCTCTGCAGTTCGGTCCGCAACTGCTGCTACTTCCCCTCAGCGGACTGGTCGCCGATCGTTTCGACCAGCGCAAAGTGCTCATGGCCACGCAGGCCGCGATGGGAACTCTCGGGCTGGCTCTCGGCATCCTCACCGTCACTGGCATGGTGCAGCTCTGGCATGTCTACGTTTTCGCGGCCCTTCTTGGCTGCGTCGCCGCCTTCGACGCGCCGGCCCGCCAGACCTTTGTCTCCCAGCTCGTCGGTGGTGCCAACCTTTCCAACGCGGTCGCCCTCAACTCGGCCTCCTTCAGCGCGGCACGGCTGATCGGACCAGCCGCCGCGGGACTGCTCACCGCCGCGGTCGGCGCCGGCTGGGTGTTCCTCATCAACGCGGGCTCGTTCGGCGCGGTGCTGGTCTCCCTCGTGTTCCTTCGGGTGGCGGATCTCCAGCGCTCCACCCGGGCGAAGCCGAAGAAAGGCAACCTCGCGGAGGGCTTCCGGTACGTACGGTCCCGACCTGACATCATGGTGATTCTGGTAATGGTCTTCCTCATTGGCACGTTCGGTCTCAATTTTCCGATCTTCATCTCGACAATGTCCACGACCGTCTTCCACCAGGGTGCCGCGGCATTCGGTGTGCTCTCCTCTGTCATGGCCATTGGATCAGTCGTCGGCGCATTGCTGTCGGCCCGACGCGAGAAGCCGCGGCTGCGGTTCCTCTTTGTGTCATCAGCCGTCTTCGGCATTGGCTGCATCACGGCCGCGGTCATGCCGAGCTACTGGGAATTCGCGATTGCCCTTGCCGTGGTCGGTCTGGCCTCCCAAACTATGATGACGACGGCAAACGGTGCCGTTCAGCTCTCCACCCCCGCTCCGGTGCGCGGTCGAGTGATGGCCATCTACATGGCGATCTTCATGGGCGGCACCCCCATCGGGGCACCCATCGTCGGCTGGGTCGCGAATGAATTCGGACCGCGCTGGGCGCTCGGAGTGGGCGCTTCATCCGGAGTTTTGGCAGCGCTCGTCGGCCTCTTCTGGCTGGTCAAGTACCACAACCTCCGCGTGCACTACATCGACCGGCGGCTGAGCGTGACCCACGACGGCCGCGAGCTCGCGGCCGAGGAGATCGTGACCGATTCGGTCATCTCGCAGAAGGGCTGACGCGACTCCCTAGGAGACTGTCTTCGCTCTCGGCATCGTTACAGTGACGGTAGTTCCGCCTGCCAGATAATCGCTCTTCAGAGCGATGCGACCACCGTGCCGCTCGACAAGAGACTTGACGATCGGCAGGCCGAGGCCGGTGCCTTGGATCACTCGAAGGGCCTCCGCGGGAGACCGGTAAAAACGTTCAAACACCTTCTCGACGTCTTCAGCGGGAATACCGGGGCCGGTGTCGCTGATCACGACTTGCACCTCATCGTCGGTGCAGGAGGTGGTGATGTCCACCTCGCCGTCCGAAAGTGAGAACTTGATCGCATTGGACAGGATATTTGAGACGATCCGGGTGAGGTCGTGCGAGACGGACGGTACAAACGGCGATTGCGGGTCGAACGACATCGACACGATCACCCCGCGCGACTTCGCCATGGTGGACTGCTCCTGCACGCACTCCCGGATGAGCCGGTGCAGGTCGACAGCCTTCGTGGTCTTCGTCGGCGAACTCGTGCTTCCGAGCTCGAGAAGGTCTTCGACCAGGTCAGCCAATCGGCGGGCGTTGCGCTGGATCACGTCGATGTACTCCCGAATCTCCGGCTCCGTCACCGCGTCTTCCATCACCTCCGCGAACCCCAGGATGCTGGTGATCGGAGTACGGAGTTCATGGCTCACCGACGAGACGAAGTCGTCCTTTTGGCGGTTGAGATCACGGAGCTGGTCGACGAGGTCCTGCTCGTGCTCGAGGGCCTTCTGGTTGGCGACCTGTGCTTCGTATCGATCCGTAATGTCCACAAACTGTGCGGCGATGACGCCCTGGTCGAATTCGGAGTTGCGGGTACTGAGGAAATACTGCACACGCCGACCGGCACGGGTCGTTAGTTCACCGCGCTGCTCCGATACTCCACTCCGGCAATAGGCGTCGAAAATCTGCACTGCGGGGTCGCGGCGAGAGAGCCGCACGACGCCTCCCGGGCCAAGATCCTCGACTTCGCCGGCGAGTGCGGGCCACTCGAGCATCTCGCTGGCGGCATCGTTTCCGAGAAGCACGCGCACCTCAGGAAAGCGAATCGGCTGAAGGATGAGCAACCCCACCTGTGCACCGACGAGGCCACCTCGCAGCAGTTGGCTCCGCGACTGCACCTGCTCGGCGAGACGCTCCCGTTCGAGGCGCCCGGCGCCGAGGAAGATGATCGTTCCGGCCTGGGCGATCAGGAACAGCTGGAGCATCTGGTTTGTGACGCTCACCCCCGCGACCTCCGAAGCGGCGAATGGCCCGCCACCGGCCGCCGTCAATTCCACCGTGAGCACGGCGGTCACGAGCAGCTCGATGATGGTAAAGCCGTAGCTGAAGTTGAAAGCCGCCCAGGACAGTACCGGGAGCGAGAGGAAGACCAGGGGCAGGGCGTTGGTCGGCGAGAACACAAACCCGACTACGGCGAAAGTGACGACGATCTGCGCCACGAACTCCAGTCGGTTGCGCGATACATCACCGCCGTAAACGACAAGCACCGGCGGTACCACCACGATGACCGCGGCGGCGTGGGACGCCATCACCGCGAATAGGGTCTCGATGAATCGACCGCCTTGGAGCATCCCGACGACCGCTGCAGCAAGCAGGCCGATCACCATCGAACCCGTAAGGATAGCAATCAGCAGGCGGGCGACATCGGACATCCGCCGAAGTCCCGCACCCCCGATGCCCCGGGAGAGGATCGCGCTGACGAGCCAGGTCTCGCTGAAGTTGGCTATCCCGAATCCGATGGAGACGACGAGGGGGCGGCCGGCAGCATAGTTCGACCCGACCGTGACCAGTCCCACGAGAAGCGCCACACCCCACCGCCGCTTCCGCGCGCAGAGCGCTGCAACGACGCTGGCGCCCGCCGCTGGCCACCACGCCGCCGTCTGGGAACCGGGAGGTGTGAGCACGACCGCCGCCAGGCCGAGCACATAGGTGAGCGCTAGAAGGCCGGCGATGACCGTGAATCGCGTGCGCGCGCGAAGGCCGCTCACCAATGACACTGCATTTATACGTGCTAGCACGGCGCTCCCCCCAGGCCTCATCATTATTGTGCCATCCAAGCGACTGGTGAGCTTTCGCGGGTGATCTCCTTTTTCACGAACAGCACCGCGGTGAACAGGCCAGCGTAGACGCTGCCAAGCGGCGGCACGTCGGTGTGGTCGCGTGCCCGACCGATAGCCCGCGCGATCAGTCCACTAGGGATGTTCCCCACGTGACAACACCGTCGATCGCCACGCGGTCGTGGCTCACCGCCTGGGAGTAGAGCACGAATCCGGTGATCCAGACCGCGACAACCAGCACGAGAGTGATGAGTGCTATCCACCACGCCTGGCGGCGCCTCACGAGGCTAACGATCGTGAGCACGTTCCCCATAATCAGCAACAGGAACAT
>ENA-OFCI01000699-OFCI01000699.1-metagenomes-genome-assembly--contig:-NODE-699-length-18478-cov-5.908755_pt1 | contig 18478 bp, 27 predicted proteins | sample MGYA00153391_OFCI01 | MGnify analysis MGYA00153391
TCCGTAAATCTCTGCCACTACTAAATAATCCACCGATGCTAGAGAAGGCTCCAGAGCCTGAAAATGGGAGTTCCACCCAACTCTCATCGACCTTTCTGTAACCCTTGGCAAGATCACCCTTTAGAAAATCATCCGCATTGAAGCCAGTTTGATCCATGCCAAGCGGCTTAAGAATTTCAGTTGATACAAACTCCCTAAAGTCTCGTCCCGATACGCTCTCGATCGTTAGCCCCAAAAGTGCAAATCCAAGATTTGAATACTGGAATAACTCACCGGGTGTACTAACGGCATTTACTCCACGACCAACAATTTCCCGTAGCTCTTGCGGCGAAATTGATTCTTGGCGATCAGCCCAAGGATCATCGGTAGGTAACCCCGAAGCCATTGAGGCGAGATGGCGCAGCGTTGGAATAGTTTTTTTACCGCTGAGATTTGAAAAGGTAAATTCAGGGACAAAGTCCGTTATCAGTTGATCAAGATTTAACTTACCTTCATCCCGAAGCATCAACAGGGCCACGATCGTAAAACTCTTTGTGCACGAAGCGATACGAAAAGTTGTATCGGAATCTGGAATGCTGCCCTCGGTTGCACGAACCCCGGCTCCCTGCTCGAGGAAGATCTGATCACCTTGAAAGAGCGTTGCAAATATTCCAGGGGTTCCGCCCGACTCAACACGCGCCGTCACCATCTCTTCTAATTTAAGAATGGAATCGGGGCTTATTTCTACTCGGTACTCAAATGACATGTGGGTGCCTCTCTCCAAAGAATTTCGTTGGGCAGAATTAATTTAGGAGATCAGAGATCTCAACCCCCAGTTGGCCTAACTCCGCCGCTCCCCCATCAATCGCCGTCAGCACAAACGGTTTGCCATCAGGAAGCAGGGCAAAGGTGTGCTCGAAGTGGGCGCCGTTAGATTTATCGCTCGCGATCACAGTCCAGTCGTCTGAAAGAGTCTTCATCTTTTCAGTACCCCGCGTAATCATCGGCTCGATCGCCAAGGCAAAGCCGGGTTTTAACTCTGGGCCAAGACCTGCTGGGCCGTAATTCAAAACATGGGGCTCCTGGTGCATCTCCGTGCCGATTCCGTGACCGCCATACTCGCGCAAAATTCCATACTTACCCTGACTTTGAATATATTGCTCAATCGCGAAGGAAATATCGGTGAGGTGCCCACCAACCGTCGCCGCGGCAATTCCCCGCCACATCGATCCTTCGCAGGTATCCATGAGCTTTTGATCAGCAGGATCAATCGTGCCGATGCCGACAGAAAAGGCTGAATCTCCATGCCACCCATTAACGATCGCCCCAAAGTCGATAGAAATAATATCGCCGTCAATCAACGGACGTTCGTTGGGAATTCCATGAACAACTTCATGATTTACCGAGGCGCAAATAACATTGGGAAAACCATGATAATTTAAAAAAGATGGGAGAGCGTTGTGTGCCTCGAGATAATCCGCTGCTATAGCATCTAACTCCAGCGGAGTTACCCCTGGCGCTATGGCTACCTTCATCAAGTTGAGTGCTTGGGCAACAATTAGCCCGGCCTTGCGCATTAGTTGCAGTTGCTCGAGCGACTTCATTTGAATCGCCATGGTTAGGACTTAAGCGCCGTTATCGCATTTGCCGAGATCTCCGAGACCTCTCCGACCGCACTTATTGCTTTGAGTAGCCCTAACTCTCGATAGAAATCAATGACGGGTTCAGTCTGCTCGTGGTAAATGCTCAGACGATGTGCGACTACCTCTTCCTTGTCATCCTCACGTTGGTATAACTCTCCACCACAGTTATCACAAGTACCATCAATCTTTGGCTTATCGAAGATTGTGTGCGAGCTGGCACCACAACCACGACAGGTACGCCGTCCAGAAAGTCGCTTGATGATCTCATCATTAGGAATCGAGAGTTCTAGGACAGCATCGAGCGTTCTCTCTTTTTCTTTTAAAACATCGGAGAGGAATTCCGCCTGACCCAAATTGCGCGGGTAGCCATCGAGCAAGAAGCCATCCGCGGCATCACTATGGGTGAGTCGATCCTTGAGCATCTCGTTAGTAACAGAATCTGGCACCAGATTTCCGGCGTCCATATATGACTTAGCCAATTTGCCGAGCTCGGTTTCGCCCTTGATGTTGGCGCGAAAAATCTCGCCGGTAGAAATATGAGGAATGCCAAAGTGCTCCGCCAAGTGAACTGCTTGCGTACCTTTACCGGCGCCTGGAGGACCTACCAGGATCAAACGCATTAGCGCAGGAATCCCTCATATGAACGCTGCTGCAATTGCGACTCAATCTGCTTGGCCGTATCTAGCCCGACACCAACCACGATTAGGATCGCAGTTCCACCGAATGGGAAGTTCTGTGAGGCCTGGAAGAGGATCAAGGCGATAATAGGAATGATCGCAACGAAAGCCAGATAGAGAGAACCTGCGGCGGTGATGCGCGAGAGCACATATTGCAGATACTCTGAAGTTGGCTTGCCAGCGCGGATACCAGGAATAAAGCCACCGTACTGCTTCATATTGTCGGCAACCTCGTCGGGGTTGAAGGTAATTGCGACATAGAAGTAGGTAAAGAAGATGATCAATACCGCATATGAAATTATGTAGATCGGGTGGTCTCCCCTAACCAAGTTCTGCTGAATCCAGACCGACCATTTAGCAGTTGAGCCTGAGAAATTAACGATCAAGGATGGAATATAGAGGAGTGAAGAAGCGAAGATGACCGGGATAACGCCAGCCTGGTTCACTTTGATTGGAATATATGTTGAGGTTCCGCCGTAGGACTGGCGACCAATTTGGCGCTTGGCGTACTGCACAGGGATACGGCGCTGAGCCTGCTCCACAAATACAACTGCTGCTACGACCAAGACTCCGACTGCCATGACAAAGAGGAAGGCAAACCAACCCTTCTGTTGCTTAATTGACCAGAGTTGAGTTGGGAATCCTGCAGCGATCGAGGTGAAGATCAAAATCGACATACCGTTACCGATTCCACGATCAGTGATCAATTCACCGAGCCACATGATTACTGAGGTGCCCGCCGTCATTACCAACACCATGGTGACGATACGCGGCCAGGAAGAATCTGGAATGATTGGCAAGGTACATCCACTGAAAAGTCGGCCCGTTGAGCGAGCGACAGCAATCAGACCCGTTGATTGCAGGATTGCGAGTCCCACTGTGAGGTATCGGGTGTACTGAGTGAGCTTGGCATTACCAGACTGACCTTCTGCCTTGAGAGTTTCAAAGCGAGGAATAACGACGGTCAGGAGCTGAATGATGATGGAGCTGGTGATGTACGGCATGATGCCGAGCGCAAAGACCGAGAGGTGCAAGAGCGCTCCACCCGAGAACAAGTTAATAAGTCCGAAGAGTCCGCCAGAACGAGTCTGGTTCAAGCAAGACTGCACATTCCTGTAAGAAACACCTGGCGTTGGAACGATCGATCCAAAACGGAAGAGCGCCATGATCGCCAGGGTGAAGAAAATCTTTACGCGAAGATCGGGCGTCTTAAAGGCCTTACCAAACGCTGCAAGCATTTAACTTCTCCTCTAATTTCTTACTGAGTCCTTACTCAATCGAGCAAGAACTCTTATCGACTTTAGTAAATCCGGGGGTGGATTAAAGCTTCGTGATCGAACCGCCTGCAGCAGCAATCTTTTCAGAGGCTGATGAAGAGAAGGCGTGCGCCACGACGGTAACCTTGACGGAAATGTCGCCATTTCCGAGAACCTTTACCGGATGGCCATCTCGGGCGGCACCCCTTGCCACTAGATCGTCAACGGTGACTTGGCCACCCTTTGGATAGAGGGCATTGATGGTAGAAACATTAACGGGTTGGTATTCCACCCGCTCTGGGTTTTTGAAACCGCGAAGTTTAGGAAGCCGCATCACGAGGGGAAGTTGTCCGCCTTCGAAGCCGGCACGAACGACGTTACGAGCACGTGTTCCCTTGCCTCCACGACCAGCGGTCTTACCCTTTGAAGCTTCACCGCGACCCTTACGGGTGCGCGCCTTCTTTGCGCCCGGAGCCGGACGTAGATGATGAACCTTGAGAACCATTGTTATTCGACCTCCTCAACGGTAACCATATGACGTACGGCGACGACCATTCCGCGAATCTCGGGACGATCTTCCTTTACGACAACATCACCGATTCGCTTTAAACCAAGTGAACGCAAGGTTTCGCGGTGCTCTGGACGAGCTCCAACCTTGGAACGAAGTTGTGTAACTTTTAGACGTGGCATCTTTATGCACCAACCGTTGCTGCTACGGCACGAGCAATTGCTGCTGGTGCGACATCTTCAAGGGGTAGACCACGGCGAGCTGCGATAGATGTTGGTGATTCAAGCATCTTAAGCGCTGCTGCGGTGGCGTGCACCATGTTGATTGGATTATTTGAACCGAGAGACTTGGTGAGAACATCGTTGATACCAGCGCACTCGAGTACGGCGCGAACTGGTCCACCAGCGATAACTCCGGTACCAGGTGATGCAGGGCGAAGAAGAACTACGCCTGCTGCGGCCTCACCTTGAACTGGGTGAGGAATTGTGGAACCGAGGAGTGCGACTTTGAAGAATTGCTTCTTCGCATCTTCCACTGCCTTGGCAATAGCTTGAGGAACTTCCTTAGCTTTACCGTAACCGACTCCGACTGTGCCCTTTTGGTCACCCACGACAACTAGAGCTGTAAAGGAGAAACGACGCCCTCCCTTTACCACCTTAGCTACACGGTTGATGAAGACAACGCGCTCTGTGTATGGGGACTTCTCTTTCTCGGGTCCACCGTCACGGCCACGACGCTCTCTGCGATCGTTGCCACCTTTGGGGGTGCGATCTGATGCGTTTGCGTTTACTGGAGGAGTAGCCATTAGAAGTCCAATCCATTCTCGCGGGCACTGTCAGCGAGAGCTGCAATGCGTCCGGTGTACTTGTTTCCGCCGCGATCAAAGACCACTGTAGAAATACCCTTTTCCTTAGCGCGCTTAGCTATTTCAGCACCAACGAAGCGAGCCTTTGCGCTCTTATCATCCTTGCTTTCACGAAGCGTGGTTTCCATAGTGGAAGCCGAGACCAAGGTCTGGCCAATTGAGTCATCAACAATCTGCACTACAAGGTGACGGGATGAACGTGAAACAACAAGGCGAGGACGCTCGGCAGAGCCGACTACACGCTTGCGGACACGGAAGTGGCGACGACGGCGGGCATTTTGTGCCGAGCCTTTAACAACTTTTACACCGATAGCCATTACTTCTTACCTGTCTTTCCTTGCTTGCGACGAATCTTTGCGCCGTCTAGGTGGAGACCCTTGCCCTTATATGGATCGGCCTTGCGAAGCTTTTGAATCTTCGCGGCGACTTCACCAACGAGCTGCTTATCGACACCAGAGATCGAGAAGCGAGTGGCTGATTCGACCTTAAAGGTGATGCCTTCTGGGGCTTGGAATGGAACCGAATGGCTATAGCCAAGCGCGAACTCCAAGTCCCTACCCTTTTCGACAACCTTGTAACCAACACCAACGATGTTGATGGTCTTTGAATAACCGTTTGTTACGCCCTCGATCATATTTGCAACCAAGGTACGCGAAAGGCCGTGAAGGGAACGCGCAACACGTCCATCATCAGGGCGGGTGACCAAGAGAGTTGACTCTTCCTGGGCGACTGAGATTGGGCCAGCGAGAATATGTGAAAGAGATCCCTTAGGACCCTTTACTGAGATCTCTTGTCCAGCAATGTTGATTTCAACTCCCGCAGGAATTGCAATAGGTGAGCGACCAATACGTGACATCAGATCACCATACGTAGGCGAGAACTTCTCCGCCTACCCCTTGCTTGTTGGCTTGCTTATCAGTCAGCAGACCAGATGATGTTGAGATGATGGCCACGCCAAGTCCGCCCAAGACCTTAGGTAGGGCTGTTGACTTTGCATAGACGCGAAGTCCAGGCTTTGAAACGCGACGCAGGCCAGCGATAGAGCGCTGACGATCTGAGCCAAACTTCAGGTCAATGGTGAGGGTCTTGCCAAAGCCAGCAACGGTATTTTCTACCTTGAAGCTCGCAATGTAACCCTCCTGCTTAAGAATTTCGGCAATGCGAACTTTTACCGACGATGACGGCATTGAAACCGTATCGTGGTAGGCAGAGTTCGCGTTGCGCAGACGTGCAAGCATGTCTGCGATCGGGTCTGTCATTGTCATACTGTGGCCTCTGGCCTCTCTCGAGCCGGTTTCCATCTCCCTTCTAGTGAAGGGCCGGACCTATCTCGTAGTTGATAGTGGGTGGGTGATTACCAAGAAGCTTTCGTGATGCCTGGAAGTTCGCCGCGGTGTGCCATTTCGCGGAAGCAGATACGGCAGATGCCGAATTTTTGATAGACAGCATGCGGACGACCGCAACGCTGGCAGCGGGTGTATCCACGAACTTTAAACTTTGGCTTGCGAGCAGCTTTAACCTTGAGCGAAGTCTTTGCCATTAGTTACTACCCCTTAATTCTCACGGAATGGAAAGCCGAGCGCCTTAAGTAGTGCGCGACCCTCTTCATCTGTCTTGGCTGTGGTTACAAAAGTGATATCCATACCGCGGGTACGGTCGATCTTGTCCTGCTCGATCTCTGGGAATACAACCTGCTCGGTTAGACCGAAGGTGTAGTTACCGTTGCCATCAAATTGCTTAGGAGAAAGACCACGGAAGTCGCGAATACGAGGAAGTGCGATTGACAAGAGACGATCAGCGAACTCCCACATACGATCGTTGCGCAAGGTCACGTGGGCGCCAATTGGCATCCCTTCACGCAACTTGAACTGAGCGATCGATTTGCGAGACTTGGTGACCTGAGGCTTTTGACCAGTAATGATCGTAAGGTCGCGGATAGCGCCTTCAATCAACTTTGAGTCGCGAGCCGCTTCACCCACACCCATGTTGACAATGATCTTGGTTAGTCCAGGAATCTCCATTACATTGCTATAAGAGAACTGGTCTTTTAGCGCAGGAGCGATCTCGGCCTGGTAACGGGCCTTAAGACGGGGAGCTGTTGCGGTTGTCATGGTTAGACATCCTTTCCGGTGCGGCGAGAGATGCGGACGTTCTTGCCGTTCTCATCCTTGCGAGCACCAATGCGAGTTGCCTTGCCATCGTCGCCAACGAGCTGCACATTTGAAATGTGGATCCCGGCTTCGATAGTGAGAATTCCGCCGACTTTGACGCCACGTTCGGTCTCAGTCTGTTGGGTATGACGCTTGACGCGATTGGCACCCTCGACGATCACGCGAGATTCGCGCTTATCAATCTTGATTACCTTGCCGGTAACGCCTTTATCTTTTCCAGCGATCACCTGAACGGTGTCGCCACGCTTAATGCTTGCCATTTTTATAGCACCTCCGGCGCGAGCGAGATGATCTTCATGAAACGCTTGTCGCGAAGTTCACGAGCAACTGGTCCGAAGATGCGGGTGCCGCGAGGCTCGCCGTCAGCCTTCAGAATAACCGCTGCGTTCTCATCAAACTTGATATAGGAACCATCAGGGCGACGGTTCTCTTTGACGGTGCGAACGATGACGGCCTTCACGACCTCACCCTTCTTAACCTGACCGCCAGGGATTGCATCCTTGACAGTACAAACGATGATGTCACCAATACCTGCATAGCGACGTGAGGAGCCGCCGAGAACGCGGATACAGAGAAGTTCCTTAGCGCCGGTGTTATCCGCGACACGAAGTCTGGATTCTTGTTGAATCATTTATCGATACCCCTTACTTAGCCTTCTCGAGGATCTCGACTACACGCCAACGCTTAGTTGCCGAAAGTGGACGAGTCTCCATGAGTAGTACGCGATCGCCGACACCGGCAGTGTTGTTCTCATCATGTGCCTTCAGCTTGTTAGAGCGGGTCATGACTTTCGAGTAAACACCATGCTTTGTCTGGCTTTGGATAGCAACGACGACGGTCTTATCCATCTTGTCGCTGGTAACAATTCCTTCACGAGTCTTGCGGAAACCGCGCTCGTTATTTAGCTCGCTCACGCTGCTCCTCCAATTCCGAGCTCACGCTCACGCAAGATTGTGTAAATTTTTGCAATCTCTTTACGGACCGCGGTCAGACGACCGTGGTTTTCAAGTTGACCTGTTGCTGCTTGAAAGCGAAGGTTGAATAACTCTTCCTTGCCCTCACGAAGCTTGATCGCTAGTTCGTCGGTAGAGAGAGCACGAAGCTGCTCCGCTGTCACGATATTAGACATTAGAACTCCTCTCGACGTACTACGCGGCACTTCATTGGCAACTTATGAATCGCGCGAGTCATTGCCTCGTTTGCGATATCTTCTGTAACACCAGAAATTTCAAACATAACGCGCCCTGGCTTAACGTTGGCGATCCACCATTCGGGTGAACCCTTACCGGAGCCCATGCGTGTTTCAGCTGGCTTCTTAGTAAGCGGGCGATCTGGGTAGATGTTGATCCAGACCTTTCCGCCACGCTTGATATGGCGTGTCATTGCGATACGCGCTGCTTCAATCTGGCGGTTGGTTACATAAGCAGGCTCGAGAGCCTGAATGCCAAAGTCACCAAATGAGACGACGGTGCCACCTTTAGACATACCAGCCCGCTTTGGGTGGTGCTGCTTACGGTGCTTTACGCGACGTGGAATTAACATTACTCAGCCGCTCCTTCCACTGAAGGAGTAACAACGGGAGCTGTTTCAACCGCTACCGCAGGGGCTGCTTCTACCGCTGCGCGGGAAGCCGGTGTCGAAGAAGTAACCTCACCGCGTGGGGTACGTGGACCACGGTTCGCTGGGCGGCTTGGCTTAGGTGCGCGAGCTGCAGCGAGTGCTGAGGCAGCGCGCTCGGCGCGGGATTCGATAACTTCACCCTTATAGATCCAGACCTTTACCCCAAGGCGACCGAATGTTGTGTGCGCCTCGTAGAAGCCATAATCGATATCAGCACGGAGCGTGTGAAGAGGTACTCGTCCTTCGCGGTAGAACTCTGAGCGAGCGATTTCAGCTCCACCAAGACGACCACCACATTGAACACGAATACCTTGTGCGCCGGCCTTAAGAGCTGACTGCATTGACTTACGCATAGCGCGACGGAAAGAGACACGAGCAGAGAGCTGCTCGGCGATACCTTGGGCGACGAGTTGAGCATCAATTTCCGGGTTCTTCACCTCGAGGATATTTAGCTGAACCTGCTTGCCTGTGAGCTTCTCGAGATCCTGACGGATGCGATCAGCTTCGGTTCCGCGACGGCCAATGACGATACCTGGGCGTGCTGTATAAAGATCGATACGAACACGCTCGCGTGTGCGTTCAATTTCAATACGTGAAACGCCTGCGCGCTCCATGCCCTTGCTCATCATGCGACGGATCTCAATATCTTCCTTCACATAATCTTTGTAAAGCTTGTCTGCATACCAACGAGATTTGAACTCTGTTGTGATGCCCAGACGGAAGCCGTTTGGATTTACTTTTTGACCCATTTACTCGGCCTGCCCTTCTGTGGCAACTGCGACTTCAGCAGCAGGAGCGGCTTTCTTAGCCTTGGCCTTCGCTGCAGGTTTTACTGGGGTTGCTGGAGTTGCCGGGGTTACTGGCTTAGCAATCACAGTCTTATTTGGATTTGCCTTCGCATTTACGACCTTTTTAAGACCATGTGGGCGGTAGGAACGATCGGTAGAAACAACAAGGGTCAAGGTGCTGGCGCGCTTGAGGATTTGGAAGCCGCGGCCTTGGGCGCGAGGACGAAAACGCTTTAGCGTAGGTGCCTCGTCAACGAGTGCTTCAACGATGTATAGCTCTGAGGCGCCACGAAGTGATGGACTTTTCTGCTTTGCATTGTTGATCGCTGAATTCAGGAGGGTGTAGAGATCTGCACCGACATCCTGAGGAGCAAATTTCAAAGTTGTTAAGGCAATGTCCGCGCGCTCTCCGCGGATCAAGTTGACCACACGACGAGCCTTCTGAGGTGTTACGCGGGTGTTGCGCAAAACTGCCTGAGCCACGAGCGCATCAGTCGGATTGCTTGCTTTTGGGGTATTAGCCACGAGAAGCTCTCCGATCATCCTTGACGTGTCCCTTGAAGGTACGGGTTGGAGAGAACTCTCCGAGCTTATGACCGATCATGTTCTCGGTAATGAAAACTGGTACGTGCTTGCGACCGTCGTGTACAGCGATGGTGTGTCCGATCATCGTAGGAATGATCATTGAGCGACGCGACCAAGTCTTTATAACAACTTTGGTGTTCTTCGCATTTTGATCATCAACCTTCTTCAGAAGGTGACCGTCCACGAATGGACCCTTTTTTAAACTACGTGGCATTTGTAGTCGCTCCCCTATCGCTTCTTATTCGACTTACGACGACGGACAATGAGTGCATCGCTCGCCTTTTTCTTGCGAGTACGGCCTTCTGGCTGACCCCAAGGTGACACTGGGTGACGACCACCGGATGTCTTACCTTCGCCACCACCGTGTGGGTGATCGACTGGGTTCATGACAACACCGCGGACAGTTGGGCGCTTGCCCTTCCAACGCATACGGCCGGCTTTTCCGTAGTTGATGTTTGATTGTTCGGCGTTACCGACTTCACCAACCGTTGCACGGCAACGGACATCGACATTACGAATTTCACCTGATGGCATACGAAGTTGTGCGTATGGGCCATCCTTAGCAACGAGCTGAACCCCAGCTCCTGCTGAACGAGCAATCTTTGCTCCACCGCCTGGGCGAAGTTCAATAGCGTGAATCATGGTTCCAACGGGAATATTGCGAAGTGGCAAATTATTGCCAGGCTTAATATCCGCTGCGGCGCCATTCTCAATCTTGTCGCCTTGGTTCAACTTTGCAGGCGCGATGATGTAGCGCTTTTCGCCATCTGCGTAGTGAAGGAGGGCGATGCGGGCTGTGCGATTCGGGTCGTATTCGATATGGGCAACCTTTGCTGGGATGCCATCTTTATCGTTACGCACGAAATCGATCAGACGGTAAGCGCGCTTATGTCCGCCGCCTTGATGGCGAACAGTGATCTTGCCAGAGGCGTTGCGGCCACCCTTAGAGTGAATTGGGCGAACCAATGACTTCTCTGGGGTAGTACGCGTGAGCTCCTTGAAATCAGGGACGCTCGCGCCGCGCTGACCAGGTGTGGTCGGCTTAAGTTTACGTAGGGCCATTTTTTATCTTCCTCTTCTTCTTCTAGTCCTGATTCCCTTAGGAAACAGGTCCTCCGAAGATGTCGATACGGTCACCGGCAGCAACATGCACAATCGCACGCTTGGTGTCATTGCGCTTACCAAAACCCTTAGGGGTGCGCTTGCGCTTTCCCTGACGGTTCATCGTGTTAACGCTGATGACTTTTACATTGAAAACCTTTTCAACAGCGATCTTGATCTCTGTCTTATTCGAATCGGTAGCCACCAAGAAGGTGTACTTGTTCTCATCGAGCAGGCCGTACGCCTTTTCTGAGACGACTGGTGCTAGGAGTACATCGCGATGGTCCTTCATGCGGAAACCTCTACTTCTGATTCACGAGCAACTGCAGAAGCTGCCTTTGCTGGGCCGGCGATGAATTCACGGATCGCGCTCTCGGAGAAGACAACATCATCAGATACCAAGATGTCGTAAGCGTTGAGCTGATCGTTAGTGATCAGGTGCAAGTTCTCGGCATTTCGAAGTGAACGCCAAGCAATGTCCTCGCTACGCGAAAGTACGACGAGAAGATTCTTGCGATCTGAAAATTGGCGAACCGCTGAGATTGCTCCCTTGGTGGTTGGAGCATCGGTGATGCTGGAAACCACATGGATACGATCTTCGCGTTGGCGATCAGAGAGAACACCTTTAAGTGCAGCGGCGATCATCTTCTTTGGAGTGCGTTGATCGTACTTGCGAGGTACTGGCCCGTGCGAGACACCACCATGACGCTGAAGCGGAGCACGGATGGAACCCTGACGGGCACGACCAGTTCCCTTCTGCGCGAAAGGCTTCTTTCCAGAACCAGAAACTTCGCCACGATTCTTAGTCTTGGCCGTTCCTTGGCGAGCCGCTGCGAGTTGCGCAACTACCACCTGGTGAATGAGAGGCACGTTAGCCTGCACATCAAAAATCTCTGATGGAAGGGTGACATCGCCAACCTTTGCACCATCAGGGCTTTTGATATCGATAGTCAATGCCATGGCTTATGCACCTGCCTTTGTGTTAAGAGTTTCTGATACAGCCTTCTTCGCTGCGGAGCGGATAAAGACCGTTGAATTCGTTGCGCCTGGGACAGCACCACGAATCAAAATTAAGTTCTTCTCGGTATCAATCGAATGAACCAGCAAGTTCTGGGTAGTAACAGTGTCCACACCCATACGGCCCATCATCTTTTTTCCTTTAAAGACGCGACCTGGGGTGGTTCGGTTTCCGATCGAGCCTGGCATACGGTGCTTACGGTCTACGCCGTGCGAAGCACCTAGGCCATGGAACCCGTGGCGTTTCATTACACCAGCGGAACCTTTACCGCGGGATGTTCCCGTCGCATCTACGAGCTCACCAGCAGCAAATACATCTGCGTTGAGTTCTTGACCGACTGAATATGAGTCGACGTTCGATGTGCGAAGTTCAGCGACATCAGAGCGCGGAGTAACCCCTGCCTTGGCGAAATGACCGGCCTCAGGCTTGGTTACCTTACGAGGATTAACGGCACCAAATGCCAATTGAACCGCCGTGTACCCATCGGTTTCGATGGTGCGAATTTGTGTGACGACATTGGGTCCGGCTGCAATAACAGTTACTGGAACAATTTTGTTATTTGCATCAAAGACCTGTGTCATGCCGAGCTTCTTGCCCAAGATTCCCTTGATGGCAGCGCCCTGTGATTGCGTTGTTGTCATTTTTAGGTCCCCTTAGAGCTTAATCTCGATGTCGACGCCAGCAGGGAGATCTAGACGCATCAAAGAGTCAACAGTCTTAGGCGTTGGGTCAATGATGTCGATGAGGCGCTTGTGTGTGCGCATTTCGAAATGTTCGCGGCTGTCCTTGTACTTGTGAGGAGAACGGATGACACAGAAGGTGTTCTTCTCTGTAGGCAGCGGAACGGGACCTGCGACAGTTGCACCAGTGCGCTCAACGGTCTCGACGATCTTCTTCGCCGATGAGTCGATCACTTCGTGGTCGTAAGCCTTGAGCCGAATGCGGATCTTTTGTCCCGCCATCGTCTTTCTCCTTTTATCTAGTTACTGCTTCTAAAATTCTGTCTCTTCCTAGATGGGGCGGCTTTCAGGCCACCCCACCCGAACAGGAGGAGGTCTTGCTAATTGCTTGTACTACTTATTGATCTTGATGACGCGACCAGCACCAACCGTGCGGCCACCTTCGCGAATAGCGAAGCGAAGTCCATCTTCCATAGCGATTGGCTGGATGAGAACAACATTCATCTCAGTATTATCGCCAGGCATAACCATTTCGGTTCCTGCTGGAAGTGTTACAACTCCAGTTACGTCAGTTGTACGGAAGTAGAACTGAGGACGGTAGTTGTTAAAGAATGGTGTGTGACGTCCGCCTTCATCCTTTGAAAGGATGTATGCAGATGCCGTGAACTCAGTGTGAGGTGTGATTGAACCAGGCTTAACGACAACCTGACCACGCTCTACATCTTCACGCTTTGTTCCACGAAGAAGAAGACCGACGTTCTCGCCAGCCTGACCCTCATCTAGCAACTTACGAAACATTTCAACACCCGTGACAGTGGTCTTCTGAGATGTTGGACGGATACCGACAATTTCAACTTCTTCGTTGATCTTGACAACACCGCGCTCAATACGACCGGTAACGACGGTTCCACGCCCAGTAATGGTGAATACATCTTCTACTGGCATCAAGAATGGCTTGTCAATTTCGCGAACAGGCTGAGGAATGTAGACATCAATTTGATCCATGAGACCAAGTAGCGCTGCGACCCACTTTGGATCTCCTTCGAGAGCCTTAAGGGCTGAGACGCGGACGATTGGTGTGTCATCCCCTGGGAACTCGTACTTGGAGAGAAGTTCACGAACTTCCATCTCAACGAGCTCGAGGATTTCTTCATCATCGACCATGTCAGATTTGTTGAGAGCAACAACGATTGATGGAACGCCTACTTGGCGAGCAAGGAGAACGTGCTCCTTGGTCTGAGGCATTGGTCCATCAGTTGCTGCAACTACAAGAATCGCACCATCCATTTGTGCGGCTCCGGTGATCATGTTCTTGATGTAATCAGCGTGGCCTGGGCAGTCGACGTGGGCATAGTGGCGCTTCTCGGTCTGGTACTCGATATGTGCAATCGAGATTGTTATTCCGCGGGCGCGCTCTTCTGGGGCCTTATCGATCTGATCGAAAGGTGTGAATGGGTTTACATCTGGAAACTTATCGTGCAACACCTTTGAGATAGCAGCAGTAAGAGTGGTCTTACCGTGATCGATGTGCCCGATGGTGCCGATGTTGACGTGCGGCTTATTCCGCTCGAACTTGGCTTTTGCCACTTTTATCCTCCTGTTTTTCTTTGTTGGCCCCTGTTAGAGCCAGCATTTTTGGGTTGGTATTACTTACTCGCCGCGAACTTTCGCGATGATTTCCTTGGCGACCGAAGCTGGGACTTCAGCGTACGAATCAAATTGCATGCTGTAACTGGCGCGGCCTTGAGTTCGTGAACGGAGATCCCCGACATAGCCGAACATCTCTGACAACGGCACAACGGCCTTGATGACCCGAGCACCAGAGCGCTCATCCATGGATTGGATCTGTCCGCGACGTGAGTTCAGATCGCCGATTACATCGCCCATGAAATCTTCTGGAGTTACAACTTCAACGCTCATGACTGGCTCGAGAATTACTGGTCCGGCGAGTTTTGCAGCCTCACGGAATCCTGCGATACCAGCGATTTTGAAGGCAAGTTCAGATGAGTCGACATCATGGTATCCGCCATCGAGAAGGGTCACTTGAACATCTACAAGTGGGTACCCCGCGAGTGGGCCTGTGGCCATCGCTTCTTGGCAACCAGCATCAACTGATGGGATGTATTCACGAGGGATACGACCACCGGTGACCTTGTTGATGAACTCGTAATGCTTATCTGTGGCGCCGACCAGAGGGGCAAGTGCGATCTGGATCTTTGCGAACTGACCAGAACCACCTGATTGTTTCTTGTGGGTGTAGTCATGGCGGGCAACCGCCTTCTTAAGAGTTTCACGATAAGCAACTTGTGGCTTGCCAACGTTTGCCTCGACCTTGAACTCACGACGCATACGGTCAACAAGAATTTCAAGGTGAAGCTCGCCCATACCAGAGATGATGGTCTGGCCGGTCTCTTCATCTGACTCAACATGGAAAGTTGGATCTTCTTCGGCCAAACGCTGAATAGCAATACCGAGCTTCTCTTGATCCACCTTGGTCTTTGGTTCGATGGCAACTGAGATAACTGGATCTGGGAAATCCATGGACTCCAAAATTATCGGCTTCTCTGGATCACAGAGGGTGTTACCTGTTGTGGTGTCTTTAAGACCCATAACAGCGATGATCATTCCGGCTCCTGCATGATCCTTCTCTTCACGCTTGTTAGCGTGCATCTGGTAGATCTTGCCGATGCGCTCCTTCTTACCTGTTGTCGCATTGAGAACTGATGAACCAGTTTCTAAGCGACCAGAATAGATGCGCACAAAGGTCAATTTCCCAAGGTGCGGATCGGTCATGATCTTGAAAGCGAGAGCTGAGAAAGGTTCGGACTCAGAAGGTTGACGTGAATCTTCCTCTTCAGGGTTGTTGTACTTGTGGCCAACAATTGCCTTAATATCAAGAGGGCTTGGCAGGTAACGGTTAACTGCATCAAGCATTGGCTGAACGCCCTTGTTCTTGAAAGCAGAACCGGTAAGAACGGGAGTTAACTTGTCAGCAATAGTTGCGCGACGAATCGCAGCAATAATTTCTTCCTCTGAGATATCAATGCCCTCGAGGTACTTCTCCATAATTTCATCATCTGCATCGGCCAAGGTTTCCACCATCTCGTGGCGAGCCAGCTTTGCTTTTTCAACGAGTTCGGCAGGAATCTCTTCAATGGTGTAATCCTCACCCTTTTGAGTCTCGCCATGCCAAGTGAGCGCCTTCATCGCGATTAAATCAACAACGCCGACGAATCCGCCTTCAATACCAATTGGAATCTGTAGAACAAGTGCAATCGCATTAAGGCGCGACCCGATCATTTCAACACAACGCTCAAATGAAGCTCCGGTACGGTCGAGCTTGTTAACGAAACAGATACGTGGCACGTTGTAGCGATCAGCCTGACGCCAAACAGTCTCAGACTGTGGCTCTACGCCAGCAACGCCATCAAAGACGCAGACAGCGCCATCGAGTACGCGCAATGAACGTTCTACTTCTACGGTGAAATCAACGTGTCCAGGTGTGTCAATGATGTTGATCAAGTTACCCTTCCACATACAAGTGGTGGCAGCTGAGGTGATGGTAATTCCACGCTCTTGCTCTTGTTCCATCCAGTCCATTGTGGCTCCGCCGTCGTGGACTTCACCGATCTTGTAGTTAATACCGGTATAGAAAAGGATGCGTTCAGTAGTCGTGGTTTTACCCGCGTCGATGTGCGCCATGATCCCGATATTGCGAACATTGGCGAGGTCGATTGCTGTATCTACGGCCACTTAGTTTCCTTTTCTTTCATATTTTAAAACGGTCGGTTTAATTCTGAATCTGATCTTTTGTTGGCGTTTTACCAGCGGTAATGCGCGAAAGCCTTGTTGGCTTCAGCCATCTTGTGAGTATCTTCACGACGCTTTACAGCTGCGCCGAGACCATTGCTTGCATCGATAAGTTCATTTGTTAGACGCTCTGACATTGACTTCTCGCGACGCGAGCGCGAGTAATCGACCAACCAGCGCAGACCCAAAGTAGAAGAGCGTGCTGCCTTTACTTCAATCGGTACCTGATAAGTAGCTCCACCAACGCGGCGTGAGCGAACTTCAACTGCAGGTTTGATGTTGTCAAGAGCGCGCTTGAGAGTAATCAATGGATCTACTCCGTTTGTCTTTGTACGAGCTCCCTCGAGCGCTGCATAAACAATGCTTTCAGCGGTTGAGCGCTTGCCATCGCGCAGTACTCGGTTGATCAACTGTGTGACGACAGGAGAGTCATAAACAGGATCTGGAACGACTGCATTCTTAGTAACGGGACCTTTACGTGGCATTAGGAGGCCTTCTTCTCTCTCTTGGCACCGTAACGGCTGCGCGACTGCTTACGGTTCTTTACACCTTGGGTATCCAGTGATCCGCGAATGATCTTGTAGCGAACACCTGGAAGATCCTTCACACGACCGCCACGAACGAGAACGATGGAGTGTTCCTGCAAGTTATGTCCCTCACCAGGAATATATGCAGTTACTTCCATGCCACTTGTCAGACGAACACGAGCAACCTTTCGAAGCGCGGAGTTCGGCTTCTTTGGAGTTGTTGTGTACACGCGAGTACAGACACCACGACGTTGCGGGCTCCCTTTAAGTGCAGGAGTGCTCGTCTTTGATGACTTCTCAGCGCGACCCTTACGGACCAGCTGTTGAATTGTTGGCACTTCGTATCTCCAGTTCGTAATTAATTAATTACTTCTTTTTCCTGCTCTGTTCTTTCAAATTTACGCTCTACTCTCCGACCCACGAGGTCGGGTGTGTTGCCCAACTTTGTTCGTGCGCCCCGCAAAAATTGCGACACGGAGGTAGCCCATTTCTTCAAAAGAGCAGAGGAGAAAGGTATCTTGCGAGAACCCATAAGGTCAAAACGAGCCCCCTTATAGACCTGCTCTTGCCCGCCTAGGGTACGACACGCCGAACCACTTTTTTCCCCAGATAAGCGTAGGCTAGAAGCGTGAAGTCGCTATTAGATAAGCCTCCAGAGGGACCAAAACCACGCTTGCGCGGACTCATCCACCTCATTATGAGCCCAGTTTCCTTGGTCGCCGGCCTAGTTTTGGTCGCTCTGGCCGATAAATTACGCGGTCGGATCGCTCTCGGGATCTTTACCCTGGCCGCAGTGACCCTTTTCACAGGCAGCGCCCTCTATCACCGGGTCAGCTGGAAGCCAAAGACCAGAGAGGTCTGGCGTCGGATCGACCATGCAAATATCACAATCCTGATAGCTGGCACCTATACCCCTTTCGCCATCTTCCTCCTGGATAAGACTCAAGCCATCGTTCTTCTCTCCATCGTCTGGGGTGGGGCCATCGCAACGGCACTGATGCGGGTTCTCTGGCTCAACGCCCCGCGTTGGCTTTATGTACCGCTTTACCTGGTCTTGGGCTGGGCTGCTGTCTTCTTCCTGCCTCAGTTCTGGCGCAGTGGCGGGATAGCGGTCTTTTTACTTATCGCACTAGGGGGAATTTGCTATTCCCTTGGCGGGCTTATCTACGGAATCAAAAAACCAAACCTTTCGAGCCAGTGGTTTGGATTCCATGAACTTTTTCATGCGCTGACCGCGGCAGCCTTCGTTC
>ENA-OFCI01000702-OFCI01000702.1-metagenomes-genome-assembly--contig:-NODE-702-length-18441-cov-2.913032_pt1 | contig 18441 bp, 21 predicted proteins | sample MGYA00153391_OFCI01 | MGnify analysis MGYA00153391
AGACGAGCATCGGGCCGATGGAAGATTCAGCGTCGCGAGCGTATCTGCGGCCTGAGACGGCTCAGGGCATGTTCGTCAATTTCAAAAACGTTTATCAGAGCGCGCGTAAGCGACCGCCTTTCGGGATCGCGCAGATCGGCAAATCTTTTCGCAACGAGATCACGCCCGGTAATTTTACGTTTCGGATGCGCGAATTCGAGCAGGCCGAACTCGAATATTTCGTTCCTGACGATGGCAAGGATCTCGCGACGTACGACGAGTGGGTGGCGGCGCGCAAAAAGTGGTACAGCGATTATGGAGTTCGCGAGGATCGCTTGCGTTTCTATGAGCTCTCAGAAAAAGAGCGGCCGCATTATGCCAAGGCGGGGACCGACGTCGAGTATCTCTTTCCGTGGGGCTGGGGCGAACTCGAATCGATCGCGCATCGCGGAACCTACGATCTGGACGCGCACATGGCGCTCTCGGGTAAGGATTTGCAGTATTTTGACGAGGCTACGAAATCGAAGTACACGCCGATCCTCATCGAGAGTTCGGCCGGTATGGATCGCACGACGCTGACGATGCTCGTCGACGCATACGATCAGGAAACGATCAAAGATGAGGAGACGGGCAAAGAGTCCTCGCGGGTGGTGTTGCGCTTTCATCCGAAGATCGCGCCGGTTCAAGTCGGCGTTTTTCCGCTCGCGCGCAACAAGCCCGATCTCGTGGAACGCGCTCGCGGCATCGAGCGAGATCTGCGCAACGTCGCCCGGACGATGTACGACGAGGGAAACGTTGGCCAGCTCTATCGCCGTCAGGACGAAATTGGAACGCCGTTCTGCATTATGGTCGATTTCCGGTCGCTAGAAGATGGAACGGTGACCGTGCGCGAACGCGACTCGATGCGCCAGGACCGCGTGGAGGCGGCGAGTCTGCGCATGTATCTTGCCGAGCGGCTCTAAGTCGAGTTGGGCGCGAAGGTCACGAGACGACGCATGATTACGCAGATATTTACGAAGGGATACTAAGATGAACAATACACAACGGATTGCGCAGCCTCGTGCAGTAGAAGGCATCGCCGAAAAAGTCATCGAGCTTATAGGTCATCTTCCAAGGTCGGCACGAGTCCTCGATGCGGCTTGCGGAGAGGGGTACCTAAGTGAAGAATTAGCATTTGCCGGATTTTCAGATTTCACATGTGTAGACATTGATGTCACGGGTTTTAAACTTGATCAATCGAAATTCAAGTTTATTTCCGCAGACTTGAGTAGTTTGTTACCCTTTCCGGATTCGTCGTTTGACATTATTATTGGTAGTGAAACGATCGAGCATTTAGAAAATCCAAGCGTCTACTTACGCGAGCTTAAGCGGATACTGGCCGTCAAAGGTGTGATTATTTTAACAACACCAAATGTGGCGACTCTGTCTGCACGAATTCGGTTCTTGCTAACAGGCATGCCCGAATGGTTTCGTTTAACGAATTATCTTGTCGATGGTCACATTACCGTATTGCCGGAGGGTATACTCGAGCGTCTAATTCAAGCAGCGGGCCTGCGAGTGGACAAAAAAACTTACAACGTCGGCTACCTTCCGATCATCAGCCGAAATCCTAAATTCCGCTTACGAAATAAGCTGCTGTCGCCATTGTTCGGTTGGATCAGTATGTATCGGCTAATGCGCGACGGGGAGTAATCTCGCAATGCCGTCACCGCCTCTTTTCGCTGCGAGGGCTCCAGGAGTTTTTTCGACGAACTGCACCACGTAAACGCGCGTAATATGGTGGTGAATCGCTTGGGTGCGTTGAGCTATGGGATCGTACGTGCGACGGCACTAGGGTGTATGAAGCCGGTCGTTTGTTACGCAACGATAGAGGCAAGTGCATTAGTCCGATGGGCGATGACGGAAATGGAGATTTCGGCCGCGACGTAGGAGTCGTCGGTCGCGTGCGCCTTCATCGCGTCGTAGTTGAAGTTCACTTAGCGCGCGGCGATATGATTGCATCGAGGCCGCGTTCGATCGATCGGTCTGGCTTCCTCATGAATTTTAAAAATGTCTTGCCATTAGCTTCTCAGCTTTGTCCTACCCGGTGGAGCGGTAAGACAGCCAAAACATCATTTTTAATAACGATCCTGTACCAGAATGCAAGCTGTAAGATGCTTAATTTCGTCTTCAAGGTCGCGAGGTCGCAAGGTCGCTTTAAAATGGAGACTTTAAGCCATCGGCTTGAGACACTGGCATTCTAACAAATAAGGTGGAAGTTTAGGCTAGACCCAATTGTTGCCGCGCTGCTTACGATGATGTTGCGAGGACGGTTCGAACAACCCGAGCGAAACTCAAGAGCATCTTGTCGATCTCCACTTCGGTAATGATCAACGGCGGAACGAACCGTAGGGTATTCTCGCCTGCAGCGTTGAGCAACAAATGCTCGCGAATACGCGCGACCTCGACGAATGCCTTCGCTTCGTGCGTCGTACACACGGGAAGCCCGAGCATGAGGCCGCGACCGCGGGGCGCCCCAAAAACCGCTGGATTGGCGCTGGCGATTTTGGCAAGCCCAACTCGTAAACGTACACCCATCGCCGTTACGTGCGCATCGAGATCGTGTTCGTCGCGGAACCGCAGATGCGCCATTGCAGCCGCACATGGGATCGGCGACCCTCCGAACGTCGTTCCGTGGTCGCCCGGTTGCAGACCACTTGCTGCGGCACCATCGATTAGTACCGCACCGATCGGCACGCCGTTGGATAGCGCCTTCGCTATCGTCACGACATCGGGCCGGACGCCGATCGCCTGAAACGCGAAGAGCTTCCCAAGCCGGCCCATTCCGCATTGGATTTCATCGAAAATGAGCAGCGCGCCACGTTCGTCACAGAGGCGGCGTGCGGCTTGCAAATACGCGAGATCCGCGGGCTTGACGCCGCTCTCGCCTTGAATCGGCTCGATCAAAAACGCCGCCGTCGTCTCATCGATCGCGGCTTCGAGTGCGGCGATATCGTTGAACGGCACGTATGCAAATCCCAGTGGCAATGGTTCGAAGCCTTCGTGATACTTCGCGTTCGAAGTCGCCGCAAGCGCGCCCATCGTCCGGCCGTGAAAGGAGCCCATGCACGAGATGATCGTCCGCCGTTGCGCCTCACCCTTGCGATAAGCGAACTTGCGCGCGAGTTTGATTGCGGCTTCGTTCGCCTCGGCACCGGAGTTGCAGAAGAAGACGCGCTCGAGACCCGATCGTTCTGCGAGCTCGTTTGCGAGCTGACCCGCGGGCTCGTGGTGAAAGAGATTACTCGCCTGCACGAGTGTTGCAGCTTGTTTCGCGATGGCTTCCGTAATCGCCGGATGCGCGTGCCCGAGTGCACAGACGGCGATGCCCGCGACCATGTCGAGATACCGCACACCGTTGGTATCGATGAGTTCGCAACCCTCGCCGCGTGCGATCGTAATCGGCGCGCGCGAATAATTCTGCAAGAGATGCGGATGATCGGCGACGGCGGCGGCTGCTGGGGCTACGATCGATGGCTGCGTGCGAAACATAGCGATCTCGGCGGGAAGACTGCGCGCGGGCAGAGAGCGAGAAAAGTTTAGGGCCGATCTGCGCTTGTCCGGCGGACCGGGCTGCGTGATATGAACCTCGTGAGGGTTTTTCTATGCAGATGGTTTCGGGAACTCTCCGAGTTTGAGGGCGAGCGGCCACCGTTCGCGCCCGATCTCGCGGTTGAGATTCGTTCGCCCGATGATCGCGATCGAAACGTCGCTCGCAAGGTCGAGATCTACCCTACCTACGGCGGCCGTCTCGTGCTCGACGTGCATCCGAAGCGCAAAACGATCGTCGCGCACGATCGATCTGGCGTCCGAACCTATCGTGCGGGCGACACCTTCGCGCACGGCGAGCTTCCTGGATTCAGCTTCGACGTCACGGCGTTCTTCGCGCGCGGGGACACCCTCCGCGATGCGTGAGTTCGTGCGCACCCTCATCGTGGCCGTCGCCTACGTCCGGTAATGTGCGTTGATACGCACATAATCGCGCGAGAGATCACAACCCCAGGCGGTCGCGGTCGCCTCACCGATCCCGAGATCGAGACGAACGTGCACCGATGTATTTTCGAGTTCGCGGTGGCCTTCGGCTTCGGATAAGACCTCGATCGCGCCGCAATCGACCCACATCTTCTCGCCGAGATAGAGCGACCACGTATGCGGATCGATGCCCGCTTTCACGCTACCCGCCGCGGCAATGATGCGGCCCCAGTTTGGATCTTCGCCGTACAGTGCCGTTTTCACGAGGTTCGAATTGATGATCGCCCGCGCTACGGCGCGCGCTTGCGTTTCATCTTTCGCACTCGTGATATCGACCGTGAGCGTTTTCGTCGCGCCTTCGCCGTCGGTTACCATCGCAATTGCGAGTTGACGCGTTACGGCGCGCAGCGCATCGGCGAATCCGGCGGGGGCCGCGCCATCGCTCGGCGGCGCGAAAGCGTAGCACGAGTCGTTGGTCGACATGTCGCCATCGACGGAGATCATGTTAAAGCTCGTTTCGTTTGCCACGCGTAATTCGTCGCGCAGCGATTCGCGCGACATCGGGGCGTTAGTCGCGATGAACGCGAGCATCGTCGCCATGTTGGGGGCGATCATGCCCGAGCCTTTGGCGATGCCGCCCACCACGTAGCGCGTCTTCCCATCGTAAAACGCGTACGCCGCAAGCTTGGGCTCGTTGTCGGTCGTCATGATCGCTTCGGCGGCATCGTAGGCGGCTTCCATGCCCTCCTCGAGATCTTTGACCGCGCGCTCGAGACCCTTGTGTACGCGATCCATCGGCAGATAAACGCCGATCACGCCCGTCGATGCGACGATCACTTCGGTTTGCTCGATGCCGAGCAACGCCGCGGCCTGTCGCGCCGTCGCGCGCGCGTCGCGTTCGCCGCGTTCACCCGTACACGCATTCGCGCAACCGGCGTTGCACACGATCGCACGCATCGTCGTGCCGCTGATTGCGATATGTTGCTCGGAGACGAGCAACGGTGCGGCTTTGATTTCGTTCGTCGTCACGACGGACGCGCACGCCATCGGTTCCGCAAACGTGACGACCGCGAGATCGGGTTTGCGTTTTTTGATGCCCGCATGCACGCCCGCAAGCTTGACGCCCGGAACGGCACCGAGACCACCACGAAGCTCGATGAGGCGCGTTTGCGATCCACCTTTCGCTTGATGGAGTTGATTAGACGCCGATGGCGCGATCATGCAGTGAAAGATCCTCGGGCAAGCCCAGCATCAGGTTGAGGTTCTGCATCGCCTGGCCCGCAGCACCTTTTCCAAGGTTATCGATAGCCGAAATCACGCGCACCACGCGACCCTTCCGGCTGACGTGGAGTTCGGCATCGTTCGTGCCGGCGACACCGAGCACGCTCGGCGCGCGATCGCTCGGCAATACGCGCACGAACGGATTACCCGCGTATGCGCGCGCGAAGGCGGCATGCAACGCATCGTCATCGATTTCAGCTGAAAAGATCGCGTAGCAATCTGCAAGCATACCGCGTTTGATCGGTACGACGTGCGGCGTGAAGACGAGCGGTGCGTCGATGCCCGCGGCGGCGAGTTCTTGTGTGATCTCGGCTACGTGGCGGTGGCCGGCGAGAGCGTACGCGCGCACGTCCCCGTCGACTTCCGCGAAGAGGTTCGCCGTCGCGGGCGTGCGACCGGCGCCCGTAACGCCGCTCTTGGCATCGACGACGAGTTGCACGAGATCTTTTGCGAACGGTGCGAGCGGAAGCAACGCGAGCAACGTTGCCGTTGGATAACAGCCGGGGTTGGCGACGAGCGTCGCGTGTTGGAGCGCCGCGCGGTAGCGTTCGGGAAAGCCGTAAACGGCCGAGCCCGCGTGTGCGTGTAAGCGAAAGGCATCGGAGAGATCGATCACGCGCGCGCCGCGCGCGGCGAGTGCAGGAGCGGTCGTACGTGCGAGATCGGCGCCGCCGGCGAAGATGACGGCGTCGCCCGGGGCGAGGGTCGCATCGAGCGTGCCCGGCGGATCGAACGCGCGCTCCAGCCGACGCAATGCCGGCACGTGTGCGGCGATCGGTTGGCCCGCGTGCGACGCGCTTTCGAGCGCGCCGAGTTCGAGCTGCGAGTGCAGGCTCGCGAGGCGGATAAAGTCAGTTGCCGCGTAACCCGCGGCGCCCACGACGTGAACGCGCGTCATATCGTCGGGTTCCGTTCGCGTGCGGCGAGCACCGTTACGAGCTCCGAAATCGCGCCCGCGACGGCATCGGGATGGGTGGCCCCCGCTGACCCGCTCATGTGACGTCCATCGCAACCATGTGCATAACTATACGAATTTCGTATAAAAATACAAGAGCTCGGTGCCTTGTTTGACGCGGCCTCTGTCGCGATTCTGCCGGAGATGGCTTATCATGCGGCAAGTAGCACCATCGCCGGAAAGGACGCTTCGCTGTTATGGCTTTCGTCATTCGCGCCATACCGGATCTCCACGACGACGACGCTATCGCGCGTTTCGGTCGAGATCAGCCAGAGTGGTCGTTCGAACTCGACTCGGACGGTAGCCTCATCGTGAGCCCGAACCATACCGCGGGCGGCGCGCGCGATGGGGAGGCTTTGATTCAACTCGCAGCATTCGCAACAATTCACGGCGGGAAATTCTTTGGAGCATCGACCGGATTTCGTTTGCCTGATCTTTCCGTCCGCGTACCTGACGCATCGTGGATTTCGACCGAACGAATCGAGAGCTTAACGGAGGATGAGCGCTCGAAATTCTGGTCCGTTTGCCCGAACATCGTTATCGAGATTCTTTCTGATTCCGACAGCTGGTCTACGCTACTCAGTAAGCTCGACATGTACGCTCGCAATGGCACACGTTTCGCGGTTGCGATCGATCCGTACAAGCGACACGTCGAAACTCGCGGCGAACCGCCGGTCGGCTTACACCTCGATTACGATGCGATCATGGACGCATAATACACGGCGCCCAACGCGTGAACGCGTCATATCGTCGTGTTCCGTTCGCGTGCGGCGAGCACCGTTTCGAGCTCTGAAATCGCGCGCGCGACGGCATGGGGATGGGTCGAGCCGATGGTCCGCTTCGCCTCGACCGATGCGCGTGCATCGAGTGGCGCTACGAGCGGACGTGCGAGGTTGGCATCGTCGGCGAGCTTGTCGAGATCGCTCGCTTCGAGTCGGCGGCCCGCGCGTTCGGCCGTGGTGACCAGCACGCCGACCAGTTCGTGCGCGCGTCGCGCAGTGATGCCGCGTGCGATGAGACTATCGGCGATATCGGTTGCGACGGTGTAGCCATCGCCTGCGTGCGCGGTCATCACATCGTGGTTGTAGTTCACGTAGCCGAGCGCCGATCCGAACGCATCGAGTGCACCGAGGCCGCGCTCGATCGCGCGGATCGCGATCGCTTTCGTTTCTTGCAGATCGCGGTGATACGAGAGCGCGATACCCGTCGTGGTGCCCAGGGCGGCGGCGAGCGCGCCGTTTGCGGCGGCTGCATGAGCGCGCACGAGTTCGAAGGGATCGGGGTTACGCTTTTGCGGCATGAGCGACGAACCCGTCGATGCGGCATCGTCGAGCCGTGCGTAGCCGAATGCCGGCGTGCACCAGAGTACGATCTCTTCGCTCGCGCGCGACGCCGCTCCGAGCGCACGTGCGAGGGCGTGCACGAGATCGAGTGCGAGCTCGCGCGTACCGATTGCATCGAGCGCGTTGCGCGTCGGTGCGCTAAAGCCGAGTTCGCGCGCGGCTGTCTCGCGATCGAGCGGCAAGGTCGAGCCGCTACACGCGCCCGATCCGAGTGGCGATGCCGCGCACGCGTCGTTTGCGACACGATCGAAGCGTGTCGCAGCGCGCGAAAAGCTTTCGGCGACGGCCGCGAGCCAGAACGCGAGTAAAATTGGTTGCGCGGGTTGCCAATGCGTCGTCGCAGCGAGCAGCGTGCCGTCGGCGAGTGCGACGCGCGCTTGTGCGAGGGCGAGCGCCGCCGTCGTTGCGGCGGTATCGGCCGCTCGTTGCGCGCGATTGCGGACGTAGAGCGCGAGCGTCGTCGCGACTTGGTCGTTGCGGCTGCGCCCCGCATGCAAGCGCGCGCCGGCCTCGCCTGCATGATCGCGAACGCGCGCGTCGATCGCACCGTGAATGTCTTCCGCGCTCGTGGCGCGTGCGTGCACGGCGAACGACCCGTCCGCGATCTCACTTGCGACGCGGTGCAGCGCACCGCGCAACGTCGCGGCGGTCTCGCCTGTGATGATGCGGCCGCCTTCGAGTGCCGTGACGTGCGCGAGCGAACAGCGCACGTCGAACGGCGCGAGCACGAGATCTTCCTCGATCGACGATCCAAACGCGAGCAACGCCGCATCGGGCGCCGACGCAAAGCGCCCGCCCCATTGGAGCGATGATGCCTCACTCACGCGCCGCTGCTTCCTATCATGCTTGCATAATTATACACGTTGCTCCTGAAGCTCGATATGGATGAGCGTAACGGCGCACCTTTTGCCGTCGCGATGACAGCCGTGGCGAACCGCCGCGCGGCTTGCACCTCGATTACGACGCGATCATCGCACGGGCGTGAGTGCCTCACGTGCGACGCGCGCACCGAGTTCGAGTGGCAATCCCCAGAGTTCGATGAACCCACTCGCGGCATCGTGATTGAACTTGTCGCCCACGCCATATGTCGCGAGCTTTTCGTCGTACAGCCCGTACGGTGACGAGGTTCCATCGACGACCGCTTGACCGCGGTGCAATTTCACGCGGACCTTGCCCGTCATCCGCGACGCGAGCGATGCGTTGAACGCATCGAGCGCCTTGCGTAGCGGCGACGGCCACAAGCCGTCGTACACGAGCTCGGCATATTTCTGATCGAGCGTCATTTTGAAGCGCAGTTCGTCGCGCGTGAGCACGAAACGTTCGAGCGCCTTGTGCGCGGCGATGAGCGTGATCGATCCCGGGCACTCGTAGACTTCGCGCGACTTCACGCCGATCACGCGATCCTCTACGAGATCGATGCGACCGACGCCGTGCGCGCCCGCCTTCGCGTTGAGCGCGGCGACCATATTCGCACCGGCAACACCGTCGATCGTTGGAACGCCATTCTCGAAAGCGATGACGAAGTGTTCGGGCTCAGCGGGTTGTGCGTGCGCATCTGCGGTCCATGCGAACGCATCTTCCGGCGGCGCGGTCCAAGGATCTTCGAGTACGCCTGCCTCGATGCTACGGCCCCAAAGGTTTGCATCGACGCTGTACGGCTTCGCGACCGTCGATGAGATCGGGACGTTGTGTTCTTTCGCATACGCCATCGCATCGGGACGCGAAAGCGGCTTCTCGCGTAGCGGCGCGAGCGTCATGATCGACGGATCGAGCGCGCGCACCGCGAGTTCGATCCGAACTTGATCGTTGCCCTTGCCCGTGCACCCGTGCGCGACCGCATCGGCACCAAAGCGATGCGCGCTCTCGACGAGCAACGCCGAGATGAGTGGTCGCGAGAGCGCGGCCGAAAGTGGGTAGACGCCTTCGTACATCGCGTTCGCGCGCATTGCCGGAAGTGCCATTTCTTCGATGAAGCGTTCTTTCACGTCGACGAGAAGCGCGTCGTGCGCGCCGAGTGCAAGCGCTTTCGCCTTCACCTCATCGAGTGCGGCCGACGCGCCCGTGCCGGCGGTGCCGTCGGATTCGCCGAGATCGAGCGTCAACGCGATCACCTTGTGACCGGCTACGACATATTGTTTGAGCAAGACCGACGTATCGAGACCGCCCGAATACGCGAGAACGATGGTAGACATCTTAGAGCGGATCCTCCGAGCGCATATCTTCGAAACGTTGTTTGACGACCGGCAACTTCGCCGGATCGTCGAGAATAACGAGCACCGTATCGTCGCCGCCGAGTGTGCCCATGATCTCGGGCCATTCGGCTTCGTCGATCGCCGATGCGACGAGCATCGCGCTGCCCGGTGGCGTGCGCAACACGATTTGGTTCACCGTGCCGCGACAATCGCGCACGAGTTCGGCAATAACGCGATGCAGCCGCGACGCATACGATTTTCCAAGTCCGGGCTCGACGTATTTAAATTGCGAGCCGATACCGTTCCCGTTTTTGAGCGGCACTTTTACGAGGCCGAGATCCTTGATGTCGCGCGAGACCGTGGCCTGCGTCGCTTCGTAGCCCTGCGACTCCAAGAAGCGCGCGAGTTCTTCCTGAGAGTGAACTGGGCGCGTCGCGATGAGCGAGAGGATCGCGCGTTGGCGCGTCGTTTTCATACGGGCATTCCTCGGAGGTCGGTGAGTAGCGCTACGAGCAGCGCTTTCTGCGCATGCAAGCGGTTCTCGGCCTGATCGAAGACGGCGCTTTGGGGACCGTCGATGACGTCGGGTGCGACTTCCTCGTCGCGATGCGCGGGGAGACAATGCATGAAAATCGCGTGCTTCGCGGCCGCCGCCAACAGTTCGCCCGTCACGCGATAGGGCAGGAGCGTTGCGGCATTCCGTTCGGCGAGATGCTCTTCACCCATCGACGTCCACACATCGGTATACACGACGTCGGCATCCCGAACCGCGCGATGAGCGCTCGAAAACGCGCGCGCGCTCGCGCCCGTCGTGGCACCGAGCGCCTGAAGATGCGCGAGAAACGCCTCCGATGGTCGATGCGTCGGAGGGCAGCCGAAATTTACCGAGATGCCCATGAGCATCGCTGCTTCCGCGACGGATGCCGCAACGTTGTTGCGCGCGTCGCCAACGTAGGCGAGCTTGAGGCCCGCGAGCGTATCGAAGCGCTCCTTGATCGTCAAGAGATCGGCTAGGGCTTGGCACGGATGGGCGACGGCGGAGAGACCGTTGATGACCGGGACGGTCGCCGCGGCCGAAAAACGCTGCAGCGGTTCGTGCGCGTGCGTGCGCACGAGGATGGCGTCGACGTACCGGGATAGGACGCGAGCGGCGTCTTCGGGCGTCTCGCGCGAACCGACCATGAACTCACCGCCGCTCGCAAAGAGGGCGTGACCGCCGAGCTGCGTCATGCCGACTTCGAAGGAAACTCGCGTCCGCAAACTCGGCTTTTCGAAGAGCATCCCGAGCGTCTTGCCGCGCAAGAGCGTCTGCTGGTCGGACGTGCGAGTGACTTTGAGATGCGCCGCGATCCCAATCACAAGCGCGATCTCCGTCGCGCTGAGATCGGTAACGTGAAGCACGTGACGCCCCATCAAGCCAAGCTCCGGAGCCGTTGCCAGCATCATGTTGTATATTTATGCATACTTAGCATAATAATGCAATACATCGACTCATAATCGTTTGCGATTCCTTATCCTGCTCGATTACAGGAAAATCAGCAAACAGACTACGAACCGTTTCAGCCGTGCCTCCTCGTATCTCCGGCCAATTTGCCTCGCCCAACGGAACGACGGTTCGCGAGCTCGATTTACCAAAGTGCTACGAGATACGTCCGCGCTCTTTTACAGACGATCGTGGCGTGTTTTCTAAGCCATTTGATCGAAATCTCTTTAAAAAATTTGGGTTTGACCCGCAATTTGCGGAGACTTTCTACACGGTTTCTGATGCGAACGTGCTTCGCGGGATGCATTTGCAACTTCCGCCGGCGGAGCATTCGAAACTCGTGTATTGCGTCGCCGGACGCATACTCGACGTCGCTCTGGATCTGCGATTCGGGCGGCCAACATACGGTCAGCATACGTCGCTCGAATTAAGCGCCGATGACCGAAATGTGGTCTATCTACCGAGCGGTGTCGCACACGGATTCTACGTGCTCGAAGCGCCGTCGATCGTCATTTATCAAGTGACGTCAGTGCATTCACCGCAGCTCGATGCCGGAATTCGTTGGGATTCATTTGGCATGAAATGGCCTTCGCAAACGCCACTGATATCGGTCCGCGATAATGCCTTACCGGACCTTGGAACGTTTAAAAGTCCCTTCGATGAGACGACCGTTGCGAGCGACCATTGAGCAAGAGCGCGCCGTCCCTCATTGTGGGAGGATTCGGTCAAGTCGGAGCTCGGCTGCGCGACGCCCTCGAAGATCGTCCATCGGTGGCGACTTCAACGCGGGAGCGTGAAGGCGATACCATCGTGCTCGATCTCGGCTCGCTTCGCGAAGAGCCGGATCGTGTAGAGCAGCTCTTCGTGCGAGGTCCGTTCGCGGCGATCTTCTGTGTGGGTGCATTCACGGATGTCGAAAGCTGCGAAACGAGGCTGAGTCATGCGATGGCAGTGAACCGCGATGGCCCGTCCGTATTAGCGGCGGCAGCTTCGAGGCGCAAGATCCCGTTCGTTTATTTCTCGAGCGATTACGTCTTTGATGGCGGGGCTGGTCCGTATGCAGAAGATGACGTGCCGAACCCACTATCGGTATACGGTCGAAGCAAGTATGAAGGTGAGCAAGCTGTCATGGCGGCTCATCCACGTGCGCTCATTATTCGAACGACCGTCGTCTATGGCCCAGATGCAGAGCGCAAAAACTTCCTTTATGCTCTTGAGCGACGACTTTCACTTCGGGAGGCTATGCAAATTCCAGACGACCAAATCTCGACACCGACCTACAACCGCGATATCGCGTTGGCAACGATCGCACTCGTCGATCGCCGAGTGACGGGAGTGGTCAACGTAAGTGGACCGGAAGCGATAACGAGGGCAGAATTTGCTCGGCGCGCGGCGCGCGCGATGGGTCTGGATTCCACGGGCATTGTCCCCGTCAAGACAAGCCAACTCAAACAACGTGCGCCCCGTCCGTTGCGAGCGGGCCTGCGGATTGACAAACTCGCGCGGCTCGTGCCGGAGGTGCCGATGCGAAGCGTTGAAGCGGCAATCGCGGATTGGGCACCTTGGAAGGGTATGTCATAATGCCTGCGCTTGTCACCATTGGAATCCCTACGCGGAATCGTCGTGAATATGTTATGCGCGCGATCACGAGCGTTCTTGCGCAGTCGTACCCGCAAATCGAGGTCGTTGTCGCTGATAACGCGTCCACTGACGACACGGTCGCCTGCGTTCGAGCGATCGATGATGTGCGGCTTAGGTTGATTGAGCATTCTGAAAATATTGGTATGGTTGCGAACTTTAATGCGACGCTCAATGCATCGAGTGGCAGATTTTTTGTCATGCTTTCCGATGACGACTATCTCGCCCCTGATGCGATCGAGACGCTGATCGGCGCGTTCGAACCTCCGACAGATGGCATGAGAGGCGACGAGGTCGGGGTCTCCTGGACACCATCGACGATCGTCGACAGTGTCGGGGTGACGCAATGGACTTCTCGAGTGGGGCCTCCGCGCGAATCCGGTTTCGATTTTATCGAGGGCTCGTTCCGCGACGGTCGCGGGCCGAGATTTTGCGGCGTTATGGTCCGCTCGGATGACGCGCGCATTGTCGGCGGTTATCAAGCGCGCCACGGTCCACCCTGCGACGTCGGAAATTGGGCGCAAATTGCCCTTCGATATCCGTTCGTCGTGTGCACGCGACGCTCACTCGCGTTTTATACAATTCACTCGTCCTCCGAAACGAACGTCACTACGTCGTCGACGTGGAAGCGCTCCGGTGAAGCGATCACGCAAGATTTGCTCGATCAGCTTCGCCGGGATGGGCGAGAGCGGGAACTCGCCAGGATGAAAATCTCTGGTAAGGCGCTTATCGGTGATCTCCTCATAGCGGGCCTCTCGCAGTCAGCGGGCCAGCGGGGGTGGCTCTGGAACACAGCCGTCGAAGTTATTCGCGCCAGAAAGTATCTCTTCACAATTCGCGTTGCATGCCGATTCTGGCAGAATTTTTGGAAGCTCAAAAAATTGATAGTCGGCCGTATTCGCTCGAATTCGTCAGCGAGATGAGATTTAATGTATAACAGCAGCTATCGCAATTCGCCCTTAACCGGAATCGCGGCCAGTGCGAGGTATTCGATTTGCATCGCCGCACGAAGGCGTTCGGGGCCTCGCGACGCGAGCCACGCCGCGTAAGCTGCAGCGGCTCCCGCGTCAATTTACACAATAACACTTCGAGTTGCTCCGGTTCGGGATGGTGAAGCACGAGCCAATCGGGATTCCGGTTCTTATTTTGTCGATTCGCATCGGGCAGCGCTGGAAATTTTTGAACGGCGCCGTTTGTGAATGGACGAGTATGCTTTCAAGTAGCTCATCGTCGAGCTCGATGCCCATCATCCAGATTATCGTCCGTAGGTATCAAGGCGTATTGTCGACGAGCCGGTCGTATCGATACGTCACCTTCCTGGCAGTCGCGTCCACGCGAGATAGAGGACGTTGTTGCACGGGATGATTCAATCGTTGCCTCGCGACATCCATTTACGACGACGATAACCTTTGCGGCTTCATGCAGGCGCGATCGCACGATATCGACGATTGAATCGGCAGTGCGATACGCCGCAATGATGCAGGCAGGCAGCGGCGTCAGCGGGACTGGCGCTCGGCGAGATACGCTCGAATACCCGCGGGCCATGGTTCGATCGGCGTGACGCCCGCGTCGTGTAGCGCCGCGTGTTCGAGCGCGGAGTAGGTGGGACGGCGTGCGAGCGTCGGATACGTCGTCGATGTGACGCGTTCGATGGGAACATCGAATCCCGCTTAATGCAAGGCCTCCGCTGCAAACTCGTACCACGTGCACGCGCCGCTATTTGTGACGTGATAGGTCCCAAAGACGCCTTGTTCGACGATGCGGCAAATCGCACTCGCAACGTGACTGGTATACGACGGCGAAAATGTAATATCGGTAACGACCCGAAACGGCTTTTCCTCCTCCGCTTGCGCGAGAACGCGTTCGATGAACGTGTACCCTTTCGCACTGCTTCCGCGCAGCCCGTAGAGACCGCTCGTGCGAAAGACGAAACCGCGCTCGCAACTACGCCAAAGCATCATCTCGCCTGCATACTTGGAGATCCCGTACGATGATAGTGGGCGAGCCACATACTCTTCGCGATACGGTCTCGTTGCGTTTCCATCGAAGACGTAGTCGGTACTGATGTGGAGCGAGAATGGCGCCAGAATTTGCGCATTGTGCCGCGAGTTCGCCCACGGCGAGCGCGTTAACGGCAAGCGCGCGGTCCGGCCGGGTTTCGCCTCGAGATCCCGCTCGCGAACCGGTGGTAATTATCGCAATTCGCTCTTGACCGGAATAGTGGCCAGTGCGTCGTCGCTGATTTGCATCGCTGTACGAAGCCGTTCGGGGCCACGCGATGCGAGCCACGCAGTGCTCACGTTGCGCCTCGCGCCGCTCGAGACGAAAAATGGGACGCCGTCGCTACCCGCAACGATGCTGCCGTCGTACGCCGAGCGCCGCTTGAGTTCCAGCGGCTCCCACGGTAACTCCCAGAGCAACACTTCGAGTTGCTCCGCTTCGGGGTGGTCGAGGACGAGCCGCTCGAGATGCCGGCGATTCGATTCGTCGAGTAGCGTCGGGTAGCGTGCGAGATCCTTGAACGGCGCCGTGCGCGATTGTGCGAGGATACCTTCGAGTCGCTCGTCGTCGAGCTCGATGCCCATCATCCAGATCATCGTCCGCAGGTACGAAAACGTATTGTCGACGAGCCGCTCGTACGGATGCATCACCATCCCGGGCTGGCGCGTCCACGCGAGATAGAAGCCGATGCTCCACGGGACGACCGAATCGATGATGAAACGGAAGCGCCGTTGCGGCGGCGTCGACGAAAACGTCTCCTGATCGACGTAGAACATCGAATTATTTGCGCCGTACCGCTTCGTGTTCTCGTCGAACGAGATGACGGCGTCGCCAAGGTTGCGCCATAGGACGCTGGTCGAAATCGCCGCATCGCGACATGCGATGAGGTTGCTGTGATGCGGCTTCATCTGCAGGTCGATCGCGAATGGACGATCGCGTAGCTGCGCTAGGAGGTCCGACGAGACGTTGTGCTCGGCGAAGCGGTCATAGGCGAGATTCGGCGTTTCCGCACCGAGAAAGCTGCCGATCATCGCCGCGCAGAACTCAGCTCCCGCCTTGAACGAGCTCGCGATGACCACGCGTCGCTTCGCGAGCGTTGGTTCGGAGATGTGGTCGGCACCGCCGACCGGTGCGCTCGATGCGACCGTCGCGTGCCACTGCGCCTCGTTTTCGAGTTCGCGTACGCGACGTCGCGTCGCTTCGTGCGCGATTTCGCCGTCGCGATATAGGAGATCGCTCGCGTCGAAATAGCTCGAAGACAAGCATGGGAGAGTCGCGCCGTTCGAACACACGGCAACGAAATAGGTGGGGTCGGGAACCTCAGCCGCCGCATCGCGGAGTAGCCACGCGACATCGGTTGCGGATTCGCTTGCCGTCGGATGTAAAAGCGAAACGGTAGCGAGCTGCTGGCCGTACACGGCGACGGCGCCGAAGTTTGCTCTCAACAACTCATCGAATTCATTTCGATAGAGCTCGCGGACGTGATGCGGATTGTGGTAGTCGGCTTCGTCCGAATAGATTGCCTTGTTCGGCGAACTGATCACGAGAAATCCGTCGGGGACGAGCACGCGCTTGAACTCGCGTATCAAGGCGTCGTGCTCGGTAAGATGTTCGAGCGTTTCGAAACAGACGACGACGTCGACCGACCCGGCTTCGAGCGGTAGCATCGTCGCGTTTGCCGTCTCGAAACGGAGATTTTCGAGGAAATAGGCGGCACGAGCGTGCTCGACGGATTCGGCATCGACGTCGATGCCGACGACGCTCGTCGCGACATGCGCCAGATGCGCCGAGCCATACCCCTCACCGCTTGCGACGTCGAGCACGCGTTTGCCGACGCAGAGCGATCGAACCGCTTCGTAGCGGTGGAGATGCTCGTATGCGATTTGGCCCTTGAGCCACGGAACGAACCGTTCGCCGGTGAAAGTCATGGCGGCGTTCACGGAAGTCATGTGCGGTCTTTGGACTTAGCCCGTCGGCGACCTCTGCGCGAGGTATGCGCGAATCCCGTCCTGCCACGACTCGATCGGCGCCATCGCGAGCGCGTTCATGCCGGCGTGTTCGAGTGGTGAGTACGACGGCCGCCGGGCGAGTGTCGGATATGTCGCCGACGTCACGCGCTCGACCGGCACGTCGAAACCGCTCTGTCCAAGCGCCTCGCTTGCAAATTCGTACCACGTACACGCGCCCGTGTTCGTGACGTGATACGTGCCGAAGACGCCCCGTTCCACGATGCGCCGGATCGCGAGCGCAACGTGCCCGGTGAACGACGGCGAGAACGTGATATCCGTAACGACCCGCAAGGTTTTCTTCTCCGCGGCCTGCGCGAGGACGCGTTCGATGAACGTGTATCCCTTCGTGCTGCTCCCACGTAAGCCGTAGAGTCCGCTCGTGCGGAAGACGTAGCCACGCTCGCAGCTACGCCACAGGAGCCGTTCACCTGCGTGCTTCGAGATGCCATACGTCGAAAGTGGCCGTGCGGCATCGTCTTCTCGATACGGCCGCGCGGCGAAGCCGTCGAAGACGTAATCGGTGCTGATGTGTGCGAAGATGACACCCGCATTCGCGCACTGCGCCGCGAGGTTGTCGACGGCGAGAGCGTTGACCGCAAACGCGCGGTCGGGCCGCGTCTCGCAGAGTTCGACGTTATGAAATGCCGCCGTATTGATCACGAGATCCGGCTTGTGGCGCAACAGCATCGTCGAGATCGCGGCTGGTACTTCGATATCGAAGAGGCGGTGATCGACGCCGATCGGTTCGTACGACGCGAACGCCGTCATGAGATCGGAGCCGAGTTGACCCGAGGCACCGATGACGACGACGCGCACGCTAGTCTCGCAGCGCCGATGCGGACGTGCGCGCTCGGTCTGCCGCCACGAGCGTCGCTGCGAGGTGCAAGCTCTCGAATTGTCCCGCGTCAGTCCACCAGCCGTCGAGCACGTCGAATTGCATGGCGTTTGCCGCGATGTAGGCGTTGTTGACGTCGGTGATTTCGAGTTCGTTTCGCTTTGAGGGCTTGAGCGTCCCGATAAACTCGAACACGCGCGCATCGTAAAAATACACGCCGGTAACGGCGTAGCGGCTCTTGGGAACCTCGGGCTTTTCATCGATGCGCACGATGCGATCGCCGTCGATCACGCCCGCCTTTGAAGCCGGCGAGCCGCGCACGACATGGGTGACGCCGACGCCGCGCACCCCCGCGCTCGCCGCGGCCATGTGCACCCCCAACCACGCGGCAACGAGGGGTACCGGCGCGGTTGATGCCACCGCGCCCGCGCGACTCGTCGACGGAGCAGGGAGCGGCGCCGCTGCGCGTCCGACCCCCGCGTGCGCCGCCAACAGCGTCGATCCGAGCGCGATGCCGACGACGAGTGCGGCACGAGACAAGCGTCGGGGCACGATGAGGCGCACGAGGCGCATGAGGCGCGGGAGGCGAAGGTCCGGCATCGGAAGCGTTCCTGGGGGAGCGAAGGGCTGTGGTAACGGTGCAGCGGATGCGGGCAAACGAAGGAGCGCGTGGGACGCAATGCGCGCGCGAGACGCGCGACGCACAACGCTTCG
>ENA-OFCI01000704-OFCI01000704.1-metagenomes-genome-assembly--contig:-NODE-704-length-18411-cov-3.258063_pt1 | contig 18411 bp, 16 predicted proteins | sample MGYA00153391_OFCI01 | MGnify analysis MGYA00153391
AAGAAATCGCTCGTGCGGCAACGTGAGATCGGGCGTGACGTAAGCTCGTATTCCGAATCGTTGCGCGGGGTTTTACGAGCCGATCCCGACGTTATCCTCATCGGCGAGTTGCGCGACCCCGACGTCATGTCGGCGTGCCTCGCGGCGAGCGAGACAGGGCACCTCGTCTTTTCCACGCTCCATACATCGGAGGCAGCAGAGACGGTTCAGCGCATCGTTGGCGTCTTCGACGGCGGGCGGCAGGAGCAGGCGCGGATGCAGCTCGCGCAATCATTGCAAGCGATCGTCTCGTTACGGCTCATTCCCGATGCGAGCGGTCGCGGGCGCCGCCCCGCATGCGAGGTGTTGCTGAATTCATCGGCGATCCGGACGCAATTGATGTCGCCCGAAAAGACGATCCAGATTCGCAACACGATCGAAACCTCGCGCAAAGACGGCATGCAAACCCTCGAGATGGACCTCACGCGGATGGTCAACGAGCGCCTCATCACCTACGAAGCCGCACTTGCCGCATCCGACTATCCCGAACAGATTCGCGTGATGGCGGGGATTCGTTAGCCATGTCGTTGACGTTCGCATACGAAGCGCGCACGCCCAGCGGCGAACCCGTAGCGGGCACGATGCGCGCGCTCGATCGCAGCTCCGCGCTCGCGACGCTCCGCGAACGGATGCTCATTCCTTCGAGGCTCGAGCCGACGACGAATACGTTTTCGCTCGGGCGCCTCTTCCAACGCTCGAAACCGAACGAACGCCTCGCCTTCTTCCGCGCGTATGCCGCACTCGAACACGCCGGAGTCGACTTCTCGACGTCCTTCGCGCTCCTCATCGACCAAGCGCGTACGCCACGCATGCGCGATGCCCTCGCGAGCATCCGCTCCGACGTCGAGGGCGGTGGCGAAAAGTTGTGGAGCGCGATGTCGCACCGTCCTGATGAATTCAGCGATCTCGAAGTCGCGATGGTCGCCGCCGGAGAGGAAGCGGGAAATCGCGAAGATATCTTCGATCGGCTCGCGGGATTTCTCGAGCGCGACGAGCGCTTACGTAAACAATTGTCAGCCGCGCTCTTCTATCCCGCACTCGTGCTCGTGGCCGCGCTCATCATTTCGGCCTACCTCTTTATCGTCGTGATCCCGCAGTTCGCGCGCCTCTTTGCGAGTTTCGGCGTCGAGCTTACGCCGCTCATGAGCTTTCTGCTCGGTCTCACGAGCCTGCTCGTCAATCCATTCGTGGTCGTGGTCGGATTTGCGGTGATAACGGTCGGCGTCTCGAGTCTCACGGGCGCGTTACAAACGCGCGAGGGGTCGCTCGCGTTTGACGCTCTGCGCATGCGCATCCCGCTTCTCGGAGAGGCGATACGCAAGACGATCGTCGCGCGGATCTGCCGCGTCCTAGCGACGCTGTTGCAATCGGGCGTCAATCAAGTGCGCGCGCTCGAAGTCGCGATCCCCGTCGCCGAGAGCCCGATCTATTCATCGGCGATCGAGACGGCACGCGAACGCATCGCCGGCGGCGTTTCCTCGTCGCTCGAAGAAGCGCTCGCCGCCACCGGCCAATTCTCGCCGCTCGTGCTCGGTTTCGTTCGCGTCGGCGGATCGGCCGGTAACATTCCCGCGATGCTCGTGAAGGTCGCGGAATACTACGAGGAAGACGTCGAGTCGCTCCTCTCCGCCGTGCCCACGATCATTCAAACCGCCGTCACGCTCGGTCTCGGCGGTGTCGTCGCCGTGATCGTCTACGTCGTGTACGTCCCACTTTCGACGCTGAGTTCGTCGATTCATTAAGGTGTAAAGGAGTAAGCCGTGACCGTATGTCTCTCGGATCAACCCAAAGACGACCGTTCGAACGAACGAGGATTCACGCTCGTCGAACTCATGGTCGTCGTCGCAATCATCTCGTTACTCGCAGCCGTCGTCATCCCGAATTTCGTGCACGCGCGCGCGCAGGCTGCCGTCTCTGCGACCGAGGCAAACATGAAACAGATCGCGACCGCACTCGAGCTCTTCTACGCTGACAATCAAACCTACCCGTCGAGTCAAAATACGGTAACGCCGGCGCTCTTTGGGAACGGTGCCAACCCGTATCTCACATCGACGCCTACGAACGCACTCGGTCGTGCGGCATACGTGTACGCGATCACGCCCGCAGTAGCGGGCAAACCGGCATCGTATCTCCTCACCGATAAGGGACCGTACGATCCGACCACACTTTCGAGCTTGACGTCGGGCCCCGGCACGGGTGGCCTGTGCGCGACCAAGTGCACCATCATCAATTACGATCCGCAAGACGGATTTTATGGGGATTGATACGATCGCGGCGCCGGCAATCGTTGCCACCTTACTCGTCGCGTGGTGCGCGATTGCAATAGCGCTCGTTCGGCGCGCCGAGCGTCGTGTCGGCGTGACACGTTCGTCGGCGACGTGGGCCGTCTTCGCCCTCGGAACGGGCGTCGCGCTGCTCGCAGTCGCGCTACGGCCCGGGCTCGCGGGCGCTGCGTGCGGCGTCGCGTGCATCGCCCTCATCGTTGCCGGCGGCGCGGATGCACGCACGGGCTTCATCTTCGATGCGATCACCTTGCCCGCAGCGGTTCTCGCCGCGACACTCGCGATCGCGAGTGGCGCGAGTGGGCTCGCCGCTTGGGGTGTCGCGCTTCTAGTCGGCGCGTTTGGCGCCGTCGTCGTCTTCTCGCGCGGGCGTTATATGGGCCTCGGCGATATCAAAGCAATGTATGCGATCGGCGCGGCTTTCGGGCCTTTCGAATCGCTCGTTGCAATCTTCGCCGCGTGCGCCAGCGGAATCATCGCCGTCGCCATCGCGGGGCGATTCGCACGCGGTGCGGAGGTACGATTCGGGCCGCATCTCGCGATCGGAGCGACATTCGCGTTGGTCGTAGGCGATCCAATCGTCCATCGCTCGTTAGGATTATAAACGTGAAGAAGCTCACCACATCGGCTAGCCTTCCGCTCGGAGTCGATATCGGCGCCGAGTTCGTCTCGATCGTCGCCTCCGATGCGTCGGCCGATGGATTCGTCGTTCGTGAGACGAAAACGTTAGAGGTTCCCAGCAGCGATGGAACGTCACTCGATCTCAAGATCGCGGAGACGTTGCGCGCATTGCTCGCGGCCTTCGCGACCAAAGAGCGGCGGTGCGTCCTCGCCGCGCCGTCGGGCGAAGTCGTCACGCGCGTCTTTCGTATCCCACCAAAAATGCGAAGAAGCGAAGCCGATCGTGCCGCTTCACTCGAAGCCGATTCAATCGTCGATTGGCCGATATCCGAGCGTTTGGTCGCACTCGATCCGATTCCCGGAAAAACGGATGAAATGTTGCTTTCGATCGCTCGCAACAGCACGATCGAACGCCTCGTCGCGATCGCGCGCGCCTACGTCGCGGACCCTGACCTGCTCGTGCTCGACGAGGCGACCTCCGCGGTCGACCCGGCGACGGAGGTCCGGCTCAACCGGGCGCTCGACTCGCTGACCCGGGGACGCACGACGATCACCATCGCGCACCGGCTGTCGACCGCCGAGGCCGCCGACGACGGCGAAGGCCTGGCCGTCGCCTGCGGTCGCCTCGGCGGTGAACACCGCGACGAGGGCGAGGACGCCCATCTGGAGGAAGACGAAAGAACGGGTCCGTCCCTCGGCCCGGCCGTGCAGGTCGTGGTAAACGGCGCCATTGATCCAGGCGAGCCAGATCAGGCCGAACACGACGGCGAATCGGCCCACACCCGCCCACGTCACGTCCCCGGCGAGATGGCGGGTCGCCTGGGAGATGACCACGACGTAGACGAGGTCGTAGAAGAGCTCCAGGAAGCTGACCTCGCGCCCCTCGATGACATCGCCGTGGGCCCTGGGCGGCTGCCAGAAGTGGCGCCGGAACGCCGCGGCGGACGCCCAGGAGAGGGGGGCGCTCCCCTGTGGGTCCGGCATACGCGCTCCTTGCCTCGGCTGCCTTCGTCGGAAGATCATTACCCAGATGAGGGGCCCATGGCGGTAAATGGGGCCGGTGGCCAACCCGCGGACACCTGCCCAGTAGGCTCGGTCGCCCGCACCAGCACGCCACTGAGGTGCCCTCACTCTATGCCGCGTTGGGTTTGCGTTCTGGTCCTGTGACGGATCGGTCTGCAGGCATACTTGGCCTCCTGTCTGCGAGGTCCGGGCCAGTGCCGTGGCCAGCATGAGAAATGCCCCGGCACTCACCAGGGCATTTCTCGATGAGCAACCGTCGATGTCTTACAAGGCGGAGCGGTAGATGCCGCGCCCGTAGGTGGCGACGTAGACGTTGCCGTCCGGACCCTCGACGGCCTGTGTAGCGACCGTCACCGGGATCGCTTCCCTGGACCAACTCGGCGAACCCCGGCGCAAGGAGGCCAGGGTGGTCTCCACGACGCCGAGGTCGGTGGAAAGGATGACGCGGTCGTTCGTGGTGATCAGCAGGTTGTCGCCCGGGACGTCCGGCAGGTCACCGCTCACGTCGACCCAGGATGCGGTCGCCTTACCCGTGGCGGCGTCAGTGCCAGTGACGGTCACCTTCCAGAGGTGTCCGGCGCCGGCGAGGTCGCTGCCCGGTCCATCGGTCCAGTTGCGGGAGTAGCCACCGAAGACGACCCACGCGCTCTTGGGGTCGGTGGGGTCGGGGGTGACCCCAGTAACCATGCGAAGCGGCATGTCCGTACCCAGAGCAACCTGCTGGTAAGTGCCGTTGGCGTTGGTCATCAGACCGCGACCGAAGGCGGAGCCGGGGTTGCATGAGCCGCACCATCCAGCCCACGCGATGTGGTTACGGCTGGCGAGGGCGGTGATGGAGTGACCGGCGCCGGTGTCGGCGGCCTTGGTCCAGTCCGCGCCGCTGGTGCTGGCCCAGGTTTTGGTGTTGGTCCAGACGTACTCACCGCCGGCCACCCACGCATTCGGGTCGGTCTGGTCAGCGCTGAAGGGAGCGATGAAGCGCGGCAATGGGTCGTTCGGCGCAATGGTGATGATCGCGCTGTCGGAGGCGGGGCTGCCGTCGGCCACACCGCAGTTCGTCGTCATCTGCAAGGTGAGCTGCACGTACTCCCCAACTGTCCGGCAGCCGTTGTTCGGGTCGACGAGCTGCTGACCGCCGTCACCGCCGTATGGCGAGACCATCACCCCCTTGTTGGCCGGGTCGAGGAGGGAGACCCCGTTGTCCTGGAGGCCACCCCACACCTGGACCCGGCCCGCGTTCTTGACGTCTTTGCCGACGCCGACAGAGTAGTACTGGAGCATGTTGAGCTCGCCGGACTTCGACAGGGAACTCCAGGACGACGCCGTAGGTGACACGTCGCGTTGGTAGATCCCGCCGTCGTTCCCGACGAAGACCTTTCCTGCGCTCCCCCCAGCTCCGAAGGCGATGGCGTGCTGGTCGGAGTGGACGACGTTCCCGTCGCAGGTGTTGTTCTTGTCAAGGTAGGACCAGCAGGAGAACCCGAAGTTCCAGTACCGCCCGATGGTCGACCAGGTTGCGCCTCCGTTCCACGACTCGTAGACCTCCTCGAGACCGACGTAGACGTGGTTGGCGTTGGCGGGGTCGACGCCGATGAACTGGTTGTACCAGGCCTGAACGCCCGGCTGGTAGCCGCCGCCGATCCGTTGCTTGCGCTCGGCAGAGCCGCTTTGGGCCAGGGTGCTGGCGTTGGCGATCAGGCTGTACGGGCCGGCAGCATCCCCGCTCTTGGAGACGTAGACCCCGGCCAGGGCGCTGGCCTTTCCTGAGATCAGGGCTGCCGGGGACTCCAGCACGACGTAGAGCTGTGAGCCGTCGGCGGAGTACTGCAGTGTCGCGTTGCCGATGTCCTTGGGGTTGATCGCGCCAAGGGGGTTGGTCTTGGTCCAGGTCGTGCCACCGTCACGGCTGAGGTAGAAGCCGTTGTATGCCGCGCCGCTGCGCCAGGCGACGTTGGCCAGGATGACCTTTCCGCCGGTGCCCGGTTGCACCACCACGTCGTTGGCGATGTCGCGGTAGCTCACGCCGACGTCGGTACAGGACGACAGGCCCTGCGCGCATGGCGCCAGCACTTTGGTCCATGGCGTCGACACGTCACCTGACAGCGGGTGCGAGTACAGGCCGCGCGAGGCTGCGACGAAGACCCGGTTGTTGGCGGAGTCGATCAGGATCCTGCGGATGATCTGGCTGTCGAGCTCGGTGCCGCCGATCTTCATGTTGGCGGCGAAGGTGCCGGTATCGGGCGAGGCGAGGCGGTAGACGCCGGCGCCGACGTAGGTGGACGAGCCGGTGTTTCCGTCACCGGTGGCGACCCACAGGGCGCCGCCGGGTGCGAGCGCCTGGCTGCCGATGGACTGGGTGGGCAGGGCGTCCGCGATGGGGGTCCAGTTGGTTCCGGCGTCACAGGAGCGGCTGACCCCGCTCATGCCACCTCCGGCGAAGATGCAGATGTCATCGACAGCCAGGGCTTCGACGCGCCCGCTGACGTAACCGGCGCCACCGCTGCTGTTCGAGGCTCCTGGGTCCCGGTAGCCGGGGTCGTCGGCGTTGTACGGGACGTTGGTGACCGAACTCCAGGTCGAGGGCGCTTTGGGGAGTGAGGTGAGCTGGGCGGACGCCGCAGCGTACGCGCCAGGAGCGACCAGACCTGTGGGCGCCGTCCGGGCTGCACTGAACTGGTTAAGTGACGTCATGAGCTCGCCAGCCTGGTCGCCGGGGTCCTGAACGCGGCCACCACTTTCGTGGCTAGCGGTAGCGGCGTAGCCAGGTGCGGCCAGCGTCGAAGCCATCAGCGCGGCGGCGGCCAAAGCGCAGAGGGTTGTCAAGCGCAGCGTGCGCCGCGGTCGGGTAAAGGGAAGCATGAGCCGAACCTCCAGAGGACGCCTGTGCCGGCACCCAAATAGTCGTGACCCTGAGAGACATTCAGTTTTGGCTACGGCCCAACCCCTTGACGGGGGCGGACTTCCGGTAGACAGCCTACAGACACTGGACGGATTCAGGCGAGTCGTCTGCCGGTCTAGCCAAGGCGGTTGGCCAGCTCGCCAGGGGTCAGCCAGCCGTTGGGCTTGTGGTGATCGCGGGTCGGCGGCTAAGAGCACCGCCGATTCCCGGTTGCCGAACGGCTTGCGAGGCGTCTCGATTCTCGTGTCGTGCCAATCACCAGTAGCACGCCGGCGGCGGACCCCTCAGTGATCAGCGCCAGGGAGACGTCGGGGACGAGCTCGCCGTCGATGACGGGGACGTGAACCCTTGACAATCAGGGCAATCTGCCGCCATAGTCGTGAAATCGATTTCAGAAATCGATTTCACGAGAAGCGAAGGATGCAGATGGCCACGATGCGCGAGGTCGCGAGACGTGCTGGTGTGTCACCCGCTTCAGTTTCGCGACATATGTCCGGCGGCAAAGTCGGGGGGGCAGCACGAATCGATGCCGCCATCAAGGAGCTGAACTACCGGCCCAACCAGCTCGCTCGCGGACTCCGTTCCGGGCGGCACAGCTGTGTAGGCGTCATCGTCCCGGACATCACCAATCCCCTGTTTGCCGAACTGGTGGATGGCATCGAGTCCGTGTTCGCCGCCGACAACATCCGGGTCCTGCTGGCCAACAGTAAAGAGGACCCGGTTCGTGAGGCCGCACTGGTCGCCGACCTCGCATCTAGGACAGACGGACTTATCCTGATTCCGCCAATCGAAACCGATCCTGTGCTCGACCAACGTGCTTTGGTAGGAGTCCCCGTGGTCCTCGTGGACCGGGTTCTGAACACCGGCGCTAACGTCGACTCTGTGGTGGTGGACAACCGCCATGGGGCCCAGCTCGCCGCAAAACACCTGATTTCGTTGGGGCACACTGAGATCGCGGTCATCAGCGGTCCCTTGTCCAGCTTTCCTGGGCGTGAGCGGCATGAAGCCTTTCTGCAGACGCTCTCGGACTTCGGTCAGCCGGCACGGCCCGAGCACGTGCGTCTCTCGGACTTCAGCGCCAAGGGCGGCAACAAGTCGATGGCGAGTCTTCTTGACGAGCAGATCCCGCCGACAGCGGTCTTCTGCGCCAACAACCTGATGACCATCGGCGCATTGCGGCTGCTCAAAGACCGCGGAGTCGTCATCCCAGACGAGGTTTCCATCGTCGGGTTCGACGACCTCGATCTCAGCGAGCTGCTGAACCCGCCACTAACAGTCATCAACCGCGCCACCTTCACTCTTGGGTCGAGCGCGGCCGATTTGCTCCGTGCTCGGCTGGCCACGCCTGACCGCGAACAGCACCACCTCACTCTGCCGGTCGAACTGGTTGTCCGTGGATCAACGACCAAGCCTGCCCGAAAGCCCTTGAAGCACCTCAACAGGAATTCGGAGTAATCGTGCGCACAACTGCCTCCAAGGTCGTCGTCGTCGGCAGCATCACCGCTGACCTCACCGCATTCGGCCGTCGACTCCCAGTGCCAGGTGAGACCGTCATAGGTCAATCGTTCACGCTGGTTCTCGGCGGCAAAGGAGCCAACCAGGCGTTGGCCGCGGCTCGAGCCGGTGCCCGCTCCACGATGATCGGTTGTATCGGCGACGACCTCTTCCGCGACATCGTTCTTAGTGGTCTGCGCGATGGCGGAGTCGATACGAGCTCGGTCACGAGCGTGCACGGCCCAACAGGTGTGGCACACATCCGGGTGGACAACACCAGCGGACAGAACGACATCGTCATCGTCCCGCTCGCGAACTCGTCCCTGACCCCCGATCTTGCGGAGCGCAAGCTGCGCGCGGTGGCCAGGAGAGGCGACGTGCTAATGCTGCAACTTGAGATCCCCCTGGAGACCGCGTTCCGCGCAGCAATCGTCGGCCATGAGTTGGGGATGACCGTGATCCTTGACCCCGCTCCGGCCGCGATCCTGCCGGACGAGATCTGGCCGTGCATCGACGTCGTCACCCCCAACGAGTCCGAGGCAACAGTTCTGACGGGCATCAAGGTCTGCCACGTCGAATCCGCCGCTGAAGTTGGCCGGTGGTTTCTGGAAAGAGGTGTTCGCGCGGCGCTGATCACATTGGGCGACAAGGGGATCGTTCAGGTCAACGAGGCGGGAGTACAAAGCCGATCCACGCCAAAGGTGGATGTCTTGGATACCACCGCGGCCGGTGACGCCTTCGCGGGCAACTTGGGCGCAGGACTCGCCAACGGGCGCACCTGGGACGAATCAGTTACCCGCGGCATCTACGCCGGGGCACTTGCCGTCACCGCGGCGGGTGCCAGCACGAGCTTGCCGACGGCTGACGACGTTGACGCCTTCATCAAATCTCAGAACGACGACCGGAAGGACATGTCATGCGCAAAAACGCAGGCACGCTGAATGCGCAGCTGTCGCGGGTTTTCTCCGAGCTCGGGCACACCGACCAGATCGTCGTCACCGATGCCGGGCTGCCGATCCCGCGGCAGGTCGAACGTGTCGATCTCGCGTTGGCAGAGGGTATTCCGGGCTTCTTGCAGGTGTTGGACCAGACGCTTGCGGAGATTGTGATCGAGGGTGCCGTGGCCCCAGCCGAGATCGAGGAGCACAGCCCAGAGCTGCTCGCAGCATTGCGTGAGCGCTTTGACCGCCTCGGTGTTGAGCTGACTCTGGTACCGCACGTGGAGTTCAAGAAGCGCACCGCAGATGCTCGCGCTGCGGTCCGGTCCGGTGAGTTCACCCCTTACGCCAACGTCATCTTGACGTGCGGTGTCGTGTACTAGGAGCGATGTCCATGCAGCTCAAGTTGCGGGGGATTCGCAAGCAGTTTGGTGAGAACGAGGTCCTCAAAGGGATCGACCTCACCGTTGACGGTGGTGAGGTCGTGGCTCTGCTTGGCGAAAATGGAGCCGGCAAGTCAACGCTTGCCCGGATCATCTCAGGCGCCTACCCGGCCAACGAGGGCACCGTGGAGATCGACGCGACCCGGGTTGACTTCCATAAGCCACAGGACGCAATGAAGGCTGGGATCCAGGTTATCTACCAGGAGTTCAGACACAACCTTTTTCCGCAGCTCACGGTCGCCGAGAACCTGTATGCCGGCGACAGATCGGGCCGGTATGGCCGAGTGTGGAGTAACCGGGTCCGGATGCAGAAGGACGCCGATGTGGTCCTTAAGAGCCTCGGTATGGCGATGAGTTCCCGCGCGCTGGTGCGTGACCTCTCCGTCCCTCAGCAGCAGATGTTGGCCATCGCCAAGGCGATCGGTGAGGACGCGAGCATGGTCATCTTCGACGAGCCCACAGCTGCACTGGACCAGGCCGAGTCAGAGGCTCTGTTCGTGCAGGTGCGTCGCCTCCGCAAAGAGGGTGTCGCGATCGTCTATATCTCGCATCGTCTCACCGAGGTCTTCGGCCTGGTGGATCGGCTTGTGGTCCTGCGGGACGGCGTCGTCGCCCTGGAAACCACCCCTGCCAAGAGCAACGAGCGCGAAGTTGTGGCGGCGATGGTCGGCCGGCCGGTGGAGAACTTCTACCCGAAGGAGCAACACACCACCGACCACACAGTGCTGCAACTGAAGGGGCTGTGTAGCGCCGGTCATTTCTCCGACGTCGACTTGCAGGTTTGCGCCGGCGAGGTCGTAGGGATCGGTGGTGTTCAGGGGTGTGGAAAGGGCAGCTTGCTGCGCAGCCTTTATGGGCTGCTGCCGGTCACTGGGGGGGAAGTCCAGCTCGAACGTGTCGCCTTTCGACCAACAACGCCCCGGGCGGCGCTTGCCTCAGGCATCTGCTATCTGACACCCGACCGCCAGAACGAGGGTTTGGCCGTGCAGCAGTCGATCGCCCGCAACATTTCGATGGCCACACTGGATGCCATCACCTCCGTGGGGATGGTCGACGCCCAGGCTGAACAGACCCGCGGTGAGAAGATGCGCTCCGCCCTGGACATCAAGTCCGCTTCGGTGAACACACCGGTCTCGGCGCTGTCCGGCGGCAACCAGCAGAAGGTCCTGCTGGGACGTTGGCTGATGGCTAACCCGAAAGTACTGCTGATGGAAGAGCCGACCCGCGGGGTCGATGTAGGCGCCAAGGCCGAGATCTACCGGGTCATCAACGAACAAACGGCTGGCGGGGTCGCCATAGTCCTGGTCTCCTCCGATCTGCCAGAGCTAGTCGAGATGAGCGACAAGGTGATCGTCATGCGCGAGGGACGCGTCGTTGCCGAGCTTGCAGGCGAGGAACTCAGCCAGGAGTCCGTCCTTCACCACGCCCTGGAGAGTGCAACATCATGAACCGACTGACCGCCCTCGCCCTGCAGCTTCGTGCCGTGTGGATGCTCTTGGGCGTGGCCCTCATCCTCTTCGTGGCCACGCCGTACTTCTTCACCCGCTCCAACCTGATGGCGATCGCCATGGCAGCATCGGTTACCGCTCTTCTCGCGATCGGCCAGACGTTCGTGATAATCCTCGGCGAGATTGACCTGTCCGTCGGAGCGATGCTCGGCTTCTCCTCGGTCATCACAGCGATGGTGCTCCCGAACGCCGGCCTAGCCATGGGTCTCCTGGCCGGCCTGGGAGCCGGCGCTGGCGCCGGGCTGATCAACGGGCTGCTGGTTACGAAGGTCAACATGCCCTCGTTCATCGCGACATTGGCCTCGCTGTCGATACTGTCCGGTCTCACCCTCTACCTCACACAGGGCAATCCGGTCGGAGTCAGCTCGGATGCTTTCCGGCGCATCGGGCAGGCGCGCGTCCTTGCGGTGCCAGCACCGATTTGGATCCTGCTGGTCTGCGCGATCATCTTCGGAATCCTTCTGGCGCGTAGCCAGTTCGGGCGTCAGGTCTACGCCACAGGAGACAACTTCGAGGCGGCCCACCTCTCTGGAATGCCGGTCACCCGCGTCAAGGTGGCAGCGTTCATGATCTCCGGAGTCCTCGCGGGTATTGCCGGGTTCATCCTCACGGCTCGCCTCGGGACCGCTCAGCCATCTGCCGGCAAAGGCCTGGAACTGACTGCCATCGCCGCTGTGATCATCGGCGGGACCAGCCTCACCGGCGGGCGCGGCGCGGTCCTGGGAACGGTGATCGGTGCCCTCCTGCTCGGCACCATCGACAACGGTCTGAACCTGCTTAACGTCTCGCCCTTCCTGCAGGACGTGGTCAAGGGCGCGGTGATCCTGTTCGCAGTCTTCGTCGACCGCAACGCGGGTCCCATCCGCACGGTCGTCCATTCACTCAGACGCGTCATCCCGCGAACTCCGCCCCCCACGAAGGAGCCCGTTTCCCCCAGATGAGATCCACGCTCCCCAACGGACTTCCGAACCCAAACCTGACCCTAAGAAAGGCATCAAGCATGCGCAAGAACACCTTCGTCACCGTGGCTGTCGTCACGGCAGTGGCCCTGTCCCTCGCGGCCTGCAACCGCGCGAGCCCGGCGGACTCGGCGGCCGCCGGAGCCAAGTCCGCCACCTTGGTGATCAGCACGCTGAACAACCCCTTCTTCGTCTCAGTAGCTGACGGCGTCAAGGCCAAAGCGAAGACCCTTGGCATGACCATCGACGTCCAGAACGCGAACAACGCAGACCAGGCATCCCTGGACATGGCCACAGCGGCTCTGAGCAAGAAGCCGTCCGTGCTCATCATCGACCCCGTCTCAAGCGCGTCCGGAGGTTCGATCGTCACGCAGGCAAACAGTTCCGGCGTGCCCGTCGTGGCCTTCGACCGTATGCCCAAGGGTGGCGAGCTGAAGGCGTTCATCGGGTATGACGCCATTCAGGCTGGTGAGAACGGTGCCAAAGCCCTCGGCGAGGCCGTCGGTGGCAAGGGCAAGGTCGTGGAGATCCAGGGCATCATGGGCACGAGCGTCGCCCAGGAGCGCAGCAAGGGTTTCGAGGAGGGTCTTAAGGCATTCCCCGGCATCAAGATCGTTGCAACACAGCCGGCGGAGTTTGACCGAGGCAAAGCGCTGGACGTCATGACCAATGTCCTTCAGTCCAACCGGGACATCGTCGGCGTTTACGCCGCCAACGACGAAATGGCCCTCGGAGTCATCGCCGCTCTCAAAGCGGCAGGTCTGTCCGGCCAGGTCAAGGTCATCGGCAACGACGGCATCGCCGATGCCGTCAAGGCGATCAAGGACGGCACGCTGTACGCAACCAACGCCGAGTCCCCCTTCGCGCTCGGCTCCGAGGTCATGGCCCTTGCCAGCAAGGTGGCCAACGGCGGCCAGGTTGAGAAGAACAAGGTTCTTCAGGGCTTTCTCGTAAAGACCCCGGATGTGCCTTCGTACTGCAAGAAGCTGGCGGACCTTGGCGACACCGCCACCTGCAAGTAACCCGCACGGCTGCCGTTCGCGGCGGCCGACACAGAAAGGGCGAGTGGGTTCGCCTCGCAGCCTCTAGGCGCACCCACTGTTTCCTGCGACGAGAGCCGCCATGACTTCAAGGCGACGTCCGACCGGAGACGCGGCCACACGCCAGCCGAAACTTGGGAGAAAAAATGTTGAGTCCTACCCGTTCCGAGGTCGCCGCCATGGTCGACCACACGTTGCTCAGACCCGAAGCTACTGCCCAAGAGGTTGCAGAACTTGTGGCTGAGGCCCAGAAGTTGGGCACCTACTCGGTTTGTGTCTCCCCAAGTCGGCTACCACTAAGGGGCACAGGCTTGCTCAAAGTTGCCGTGGTGTGCGGGTTCCCCTCCGGTGCGCACAAAGCCGAAGTCAAGGCCGTCGGGGCTGCGCGCTCCGCGGCCGACGGCGCCGATGAGATCGACATGGTCATCAACCTCGCTCTAGCGACCACTTCTCAGTATGCCGCTGTGCAGGACGAGATAGCCGCGGTGCGTGCCGCAGCTCCAGCACCTCTCGTGCTGAAGGTGATCATCGAGTCAGCAGTACTCACCGACATGCAGATCGTGGGAGTGTGCGAGGCGGCCGAAGCCGCAGGGGCCGACTACGTCAAAACGTCAACCGGTTTCCATCCGGCCGGGGGCGCCACTGCGCACGCCGTTGAACTCATGTCGAAGACGGTCGGTGGACGCCTCGGCGTTAAGGCTTCCGGAGGCATCCATTCAACTGAGGCCGCTCTGGAGATGATCGCCGCCGGGGCGACACGGCTGGGTCTGTCCGGAACAGCGGAAGTCCTCGCAGGCCTCACTCTCTGAGCCCCAAGGACGCCCTGCCTCAACGACGAGTCCGCGAAGTGATCCTGCCGGGCACTGTCGACGACAAAAACCCTCGCGGCGACGGTGGGGTCCGCCGTCGACCAGAGGTCGGCGACCAGAAGCCGCGGAACCCTTCAGCCCAACGGGGATCCTGGTTTCGCGACCTTGAGGATCTCAACCTACGGTCGTCACTGACTGGCCCGCGACCTGCTTCGTCGCGGCGAGTACGCACCGACCGGCCCAGACGGGTTAGGTAACGTGGCGGTGGCCCGCGCTCGTCCCGCAACACGAACGATGACCGGACGGAAAAAAAGCAAGTTTCGGCGTCCGATGAACGATCCGTCGAGAGTTGCGGTGACCATGCGCGCGTCCGTGGCTACCTCATCTGCGACTGGGCGAGTCCAGGCGGCTACAGAAGTTGCGTGATGGGGTCGTCGCGGCCACCAGGGCACCGGAATCCTAGGAGTCTTCCCTTCGTTATGTGAATGAGAAGCAGGGTCGAGGAAAAGGGAGAACATATGGCAGCGACTGTCGAGTTCGAGGACGACAGCGGACGGGTGGTTCGTTACGTGCGCCACGCCAATGGTGGCGGGCTGGTCTCACCGCGGGCGCGGGTGCACGAGGCTGCGATGGTGGCCTCGACGGCCTACGTCGAGGCCGGTGTGCAAGTGGGCGAGCGCTCTCGGATCGGCGCGGGGAGCTGGCTGGATCACGACGTGATCGTCGGGAAGGACGTCGTCGTCGCCGGGAACGTACACCTCGGCCCGCGCACGCGGGCAGAGGACGGGACGTGGATCGGTACTGGAGCACGGGTCGGGTCCGACGTGGTGATCGAGGGCGGGGCGCGGGTAGCGCCCGATGCTGTGGTGCGGGACGCAGTCGTCGTGCGTCGGCGTGCAGGCGCCGGCGGCTCGAAGCTCGGGATCGCGGCTTAGACCGGGTAGTGCCCGTTCGAGCGGGGGCCGGTAGTCGGTCGGTGGCGACGCCGACCAGATCGTCATAAGCCGATCCGCTTGCGAAGTCGATCAGTGCGGCGGCCTGGTAACCCCTTCGGAGCGCTACGGCACGGTGACGACCACGTTGCCGCGCTTGTGCCCGTTGTCGACGTACCTGTGCGCGTCGACGATGTCGTCCAGGGCGTAGGTGCGGTCGATCACGGGCTTGATCTCACCCTTCGTTGCCAGCTCGCCGAGCGACACGAGGTCTTCGCGACGAAGTTTCGGTCTCCCGTCGTCGACCGAGACGCAGGCTCCGCCGGGAGCCAGCACTTGCCGGCATCGCCGAAGGGCAGCGGCGCTCTTGCTTCTGCCGATGGCGTCGAAGATCAGGTCGTAGCGCTCTTTCCGGTCCGCGAAGTCCTCGACGGTGTAGTCGACCACCGTCGAGGCGCCGAGAGATGCCACAAGGTCCATGTTCGCGGTGCTGCAAACGCCCGTCACCTCGCCGCCCATGAGCCGAGCAAGCTGCACGGCGTACGTGCCCACCGCTCCGGACGCCCCGTAGACGAGAACCCTTTGTCCCGCTCGAACGTCGGCCTTGCGCAAGAAGTGCAGAGCGAGGAGGCCACCGTAGGGAATGGCCGCGGCTTCTTCGTCGCTCAGGTTGACAGGTCGCATCGCCAGAGGTCCGTCCTCCGGCCAGCACACATACTGCGCGTATGTCCCGAAGCGGTGTCGATTGAAGCCGAATACCCGGTCACCCACCTCGAAGGACCGGACGTCCGGTCCGACCGAGTCCACTTCCCCCGAAAGCACCATGCCCAGTACCGGTCGCCTCGGCGCGTTCCAACCCAGTACGAGCCGCGCCATGATCCGGTAGGCGGGAGTCAGCCTCAGCCCCCGGACGTAGCAATCGCTCGACGTCACGGCGGTCGCCAGAATACGTATGAGCACCTCGTTCTTTCGGGGAGTCGGGGCCGCAAGTTCCTCAAGCCTGAGAACCTCCGGCGGACCGTACCGCGTGCAGACGACCGCTCGCACTCTGAGTCCCTTCAGCCAACGATCCGCGCGTGGCTTCTCCATCGAACAATGAGTGTACGAACCCACCTAAGCCTCACCTAAGGGCTCGCGAAGAAATAATGTCCAGTCGCTATGGCGTGTCGCGGGGCAGCAGGGCGTAGTTCCAGTTGCCGTGGAAGTCGTGCCGTACCGGGGGTATCGCGGCGATGTCTTTGTCGGTGTAGCTGATGCCGGTCGGGTATTGGCCGGTGTCCAGGACGGCGCGCACGCTCAGCCCGGTTGCGGTGGTGGTGTTGGCGATCAGGTCGACGATGACTTGGTGGCTGGTCAACGGCCGCCCTCGCCAGTTCAAGGTGATCTGGGAGAACAGTCGGTGCTCGATCTTGTTCCACTTGCTCGTGCCAGGTGGTAGGTGGGCGACGGTCACCGCCAGGCCGGTGTCGGCAGTGAAGGCGGCGAGCTCGATCTTCCAGGCCCGGACCCGGGATCCGTTGGACCCGCCGCCGTCGGCGCAGATCAGTAGCCGTTCGGCGCCCGGGTAGCGGGCGCGCCCGACGGTGTCCCACGAGGTGCGTAGGGGCGGTGCAACTGAGGGCCGGAACGCGCGGACCATCAACGTTCTTGACAACAAGAGTGACCAGCGAGGTCGCGGTCTTGCTCCGACGGTGACCTACCGATTCTGGCTGAACATCTGACTCACAAGGTCGTCTCCGAGGGTTCAGTCCAGCGGTTCGACAGGCCGAGCCAACATAGGCGGGGTCGGGGAGAATCGGATACCACCAGGGCCACTCCGCTTCGCGTCGTACATGGCCCCGTCGGCGGCACGCAGTAGCGACTCGTAGTCGTCATCATCAGTTGCGACGTGGATACCGATGCTCGCTGACACTGGGATGTTGCCGGCGGCAGTCCGCAGCGGTTGGTCGAACCCGCGGAGCACCCGCTGGCCGATCCCGCTCGCCTGCTCCAGGTCGACAAGCTCCTCAAGGAGGATGACAAACTCGTCCCCGCCGTGGCGGGTCAACGTGTCGCACCCTCGCACGCACGCAAGGAGCCGGCGAGCGACCTCAACAAGCACCTGGTCACCCACGTCGTGCCCAAAGGTGTCGTTGACCCCTTTGAAGCCGTCGAGGTCGACGAACATCGCCGCGACGCCTGTCTGTCGACGTACCCGCAGCACCAGCGCGTGCTCGACGCGGTCACGCAGCAGCCGCCGGTTAGGCAGCCGCGTTAACGGGTCGTACAACGCCGCCTGACGCAGTTCCTCCTCCAACTGCCTCTGCGCGGTGATGTCCTGCACGCAGAGCACCCGGCCGATCAACTCCCCCGCGTCATCTCGCAGCAGTGAGAGCGTGATACGAGCGGGGAACTGGGTGCCGTCGCGTCGCAGCCGGGTCACTTCACCGCGCCCGATCCCGTGCTCTGACGCAGCGGCAATGATCGGCTGCACGGACGTTGCGAGTTCCTCCGCACTGTAGAAGTGGCTCAGGTGCGCCCCCGTCAGCTCCTCTACGGTGCTGGCGTGCTGTACGGCGAACTCCGGGTTCACGTACTGGAACCAGCCGTCGTTATCGGCTACCACCACGCCCTCGCCGACCTGCTCGGAGATCCGCGACAGCATCCGCAACCGGGCCAAGTCACCCACCAGTGCACGCGAGGAACCCCGCCCCCCAGATGCGGAGGGTGAACGAGCCGATGGGACGGCATTCACTCGTGGCGCCTTTCGCTTACCGGATAACGATCGTGCAAGGCTAACAAGGCGCGCGTCAGACACCACAGCAGGCATCCCGAACACTTCCCGATGCAAGGCTCTTGGCTGGAGCCAACCCTGCTCGAGACGACTTGTCTTCGTAGAAGGCACTCGATAACCGCGACGACTACGACCCTGCAGATGAGCGCAGGGGCCATGCCCACTGGACCGCAGCAGAGGATCGTCGACCGGAACGACTCTCGGTGATGGTCGGACCATTGGCTGCGCCATGTCCAGCGCGGCGGGAGCCACGATCATCTGGACTCGGGGCTCCCTGTACGGGACTGGAGGGCAGACGGCGAGAGTTCACAGTCTCGCGGGGAGCGGAGCGCCTGGGTTTCAGCGAGACCCTCGGTTTACCATTCCTTGGGTTTGTCCTGACTGTATCCAGAATGTACCTTGCGATATCTGTACCCTCCCGCGCGGTCAGCAGGACCATCAGTCTGTACCGCCATCACACGGGTGACGGTGAAAAGAGGAGCTGTCATGAAGATCACCCGACGAAGCCTGCTGGGGGCAGGCGCTGCAACTGGCGCGGGGCTGTTGTTGCCGCTGAACCTCAAGATGACTGCCAACGCGGCCATCCCGTTGGGCGTGACGCCGTTCACCGAGGCGCTGCCGACACTGGCCCAGCTCGGCGTCATCGACGCC
>ENA-OFCI01000705-OFCI01000705.1-metagenomes-genome-assembly--contig:-NODE-705-length-18394-cov-3.673537_pt1 | contig 18394 bp, 19 predicted proteins | sample MGYA00153391_OFCI01 | MGnify analysis MGYA00153391
AGTCTCGGCCGCGCTCGCGGGATTGCAGCGGGAGATCGGCGCACCGCTCGTCGCGCGGGCCGGTCGTGGCCTCGTGCTGACGCAAGCGGGCAACGAGCTCGCCGTCTGCGGTCGCCGTATCTTCGCGCTTATCGAAGAAGGCACGCAGCGAGCGCGCCAAGCTTCGAAGACGGTATCGACACGTTTGCGTATCGCTGCGGTAACGACGGCGGCAGAATACTTGGCGCCCGCACTCCTACGCCGATTCCGCGAACGCGAACCCGCCCTCGATGTCGAGCTCGAAGTGGGCAACCATCAACGCGTTTGGGATCGGCTCGCGCACTGGGAGGTCGATCTCGTGCTTGCGGGCCGTCCGCCCGTGGGTCTCCCGTTTCGCAGCGTCGCGACGCGCAAGCACGAGCTCGTGGTGATCGCGTCATCGACGGGCGCGTTCGAAACGCAAACGCTCGCGCAAGCGACGTGGCTCGTGCGCGAAGCGGGTTCGGGCACGCGTACGGCGACCGATGAGATGCTCGCGCAACTCGGGCTCGATCCGCCCAAGCTCACGATCAATTCCAACGGGGCGATCCAGGCGTGCGTGCGCGCGGGGCTCGGAATCTCGCTCGCGTCTCGCGACGCGGTCGATGGCGAGCTCTCCGTGGGGACGCTGCAAACGATCCCAACCGCTCTCACGCCACTGGCGCGCGCATGGCATTTGGTGACGTCGACCGATCGCGAGCTGCCGGATTCGGCAGCTCGCTTCCTTGCATTCGTGACGGAGGTGGGGGCGTTTGCCTAATCGCGTCCGACGTTAAAACGCTTTCTTCTTCCGGTCCATGAGTTGCCAGATCATCGGTGTGAAGATGAGCTGCATCGCGAGACCCATCTTTCCGCCGGGGCACACGATCGTATTCGGACGGGACATGAACGAGTCGTGAAGCATCGCGAGTAGGTATGAGAAATCGATACCCTTCGAGTTTGCGAAGCGGATCACGAGCATCGATTCGTCGAGCGTCGGGATCTCGCGTGCGATGAAGGGGTTCGACGTATCGACGATCGGCACGCGCTGGAAGTTGATGTTCGTGCGCGAGAACTGTGGCACGATGAAGTTCACATAATCGGGCATGCGTCGCAGGATCGTGTCGACAATCGCTTCTTGGCTATGTCCGCGACTACGCTTGTCGCGCTGCAGCTTTTGAATCCATTCGAGATTGATCGTCGGCACCACGCCGACGAGGAGATCGGCAAACTGCGCGACATCTGCCGACTCGGTAACGACGGCGCCGTGTAGGCCTTCGTAGAAGAGCAGGTCGCTCGGCGGGAAGTTTTCCCACGGTGTGAACGTGCCGGGCTCTTGATTGTACGGCTGCGCTTCATCATCGTCGTGAAGATATTTTCGATTCTTCGCGGTACCGGTCTCGCCGTACGTGCGAAAGACGGCCTCGAGGTCTTCGAAGAGATTGCCTTCGGGACCGAAGTGGCTGAAGCCGGTGTTGCCGCTTTTCTGCGATTCCGCGAGCTTCTCACGCATCTCCATGCGATCGTAACGATGGAACGCATCGCCCTCGACGATCGCGGGATCGATGCCTTCGCGGCGAAAGATTTGTTGGAAGGTCGTTTTGACCGTCGTCGTTCCTGCGCCCGACGAGCCCGTGATCGAGATGATCGGATATTTTGCCGACATTGGTTTCCTTACGGTGCCGTCGCGCGAAAGAGCGAGCGCTCTTTAAAGAGCGGCGTCGCGAAGACGAGTTCTTCGCCGCGATCGTGCGCTTCGTGGTAGCGCGTGAGCCGTTCGACTTCACGTATCGAGCCTAAGATGAGCGGCACACGCTGATGGATATCTTTGGGTTGAAGATCGAGGATGCGCTCGCGGCCCGTCGTCGCCGCGCCGCCAGCTTGTTCCACGATCATCGCCATGGGATTCGCTTCGTAGAGCAAACGCAAACGGCCCTCGCGTGAGGCGTCCTTCGTATCGCGCGGATACATGAAGAGCCCGCCGCGTACGAGGATGCGGAAGACTTCCGCCACGAGCGATGCGACCCAGCGCATATTGAAATCGACGCCGCGCACGCCCGATTTCCCCGCGATACATTCTTCCACGTAGTGCTTGACCGGCGTTTCCCAATGGCGCTGATTCGATGCATTGATCGCGAATTCGCGCGTCTCTTGCGGGATCTGCATCCGCGGATGCGTGAGGATAAACGCACCGATCTCACGATCGAGCGTGAAGCCGTGTACGCCATCGCCAACGGTGATAACGATCATCGAGGCCGAGCCGTACAGCGCGAAGCCGGCTGCGAGTTGCTCGGTGCCGGGTTTGAGGAAATCTTCGATCGTGGGCTTCTCGCACTCATCGGGCGCACGCATGATCGAAAAGATCGTCCCGACGGTGAGGTTGACGTCGAGATTCGAAGAGCCATCGAGCGGATCGAAGGCGATGAGATACTTGCCCTTGGGGTGGCCATCGGGAATCGAGACGGGCTCGTCGTTTTCTTCCGAGACCATCCCGCACGTGGTGCCGCCGAACTCGATCTCGCGCAACATGATCTCATTTGAGATTACATCGAGCTTTTTCTGTTCTTCGCCCTGAACGTTGACGGTCGTAACGACCGCACCCGAAGGGTCGTTGAGATTGCCGCGCGAGACGGCGGAAGCGATGTACTTACATGCTGTTTGTACATCGTTGAGCAGAGCGGTGAGTTCGGGGTCGGTGCCGCCGCGGCGCCGTTGATCTTCGATGATGAATTTCGAGAACGTAGTGCGACTATGCGGCATCGGGCCCTCCGATTAAAAAGCGACGTTTAAGTTTTGCTTGAGAACGTTTATCAACGAAATCCGCGCGAGGACGAGAGAAGACCGACGAGCGAACTCGCCGGCCCCATCTGCGATTACGAGCGTGGCTTTGGCTTAGTGACTACCGTTTTTCGAGGCTTTATCCGTGTAGCGCTCGCCGTGCGGTTTGTCGGTTGCGTACGAATGGATCGTGTAGCGCATCTGACGATCGTCGCCGCCTTGTCGTTCGAGGCGGAAGCCCGGCTCGACTTCGGGACGGCCAACGATGAACGAAAGTGCCGTCGTCTGACGCCCGAGGCGCGCGTCGTACGCGTTGACCTTGACGTAGTAGTTCGGGTACATCTTCACCGCGGCGCGGATGTCGTCCATGATGCCGGCCGCATCTTTGACATCGAACTTCGGCAGGCCGTGCATCTCCCAGTAGGAGTTGCGCGGGTGCGGATCGTCCGTGTACTCAATCGAAATCGGCCAGTTGTTATCGAGACAGTACTGTACTTGTTTTGCGATCTGTTCGTCCGTGAGATCCGGTAAGAACGAGAACGCGCCTTGCGTAACTCTCATGTGCGTTCTCCTCTTAGTACGACGGCGTCGCGACGGCGTCGGGCGTGTCGGTGGATTCGTAGTTGAACGAGATGTCTTTCCACAGGTCGAGCGCGCGGGCAAGCGGTTTGCACGTCTTCGCCTGCTCTTCGAGGATCTGTTCGCCCTCGGCGACGTAGTCGCGGCCTTCGTTGCGTGCTTGGATCATGGCTTCGAGCGCGACGCGGTTGGCCGTGGCGCCATCGGCGATGCCGTCGGGGTGGCCGATCGTGCCGCCGCCGAACTGAAGGATCGTATCTTCGCCGAGGAGATCGAGCAGCATGTGCATCTGGCCCGCATGGATACCGCCCGAGGCGACGGGCATCACGCCCGGCATCGAGGCCCAATGCTGTTCGAAGTAGACCCCGTGGTTGAGGTTGACCGGGTTATGGTCGAGACGAAGGATATCGTAGTAGCCCTTCGTCGTGAGCGGATCGCCCTCGAGTTTTCCGACGACCGTGCCTGCGTGGATGTGGTCGACGCCGAGCATCCGGCACCATTTCGCGAGAACGCGGAAGCTCACGCCGTGCGATTTCTGACGTGTGTAGGTCGAGTGCCCGGCGCGATGGAGATGGAGAATCATGCTGTTTTTGCGGCACCACTTCGCCATCGATTGCATCGCGGTGAAGCCGATCGTGAGGTCGATCATGACGATGACCGAGCCCATCGCTTTCGCGAATTCCGCGCGCTCGTACATGGATTCCATGTCGGCTGCGGTGACGTTGAAGTAGTGGCCCTTGATCTCGCCGGTCGCGGCTTCCGCGCGGGAGATGCCTTCCATCCCGAAGAGTGTCCGCTCGCGCCAGCGCATGAACGGCTGCGAGTTGATGTTCTCGTCGTCTTTCGTGAAGTCGAGGCCGCCGCGAAGGGCTTCGTAGATCACGCGCCCGTAGTTCTTTGCAGAGAGCCCAAGCTTGGGTTTGATGGTCGCGCCGACGAGCGGGCGGCCGAATTTGTTGAGGAATTCGCGTTCCATCACGATGCCGTGCGCCGGGCCCTGGAACGTCTTGAGGTAAGCGACGGGAATGCGCATATCTTCTAAGCGCAGCGCCTTGAGGGCCTTGAACCCGAACACGTTGCCGATGATCGACGACGTCATATTCGCAATCGAGCCCTCTTCGAAGAGGTCCATATCGTATGCGATGTAAGCGATGAACTGCTCGGGGTTGCCGGGGACCGGATCTACTCGGTACGCGCGGGCCTGGTAGTGCTCGTAGGCCGTGAGGCGATCCGTCCAAACGACCGTCCACGTGGCCGTCGAGGACTCGCCCGCAACGGCGGCCGCGGCTTCGATATGATCCACGCCCGGTTGCGGTGTAATCCGAAACGCGCATAAAATATCGGTGTCTTTGGGCTCGTAATCCGGTTGCCAATAGCCCATTTCGGCATAGGGCATTACACCGGCGTTGAGACGGCTGTTTTTCTTCACATCAGGTTTGGCCATGACATAAGTCTGGACCATCGGCGAATAAACGTCAAATACCGATTTTGGGGCGTCGCATAATTTATCGGTTATGCTTCGCCGCCATCAATTAGCAATATCGACGAAATCGCTACGCCCGAGGTCGGGCGATACGGTCATCGGGCCGGTGGAGCTTTGCGTCGAGTTTATTGAAGACAGCGTCGATGGCTTCACGTTGAGCCATTGTCGCCGCGAAAATATCGTCCGTCGTCACGGCCAGCGGATCGCGAAGATGCTTCGCCTCCGGTCGCCCTCCCACGGTGACAACGCAACGGCCAACTGGATCGGCCTAAGGAGAGCGGCGGTTTATCTCGATAAGCTCCGCTCGGATCTCACGTTGCCCTTCTTCGAGGTGCCCGAGTCGTGTATACAGCGACTGCTGGCCATCTTCGACATGCTCGAAACGCGTTTCGAGTCGGCCCATCCGAATTTCGAGATGCCCCATCCGGCCTTCGAGCTGCCCCATCTGGCCCTCGATCTGGCCCATTCGGCCTTCCAGGCCGTCGAAGCGTCGCTCTGTGCGTTGGCTGAAGCCGTCCGTCGCGTCACGCAGCGAAAGAATCGCTGCGAAAATTTCATCGTTGGTCACGCCCATAAGGTCGCGACGTTTCGTCGCATCGGCTAGGCCTCCCGTGACCGATGAAACCGAAGGAATCGTATCGCTTGGCTCGCGCGGCCTACGGCAAGCAGATCGAGGTGCCGGCGAAAATGCTACCGGAGTCCCCCGCTGTATCCGTCACCTTGATCATCGTGCGGCTGGCGTCAACCGTCGTGACGCTCGTGACGGTGAGGTGTTCGCAACGTTATCGCCATGGCAACGCCGACGATCGCGAGGCGACGTGCCGCGTCATGGAAAGGCTTTGCGCGTATACGCTCGCGCTGCCAAAACCGACCGCGCAGCTCGAAGCGATGCTCGAGCGACTTGATGCCAATGCCTACATGGCGCGCAGTCACGTGCATCTGGGGCTCGCGTGGCTCACGTCGTAAAATTGGTTTCCGACGCAGGCGGCATTCCATCTCGCGACCGTGGACCCGCGCGTGTTCACGTAAGGCTTACAGGTGAATTTGCGCCTTCACGACGTCTCGGTGTGAGTCACGACGACGCTCGGCGATGTGGCGATGTTCCGAAGCGAGCACACGCGCTTGATCGATGCGGCGACTATGGTCGGTTCGCTACGTGCGATCGCCGCAGCGTGTTATAACGGTGCGTCGTGCTATGCATTTTTCGGCAAGCACGAGGAAGTCGCCGCAACAGCGGCACTCTTGCGCGGCGACATCGCGGGCGCGCGCGCGGAAGTCGAAGCGTTTCCGATGACGGCGGAAGATCGCGTAACGCTGCAGGCGATGAGCGGGTGCGCGATTCGCATCGCGATGTATCTCGACGATCGTGAGATGCTCGCGACGTGGTTCGACGGCTTCGAGGCCGACGAGATCTCGAGCCCCGAGCTCGAAAGTAGCGGCCCGTTCGCCGAGATGATGGTGCGCCGCGGGCGCGAGCGCGATGCGCGGCATTTACTCGAACGAGCGGTGCCTGATTGCGAGCTGCCGCGCAGTGGGTTTGTGTCGTTGCTCGTGGCTGGGCGGTACGGATCGCCGAGCGTACGAGCACGGGCGCGCGCGTATTAAAATGAGTGCCGCGGAGGGGCCGCTGGTTTCCAGCGGAGTCGCAGGGGGTCGGGCTCTTCGGTGCACGCATCGCACGCGAAGCGAGGCGGCGGCGCTGCTCTCGGTGCGCGAACGCGAGATTGCGATGCTCGCCGTCCAAGGCCAATCGAACATGGAGATCACGCGCGAGCTCTCAATCACGCACAAGACGGTAGAGAAGCATCTCGGTTCCGCATATTAGAAGCTGGGCGTGTCGCCGGGGGTGCAGTTGGCCGGTTTTTTGGGGGCGGTGAAAGAATGCTCGTGATGGCGTTCGGCTATCGAAGAAAGCGCTGATTCATCTCGACGAGCTCGTTTCGGATCTCAAGCTGCCCATTTTCCAGATACACGAGCCGCGTCTGGACCTCACGCTGCCCATCTTCGACATGCACGAGCCGCGTCTGAACCGCTCGCTGCCCATCTTCGAGATGCACGAGCCTCGTATGGATCGCTCGCTGCCCATCTTCGAGATGCACGAGCCGCGTGTGGATCGCTCGCTGGCCGTCTTCGAGATGCTCGATGCGCGTTTCGATCCGCCCGATGCGGACGTCGAGTTGGTCGAAGCGTCGGTCGTGGCCGTCGAGTCTCGCGTCGATTCCGTCGAGTTGCGCATCGACGCCATCGAAGCGCCGTTCCATGCGGAGACTAAACGCGTCGGTCGCTCCGCGAAAGGAAAAAATCGCCGAAAAAACTTCCTCGATTGTCACGGCCATCGTATCGCGACATTTCGCCGCTATCGCGAGGCCTCCCACGCAAATTGTCGGGCTCGTTTGTCCGTTCGACCTGCCGCAGGATCGCACGCGAACACTCGCAAGCGAAACGAATTTTCGACGTCGAGCATCCATTTCTGTGCCCGGTGGCCGATGTGTACCCGGCGATCGAAGCCCATCCGGCCGCTCTGGGCGAATGGACGCATCGTTGGGACCACTACGTCGAGGTCGGCGCGGTCACTGTTCTCATGTTGCTCAACGATCGGCTCCACACGTGATACGCAAGGCGACACGTCATCGACATGCTCGCACAGCGTTTTCGCGTAGTCGCACCCGACCGGCGACCGGCGACCACAAAGCGTCGCAGGAACGCACTCTATTTTCAACAGCCGCCTGGTGTCAGATCACTTGACAACTTCCGCGAGTGAGCAAACCACTGCCCCTTTCGGCCAAATAAACTCGATGTTCTCAGTTCAAATCCTGGCGTCGCTGAGTCCCTTATGCGACAAGACGAGCGCGTGAAGAGAAAAGTGAATCCGGCCGGCGCTTTAATTCGCGTCGTACCGCCAGGCGGAAGACGTCGCCGACGTTCAGTTCCGCAAGTTCGAGTGCGGCGCCGCCAGCGCGCCATTGATAGTTAATCTGCTCCCACGTCCAAAACGCCGTGGTGAGACGATCGGTCGATTCGGCGAGTCGGCCTTCGGCGCGGAGTACGAGGCCATGCGTGTGTGATTCTTCCGCTCGCACGCGATCCTCGAGGCGAGCGGCGACCGTCATGTCCATACCGCGGCGAATTGTCGTGTATCGATCGAGATAGCCACGAGCACGCGCGGGAGTGACCGTGCTGGCGATTTGCGCAAGATCTAAAAGGACGGAGCGAAGGTCGTCGACGGTGTTATTCCAATCGAACGAATCCGCGAGGCCATTCGCGAAATCGAGCTCCTCCGAAAGCATGGCGGTAGGGCCAAGTTCGCGGGCAATGAGCGCGCGGTCGACGGCCGTCTTTATGCGCTCCGGCGAGCACGATGCGGTCTCCGTCGCGATACGGAACCAGCGCAATGCCGAGAAATTGTCGCCTTGCAAGGCCGGGCACCAACCGAGCGGTTTGACGGTTCGGAATTTGGAACGCGATACTTCTGAACTCCACGCTACGGAGTCAACTCGCGAAATTAACCACTTCGCATCGTTCGGAAGATCAAAATCGCGGACGAGGTGCGCAAGGTTCGCTATTGCGAACGCTTCTTGAAACACGTCAGGCGTAGAACAATTATCGAGCGTAACAAGTGCAGAACGCGCGTGCGTAAGATGATCGTCGTAGCGACCATTAGCCGCATGTATCATTCCGACCAATTCTTGAGGTACAGGTTAGGTCTGCACCGTCTTGATACTACGACTGGAAATTAAACGCGTCGTCTCACTATTTGCCGCTTTCTCGCCAGCCACGAATCCACAGGCCGTCCGCCACTGTCGACTTCGACACGGCTTAAATCGCGTGAAGCTCAACCGCCGAGGCCGAGACGTTTATTCGCTGCCGTAGATATGGTTTGGTCCTTCCCGGCGAGGACGGTCCCTTGGTCTCTACGCATTCTGCTCCGTGGCTGCGTTAGCGAAAGGGCCGTCTCGGTTCTCGCTACGCTCCGAGCCTCGACATTTCGGTCCGCTCGCCCTTGCGCGAACCCATCCACTCCGCCCAATAGCTGCACAACCAAGAAACCGCGCCACCCCGCGGCCTGCACGATCGCGCATGAGATCGAAGAGCGTGCAGCAGCAGCCCGACGAGCGGGCAAACCACGCCCAGGCGTTTCGACACCTCACCATTAGCGCTCACCATTCGTTATCGGCTCGACGCAAAATTCGTGATTCGCGACGCCGCGCGCGCCGCAAACGCGCTAAGCGTGGAGGTTTGCAAAGAGTCGGCACACGGCGGAAGCCGTAAGCTTTCCGGTGTCGATGAGGCTACCGCCGCCATCGGCGAGCCACGGCGTCTTGACGAGTTGTGGAACCGGATTCGCGAACGATAGATTATTTGACGAGCGATACCAATCCAGTGCGACCGAGGTCGATTCGACGAGATACCCGTGGCCGAATCCATTTGTCGATGCGAAACGAGTCGCATCGAATCCGATGACCGGCGCCTGCCACGATGTGACTTGCCCGATGCGCGGTCGCGCGTCACCGGTCGCGCACTCGGAGACATGGAGGGCTTGATCCGCGGAATTCGTGTAAAATTTGATGTGCCCGACGACGCGCGAAATGGCGGCCCGGCGCGCTTCCCATAGCGCCACGTCGAGATCGCCTGCAAAGAGATCGAGGTTAGAAAATGCGTTCCGCTTGTTCGGATTCTCGAGCGCCCAAATGTAGAGCGCCGAGGTTAGGACGTACGAACCCATGCTATGCCCGACGAGAACGATTTTCGGCGGGTGCGCGCCCGCGGTCAGGGTATTGAGGACCTTGACGAGATTGAACGCCGAGAGTTCGGCATTTTTTTGGTCCTGCGGGTAGCCGAGCAATTTCGCTGCCGACGGCCACGAATAATAGATGGTGCTGTGGGCACTGGGCTCCATGAGATAGGACAGGCGCGCGGCGGTCTTGGCACCCTGTTGGAACGTGTTGTTATAGCCGTGAACGAACAGGAGTATCTGGTTGCCGTGTGCCGCCGCCACGACTCGCGTAAGGCTGCCCGTGACGGCGGCGCCGATCGCTTCGACCTTCGGCGGATCGATGAACGCATCGTCGTTGGACACCGGCGCTTCGCCACAAATCCAGTCGATCGCTAGGCCACAAACGTGTTCGACGGATTGCCCGTTGCCTAGCGCGACATGTGCGAAAAATGTGCCGGAGCGCAGCGTTTCGTTCGATGCTGCGGTATTCGCGAAACCGGTCGGCCGCGCTTCTCGATCGGTTACGAACGTCATGGGCGTTCTCGCATAGCGATTGATGCGGATACCGAAATTTGGGTCGGGCTGCGGCGTAAGTACGATCGGGCTCGGAACATCGTTGCTTTCGGGCCAAGCCGTATCGCTCGGTTTCGTCACGATGGCATCGCCGCCGAGTTTGAGAGCCGGGTTCTTTGCCCGGATCGTAAGGTCGTCGACGATCGGCAGGTCGGTCAGCAAGAAGACGAAGCGACCGTCGGAATCGGTCTGCGTCGTCGCGACTAACTTTCGGTTCGTTGTAAACGCGACGTCGGTTTTCGAATTGCCGCGATAGAGAAAGACCGCAACGGGTTCTCCGTTACTGGGCGTGAGGTCGACCTTTCCCGAAAACAGAATCGGGCCGTTGGCTCGTGCCGCAGGTGCGAACGAGGCAATCGAAAGCAGCGAGACGAGAACGGCGAACGCGCGCTTCATAAAATTTCGGCTTTCATCGGACCGGAGACGAAATCGACGGCAGCGTTGACCTTCCGTCTCCGCAAGTACGTGCAACGGTCGTTCGTTGCGAGCGACGCACTCATCGTCGAACCGTCGCTAGCGGCGAATTTCGCGATGATCTCGGCATTGGCGGAATCGAGCAGGCGGTCGAGATCGGCCGCCGTCAGGGTCTGGAGCGCATCGCTCGAAAGTCCCGATAGCGCGACGAGTGCCCGTTCGCGAGCGACGACCGAGATGGCGGCGGCAGAGCCACCGGCCCACGCGTACGTGAGGTACGCGTTGGGGCCGTCGTGACGAACTTCGAAAAACGCTCGGCTCTCCCCGTTGGCCAGAGGCAGACCGTCCGCGGCGAAGTTTGCGAGTCGCTCGTCGTTTCCATTCGTTAAACGATCGAGTGCGGCGCCGAGGTGCGCGATAAAGGCTCGCACCTGCTCGTCACTGGGTCCGTTATCGTCCATCGTGGATGTTTCGATCGTGGAGCGATCGATGATGTGACCGTTGCAAGCGACGAGCGCCACGCGAGCCGAAAGCACTCGCGGCCGATCGCGGAGGTCGCGGCGTAACGCGACGACACCCGCCGCATCGGTTCCGTCTTTCATCTGGCAGATGTGTGGGATGCTCGTAAGCGACGTATCGGGCGGCTTTACCGTCGTTTCCGGATCGATCTCCGCGCTTTGAGTCGCGTTACCGAATCGATTTCCGAGCAAGGATCGGATCTGCGTATCGTACGCTCGGAAAACGGGATGGAGCGACTCGCCGGAGCGCACGTTGTCAAACGCGATCAAGCGTATGGCGCCGGAGAGTTTGGGAACGATCTTGCGATGGTCGCGTTCGTCAATCGGTGCGAGATCGGCCAATCCCGGCTCGATCGGCTCGAGCGAACGTACGTACGTCGCGACCGCGCTGATCGAGACACCATAGTGGCTGTTCGCGGAGACCACGATCGCGCCGGTCGTGGGATCGGGCACGTATGGCGAGCGTCGGACGATGCCGAAGACGGCTCCGGAATCGGTGTCGTAGATCGGTCCTCCGCTGAAGCCTTTTTCGATCGCCGTCGCGTATTGGAACTCGTTGCTACCGACGCGTACCGGAGTCGTGCTGATTCCCAAGCTCGAAAAGGGCGTTAGCTTATTTCCAAACGGTGGGTTTTCCAAAACGTCGACATCGAACGACGAAACCGCGAAGGGCACGTTGGCGGGAACGATCGAGGCGAGGCAGAGTGTATGCGGTCGTTTCGGCATGCCATTGACTTTGAGGACGACGAAGTCGTTAACAAAATCGGGCGCGCCGACGATCTCGGCCGCGTATGGCTTGCCGTCGCGCGGATCGTACACCGTTAGCCAATCCGCCGCGGATTTTTTTGAGAGCCCGGCTAACGACGCTGCATTCGCGTCGTAGCGATCTTTTTCCAGGAGGTGCGCGGACGTCAGGACGTACGTCCACGAGCCGCGGTTTCGCAACGTGAAGCCGGTCCCGCTTTCCGCACCTTCGACAAACACGATCGACGCCTGAGCTTGCGTTACAGCGATGTCGTATGATGCTGCGGTAGCTTTGGCGGGGGCGACGAAAAGCGCGAGTAGTATAAATAGGAAGATCGGGCGCCGCATCCCCGGCCGGGGACGCGGATGTCGATGCCGCATAAACGCACCTGCTGAGCCGAGCTGCTATCGCATTTTTTTTACGCTCGCAGCCATCCTCCTATGGCACTTCGGAATACGGGTCGATGAGTCGTAACGACAAACGCGTGGCGATCTCACGGTCGTTGCGACGATGCGCGGCCACGCAGATAACCTTTTGCGTCGCAATCCCATTCGCGAGCTTCGCTCACTCCCACGCATTTCGCAAGCGCGCGCGATCATCGCGGTTGACGGCGAGCGAACGACATGAGAATCTCGCTCGATCCACTCGGATGGCAACCGTAATTTTCGCGACGGGCTTCCGCCGACGTCACCATGCACTGCAGCATCGCCGCTCCATCGAACCGACGGCGAGCCACAGCGGCGTACTATGGAGAACGGATCGAAAGACTCCGCCGGTAGCGACGCTACGAACCCAAATAACTGGGACTATGGCGTGCAGTTGGCCCAACCGGGCCGCACCGCGCTCGCGACTCAACGTCGGCGCTACGTTGCAAGCCTGCCGTTGGGAAGCCTCACCGGATATTGAGTCGGACGGAATTCGGACGTCTAGCTGCTAACGTGAGCGTGCGCCACGTATGAAGGAACCCGGCAGCGCCGGCTTCCGGAAGGCGCTAAACATAATCGTCGCGGCAACGACGCTGCGGAGGACTTATCGTGAGGAACACCCCGCTTTCGGTCGCATCGCTCGCGTTTGTAGCGATGCTCGTTGCCGGTTCCGTCGAGCCGGCTAACGCCACCCCACAGACGGCGTGCGCGATCGTCACCGTAGCCGACGTGCGCGCGATCGTCGCCGCTCCCGTTGACGTATTCGAATCCGGTTCGTCCGCGCCGATCGCAAAGGGAGATCGAACGATCTCGACGTGCACGTACGCAAGTCCGAAGACAAAACGAGGCGCGACGTTTTCGCTGCTCTGGGCGCCGATTGCAGAACGTAACGCGACGTATACCTATTACGTCAAGCGGAACCAAGAACGGGCCCGCATCAAAGGCGACGTGCTCATCGTAGCGTCGGTGCGTATCGGCCGCGCGATCGACGTTCCGGCTAGTACCAAATTACTCGACGCCGTCCTCAAGAACGTACGCTAATGAGGACCCTTATCGGGCGCGGACTGGCGCATTTGCGACGGGTGCGAGTTCCGTCGTCGGCTCGATCGCGCGCCACAGTCCGTAGAGAAAAGGCATCGCGTGAAAGAGTTGTTTCTCGTGGAACTCTGGCGCGAAACCGCGGAGAACGATGCCCTCGGTCCGTGGCGCGGCATCGTGAAGCACGTCGCTCACGATGACGAGCACTACGTCGTAGAACTCTCGGACATCGCCACGTTCATCGCGTGAGCGATCGGTCTGGACTCACCACGTGGCGACGATTCGTCGCCCTCGGATACGATTCGAACGCCTCGGTTCTGATGATGGCCGAATCTCACGCTGGAGAAGTTTAGGAGAATTTGCATAAATCAAACGCACACCATCCCAATGCGCCGCATCGTAAATCCGCGCGGCACTCCACAAAACGTTTTGCGGAAACATGACGGACTCCAGTGCGGACGGGGAGAGCTTGCAGCGAAGGACCCGAAACTCATGGCTGGCAGCTACAACCGCATCGTCCTCGTCGGCAACCTGACTCGAGATCCCGAGATCTGCTACGTCCACGGCGGAGGCAAAGCCGTAACGAAATTCGCGATGGCGATCAACCGGAAAACGAAGAACGCCGATGAGACGATGTTCCTCGATATCGTGGCCCGTGACCGCCTCGGCAATCTGCAACCAGTACCTCAAGAAGGGCATGTCCGCACTCGTCGAAGGCCGACTCGTCGTCCGCAAATACGAAGACAAAGACGACAACTAGCGGACCGCCGTCGAGGTCGTCGCTAGCAACATGCAGATGCTCGACACTAAGGGCGGCGGTGATCGCGCGACCTCAGGACGTCGCTCTGCGCATGCTCCGATGGCGATCGCTTCATCCATGCATAAAAACCGCTTGCCGAAGTTTTCAATACGCGGCTCATCGTGTAGACCGGATACGTGGCCTGGTACGCCTTCATGAATCCGAAGATCGCTTCGGTTCCATACTTTTCCGAGCGAACCAGGCCGTTACTTTTGAGAGGATTTCGCATTCCATCTCCAGTTGCGTGACCCGCTTGCAAAGTCGCGCGATCTCTTGGCGTTCATCGCTCGTTAGACCGTCTTTACGATCGCCCGCATCGAACTGCGCTTGGCGCACCCAGTTGCGAATCGTCTTGCCCGTGGGCTCGAACTCATCGGCCAACTCTTCGGGAGATCGACCGGCGAGAACGAGCGCGACGAGCTTCGTCCATGGATGAAGCGATCGCCATCGGAGCATGCGCAGAGCGACGTCCTGCTCGGCGACCGGATTGAAGCGATCTCGCGTCGATCGCGTTGGACGTACGGTCGTCCGCGAATACACGCAGAACTCGTTGATGAAGGCATCCGCATCAGCGGCAAACGCGTGGCGTGACTGATGCGCAATCGCAGCATCTGCGGTGCTTCGCGCCGCAAGACGATAATTACGGCGATCCGCGATCGTGATGCAAAGCCGGCGCCGGATCTCGTCGAGCGTCGCTTTACGGCCGACGGTCCCAATGAATTGTGGGCCGCCGATATCACATACGTTCCGACGTGGAGCGGTTTCCTATACCTTGCCGTGGTTCTCGACTTCTTTAGCCGTCGCGTCGTCGGCTGACCATATGCGCGAAGGGCTCGCGATCGGCGCGCTCGATATGGCCATTTTTCGACGCAAGCCGCTCGCAGTTGTTCATCACTCCGATCAAGGTTCGCAATACGCTTCCACAATTTTCGAGATGAGTGCCCTCATGGCTTCTTTGCGTTGCGACTTCAGCAACGATCCGACCGCTTACGTCACCGAAGCAACACGCCTAGAGAGAAGCGCTCACATCATCCGATCTATCGCGTCCCGCCTAACGGCCTCGACAAAAAGTATTAACGCCGAGAACCTGCAGAACGATTCGACTTTTTGACGACAACCTTGCTTGAAAGAAACTGCCAGGGAGCCGATGAACTCTCAGGGGTTTTCGACAAACCAGCATGTCGGTTTAATCGCACGCGCTGGGCCTTCGAAGTTTTATTGGTAGCGCTAACGGGAGTCGAACCCGTCTCTCAGCCTTGAAAGGGCCGCGTCCTAACCGATAGACTATAGCGCCGCGAGGTTCAGTTGTGGGCCCGGCTGGATTCGAACCAGCGCGCAACCAGTTATGAGCCGGCCGCTCTACCGCTGAGCTACAGGCCCAAGATCGAGCGAAGTTTGCCGAAACTGGCCGGATGGCCTTGCACACCGTACCACACCATCGCAAGCCTACAGCCGATTTTCGACGTATGCCCGTGTCTCGGGATCGAGGATGCAGATCGAGCAACCCTGCATCCCTCGCGTGAGGAGCACGCGGTACGCGTTCTTGACCACGTCGATGAACCGCTCGCCGCTGCGCGTCTTGACCACGTGGTCCCGTGAGGCCGACTTTTGGCCGACCCAGACGCCGTTCCGGATCACGAGGTCCTCGCCCCAGATCACGCCTGCGTAGCCGAACTCGAAGCCCTGCGCCGTGTATATGCAGCCGACTTGCGTTGCGCCGCCCGAATCCGTTGCCCAGAACTGCGCTTTGGGGATGCCGGGAGCGAGCTTTCGCGCATCGGGTTGCGCGTTCCATGGGCGCTCGAACGCACCGATCGTGACATCGTTGACGAGCTGCCCGTCGGCCATGGGCTTGGACCAGGGCCAACAGAAACCGGCCATCATCCGGGCGTTCTGGCCCGCCGCGTTGCGCTGCTCGATCGTGGCCGCAAGGGCCATCGGGTTGGCGACGATCTCGACTTCGAACGCCGACGACGCGAGCTTCATCACGCCGGTCTTGCGGATTTCGAGCAGCTGATCGACCCAGTCGATGTACTCGTCGGATCCGGCGCAACGGAACTGCGTGCGGAGATCGATCGCTTTGAAGCGGGCTTCGTGTCGGATCGCCGTCTCTTGCAAGAGGAGGGTACTGCCGATCTCATCGGCGCGGACCGCCTAGTGATCGTCGATGGAAAAGAGCGCGAATTTCCGTTCTCGACAGTGTGCGGTTTACAAGAGAGTATGCCACGCGTCTGGCATCGCGGACCACTATAGTTTACGACGGAGGGTGCAGCTTGCGAGATGAATTCGACACCGATCGCAGGTTCTTGGCACGACGACGTTCTCGAGAGCCGATCTTGTAAGAGCGTCGCGACAACTACTGCGATAAGGAAACATGTTCCGTGCAACTTCTTGATGGCAGTTTCGTATTTTCCGCGACCGACCTCAACAATTATCTTGAGTGTCGTTACCTCGTTTCGCAGGAGCGTAAGGTCGCGACGGGTACACTATCGCGCCCTCGCCTCAGCGATCCGACGGCGGAACTCATTAAGCGCAAAGGCGACGAGCACGAACGTGCGCAGCTCGCCGAGTATGTCGCGAATTACGGTGACGGTGTCGTGGTATTTGCTTCGCGTGCGACGAACACGACAGCTGGTTTGCTCGAGGCTGAAGCGCGGACGCTTGCTGCGATGGAATCAGGGGCAGCCATCATCTATCAAGCAACATTCTTCGACGGAATCTTCGTGGGCCACGCTGACTTTTTGCGGCGCATTGAAACGCCGTCAAAACGGTTCGCTTGGAGCTACGAGGTCATCGACACGAAGCTCGCACTCTCGGCAAAGCCGTACTTCATCATTCAGCTTTGCAATTACAGCGAGCATCTCACGCGCTTGCAAGGGACCGCTCCCGACCACGCTTATATAATCTTCGGCGACGGAACCGAGCGTGCTTTTCGCATGGCATCGTTCGGCGCGTACTACCGCCATCTCAAATCGTCATTCTTGCAGTTCACCGATTCGCCCGACATTCCGTACCCGCTTGAGGTGCCCCACTGCGGCACATGCGCATGGTCATTATCGTGCGAGCAGCGTCGCGAGGTCGACGATCACCTGAGTCTCGTCGCCGGCATTCGCGCCGACCAAATTGCGAAGATCGAAGCGAGCGGCGTCTCCACGATGGCCGCGCTCGCTACGATAACCATCCGACCGCAACAGATGACGTCGACAACCTTTGGAAATCTTCGAATGCAGGCAGCATTGCAGGTCGAGCAGCGTCGAGCCACGACGGGCGGTGATCCCTATCCATATCGGTACCAACTGCGCGAGCACGTTGCGCAGCCCGAAACATCGGATGCGTCGATCGCGGCCGTAACAATCGGAACGGAGGACGTGGCTCCCGTTGCCGATTCAGCAGCGCGTATTACGATGGGTTTCGCGAAGTTGCCGGCGCCGAACGAAGGCGATCTGTTTTTCGATATCGAGGGCGATCCACTTTATCGTCCCGATCGCGGGCTCGAATACTTATTCGGCTTTTACGTTCCGAACGAGAACCGCTACGTGGCCTTTTGGGCTCAAACTCCGACGGAGGAACGAGCGGCTTTCGAAGGGTGCGTCGACTTCATCGCAGATCGTCTCGAGCGCTATCCCGGCATGCATGTTTACCACTACGCAGCGTACGAACGCAGCGCCCTGTCACGGTTGATGGGCGAATTTGGCTCGCGCGAACGCGAGATCGATCGCTTCCTCACGATGGGGGTATTCGTCGATCTCTACACCGTCGTGCGTCAAGCGCTCTGGATCTCGCAGCCCTCTTATTCGCTAAAGAAAATCGAAGCGTTTTATGCCTGGAAACGTGAGACGGAGACGAAGGGCGGCGCCGATTCAATCGAGATGTTCGAACGATGGCTCGTCACGCGCGATGACGCTATTTTAGAAGATATCGAGCGTTACAATAAAGACGACTGCCAGTCCACGCACGCCCTCCGTGAATGGCTCCTGGCTCGACGCTCCGAGTATAACGCGAGCCACACCAACGCGCTCGGATGGCGACCGACGGTTGAGGCACCGGAGCCGGAGGCGCCGCTAGAACGAACCGCACTTGAACAAAGACTTCTCGACGATTTGCCCGTCCCTGATGGGGCCACAGCACTGCGTGCGTGGCCAGAAGAGCTACGTGAGCGCTGGCTTCTCGGTAGCCTGCTCCAATATCATCGGCGCGAGAACAAGCCAGGATTTTGGGAGTACTTTGCGCGCTGCGAAAGTGTTGAAGAGCTCGCCGAGTTTAGCCGTAGGGCGATAGGCGGGTTACAGCGACGCTGGGATGTCGATCCTTACAAGCGCGGCCGCGATAGA
>ENA-OFCI01000706-OFCI01000706.1-metagenomes-genome-assembly--contig:-NODE-706-length-18370-cov-3.429047_pt1 | contig 18370 bp, 18 predicted proteins | sample MGYA00153391_OFCI01 | MGnify analysis MGYA00153391
CGGGTTCGACCCGCAGCCCGGACACCGGGAAGTTCTCGACGGCCCGCTGGGTCTGCGCGCCCCAGAGCGCGTCCACGGGGACCTGGACCTCGCCCATGCTGTCGTGCTCGGTGCGCCACTGGCTCATGGCTGCATCCTGCCCTCAGTTGCTGGGGCGTGCACCGATCGTGACGGGGGTCGGGCCGGCGTCGGCCTCGGCCAGTCCGGTGAAGAAGTCGTTGCCCTTGTCGTCCACGATGATGAAGGCTGGGAAGTCCTCAACCTCGATCTTCCAGACGGCCTCCATGCCGAGCTCCGGATACTCAAGGACGGCAACGGACTTGATGCAGTCCTGGGCGAGCCGGGCGGCAGGTCCGCCGATGGAGCCGAGATAGAAGCCTCCGTATGTCGCGCAGGCCGCGCTGACCTGGCCCGAGCGGTTGCCCTTGGCGAGCATGACCATCGAGCCCCCGGCGGCCTGGAACTGCTCGACGTAGGAGTCCATCCGCCCCGCCGTCGTAGGTCCGAAGGAGCCGCTTGCATAGCCTTCGGGCTTCTTGGCCGGACCGGCGTAGTAAACCGGGTGGTCCTTGAGGTACTGCGGCATCGGCTTGCCCGCGTCCAGCAGGTCCTTGATCTTGGCATGCGCCAGGTCGCGGGCTACGACAAGGGTTCCGGTCAGCGAAAGACGCGTCATCACAGGGTGTTTCGTCAGCTCGGCGCGAATCTCGTCCATAGGCCGGGTGAGGTCGACTCTCACGACGTGGTCCTCTGCAGCCAAAGACCCGGCCCTGAGGTGATGGTCGGTCGTCTCGGGTAGGAAGCGGGCGGGGTCGGTCTCGAGCGCCTCGATAAAGACACCTGCTGCCGTGATCTTGCCGAGGGCCTGACGGTCTGCCGAGCAGGAGACGGCGATCGCAATCGGCAACGAGGCGCCGTGGCGGGGGAGGCGGATGACCCTGACGTCGTGGCAGAAGTACTTGCCGCCGAACTGTGCACCGATGCCGAAGTTTCGGGTCAGCTCGAGCACCTTCGCCTCGAGCTCGACATCCCTGAATCCATGGGCGGTGGCCGCTGAGCCTTCGCGGGGCAGGCTGTCCAGGTACTTCGTGCTGGCGTACTTGGCTGTCTTCAGGGCAAACTCGGCGCTGGTGCCTCCGATGACGATGGCCAGGTGGTAAGGCGGGCAGGCCGCCGTCCCGAGGGTCCGCAGCTTCTCGTCGAGGAAGGCCAGCATGGCATCGGGGTTCAGGATGGCCTTGGTCTCCTGGTAGAGGTAGGACTTGTTCGCCGAGCCGCCACCTTTGGCCATGAACAGGAACTTGTACGTCGTCTCGTGACCGGCCGCGGTATCGGCGTACAGCTCGATCTGGGCTGGAAGGTTGGACCCCGTGTTCCTCTCCTCCCACGTCGTGATCGGGGCCATCTGGGAGTAACGCAGGTTGAGCCGCGTGTACGCGTCGTACACGCCCTGGGCGATGGCTGACTCGTCCGCGCCCTGTCCACGTGCCGTGAGCACATGCTGGCCGCGCTTGCCCATGACGATGGCGGTGCCGGTGTCCTGGCACATCGGCAGGACTCCACCGGCGGCGATGTTGGCGTTCTTGAGCAGGTCGAGCGCGACGAACTTGTCGTTGCTGCTGGCCTCGGGGTCATCGATGATGCTCCGCACCTGGGCCAGGTGAGCTGCGCGCAGGTAGTGCGCGATGTCGTGCATCGCCGTCTCCGTCAACAGCCGCAGCGCCTCGGGCATCACCTCGAGGAACTCCCGACCGTCCGGGCCGGCAACCGTCCGCACGCCCTCGGTGGTCAACAGCCGGTATGCCGTGTCGTCGGCTCCCAGCGGAAGCAGGTCCTCATAAACGAACTCGGGCATCGTTGCTCCCTTTGACAAACACCATCGTGAACCCCGCCACCTGCCGGGTTGGTCCGGGGCTAGAGACGCGCCCAGCCTAGAGCGCTTCAGGAAGTGGTCCACGTCACGTCCGCCACAACCGCCCCGATCAGGAGATGACGGGGTCGGATCCAGTTTTGGCTTTGGCGCACCGGACAAACGCGGTGATCTTTGCAGCGAGAAAGCCCATTTATAACACTTGTGTTGCGAGGTGTTGACGGGTCTGGTTTAGTCAGAGGAAGATCACGACTGACCAATCTCGACCGGACTTTGGCCGGATTGACTGGCGTTCTTGTAAGCTTTTTCAATGACCACCCACCTGTCGCACACAGCGGGTTGCGACCGGGAAGGAAAGAAATGAAGCGAAATGCACGATTTGCCTCAGCCATAGCAGGGGTGGCGGCCTTGGCAGCGGTCGCTGCATGTTCGAACAGTCCCTCCACCGGAGCCAGTTCTGGACCCGTCCCGACACTGACCGGTGACTGCGTGCAGTTCCAGCCCTACGCCGGCCATAGTGGGTCGACGGTCACGATGTTCGGGTCGATCCTCAGCCCCGAGTCGGACTCCCTCAACAAGTCCTGGGCCGACTTCTCTCGGTGCACCGGGATCAAGATCCAGTACACCGGGTCAAACGCCTTTGAGCAGGACCTTCCCGTCAAGGTCAACGGTGGTAACGCTCCGAACTTGGCGATCATCCCGCAGCCCGGACTGCTCTCGCAGATGGTGCAGACCGGCACGGTGAAGAAGCCGCCGGCAGCCACGGTCGCCAACGAGGCCAACTGGAATGCCGCCTGGAAGGGCTATGGCACAGTCAAAGGCACGTTCTACGCGGCGCCGATGAGCTCCAACATGAAGTCGCTGGTGTGGTACTCACCGAAGTACTTCGCCGACAACGGCTACACCGTGCCCACCACCTGGGCGGACATGATGTCGCTGTCGGCCAAGATGGCCTCCAAGATGACCGGCGCGGCCAAGCCGTGGTGCGGCGGGATCGGCTCCGGCACGGCGACCGGCTGGCCGGCGACCGACTGGATCGAGGAAGTCGTGCTCGGGACCTTCGGCGGCCAGGTCTACGACGACTGGATCAGCCACAAGGTCACCTTCTCCTCCCCGCAGATCCAGCAGGCCATGAAGACCGTGGCCGACTGGCTGCAGAACCCCGCATGGGCCAACGGCGGCCACGGCAACGTCAAGACGATCGCCACCACCACGTTCCAGAACGCTGGGCTCCCGATCCTGAAGAACCAGTGCGGGATGCTGCAGCAGGCGTCGTTCTACGAGGCGCAGTGGCCCAAGGGCACCAAAGTCGGTCCTGACGGCGCTGTGTTCGCGTTCAAGCTGCCGGCGGTGGACCCGTCGGTCTCGACTCCCGTCGAGGGTGGCGGCGAGTTCGTCACCGCGTTCGCGGACGACCCGGCCACCCAGGCCGTGCAGAACTACGTGTCGAGCCCGCAGTGGGCTGATAGCCGGATCAAGGTCGCCCCGGGCTGGGTGTCGGCGAACGAGAAGGTCGACCAGAGCCTGTACACCGACCCGATCGACAAGATCTCGGCGAAGTACCTGGCCGACCCGAAGGCCACCTTCCGGTTCGACGCCTCGGACGCCATGCCCGCCGCAGTAGGGGCGGGTGCGGAGTGGAAGGGGATGGTGGACTGGTTCGGCAGTGGCGCGTCGAGCGCGGATGTCGCCAAGGCGATTGACGCGGCCTGGCCAAACTGAGTCACCGGTAGGACATGATTGACACCTGAGGGGCTTCGGTCGGCGGGCACGTCCCGCGGACCGAAGCCCACAGGTCTTCCACGCCAGTGCCGCTCATTTCGAAGCCAGGCAGACAAGGGAGTTCGAGATGGCCACTGGATACGTCTCGCTGGCGTCGAGCATGGCCAGCCAAGCCGGATCCACCTTGCTGGGGGTCGTGGTGGTCGTCGGCGGCTTCGTCGCGATCCTGGCGATCGTCTTCGTCGTGGCAGGGAGGGTGACCGGCAGGCTGGAGAAGCCGATCGCGGTGGTCATCTGCCTGGGGCCAGCGCTATTCCTGGTCAGCCTGGGGCTGATCATCCCGGCCATCACGACTATCAACAACAGCCTGAAGAACCAGCAGTTCCTCGGCCAACTCGGCACCAAGTACATCGGCCTCAAGAACTACACGTACGCGTTCACCGACCCCTACACCCAGCATACGATCGTGCGCACGCTGCTGTGGCTGTTGGTCGTCCCGGCCGCTGCGGTGTTCGTGGGCCTGCTGGTAGCCCTTCTGGTGGACCGGATGAGGTTCTCCTCGATCCCCAAGACGATGGTCTTCCTGCCCACGGCGATCTCCTTCGTCGGTGCCGCGGTGATCTGGTCCTACGTCTACAACTACGTGGACCCGTCCGGACCGCAGACCGGCCTGTTGAGCCAGATCGCCATCAAGCTGGGTTGGAGCAACCCGCCAAACTGGCTGATCACCGTCCCGCTGAACACCTTCCTCGAGATGGTCATCATGATCTGGATCCAGACCGGGTTCGCCATGGTGGTCCTCAGCGCCGCGCTCAAGTCGATCCCGGACGAGATCATCGAGTCCGCACGACTGGACGGAGCCTCCGGCCTGACCCTGTTCCGCACTGTTCAGATCCCGATGATCCGCAACACGATCGTCGTCGTGCTGACCACGGTGATGATCACCACGCTGAAGGTCTTCGACATCGTGTTCACGATCAACAACGGAAACTTCGACACCGACGTCCTGGCGCGCCAGATGTATGCCGACATGTTCGTCACCGCACAGGTCAGCCGCGGCAGCGCGCTGGCCGTGATCCTGTTCGTCGCCGTCGTCCCACTCATCTGGTACAACGTGCGCACGCTGCGCAGGGAGCGTGAAATCACATGAGCACCGCCACGTCACCCCCCGTCAAGGCTCAGCAGCCACTGACCGGCAAGGCTGCGGTCAGGGCCGTCCGGGAGGCTTTCAGCGGTTCCGTCGCCTCGTTCTTTGCCGTGTTGATCGCACTGCTGTGGACGATCCCGGTATTCGGGCTGTTCATCAACTCGTTCCGGTCCAGGGAGGACGCAGCGACGACGGGTTGGTGGAACTTCTTCGTTCACCCCAGCTTCAGCCTGGCGGGCTACCAGGAGGTCCTCACCGGGTCGGGCGGCCTCGTGCTGCCCCTGGTGAACTCGCTGGCCATCACGATTCCCGCCACGATCATTCCGATCTTCGTGGCATCCATGGCCGCATACGCGCTGGCGTGGATGCGGTTCAGGGGCAGTGACTGGATCTTCTTCGGCATCTTCGCGCTCCAGGTCGTGCCGTTGCAGATGGCGCTGGTGCCGCTGCAGCAGTACTACGTCCACGGGCTCCAGATCGGGGGGTTCACCGTCCTCCCGTCACCTGGCATCAACGGCAGCATCGCCCAGATCTGGCTGACACACACGATGTTCTCGTTGCCGCTGGCGATCTTCCTGATCCACAACTTCATCGCGCAGCTGCCGGCTTCGCTCATCGAGGCGGCCAAAGTGGACGGCGCGTCGCACCTGCGGATCTTCCGGTCGATCGTGCTGCCGCTGTCGCTGCCGGCGATCGCCTCGTTCGCGATCTTCCAGTTCCTCTGGGTGTGGAACGACCTGCTGGTCGCCAAGACGTTCGGCGGGACAAGTCCCGACTCGCAGCCAGTCACGGCGCGGATGCAGACGCTCACCGGGAGCTACGGATCGCGCCTGGACCTCCTCGCACCCGCGGGCTTCCTCACGATCGTCATCCCGCTCATCGTGTTCCTCAGCCTGCAGCGGTACTTCGTCCGTGGCTTGCTCGCCGGGAGCGTGAAGGGCTGACCTGTCGGGTCCAGACGTGGCGGGCACCTGCAGAGTGCGCTGCCGGGAAGCAGATGGAAAACCGTGCAAGGAGCGGTCAAGGGATGACGAACCACATCGTGACGAATGCCAGGGTTGTCCCGACGACGGCTGCCCTTGAGTTCCCGGCCGGTTTCCTGTGGGGGGCCGCTACCGCGGCCTATCAGGTCGAGGGCGCTGCCCATGAGGACGGTCGGCGCGACTCGATCTGGGACACCTTCGCGAGGCTTCCGGGCGCCATACTCGACGGGCACGACGGCGAGGTGGCGTGCGACCAGTACCACCGCTACCGCGCCGACGTCGCGCTCATGGCCGACCTCAACCTGGCCTCCTACCGGTTCTCGACGTCCTGGGCGCGCGTCCGCCCCGATGGCGGCGCCGTCAACCGCGCGGGCGTCGACTACTACTCGCGCCTGGTCGACGAGCTGCTGGGCCACGGGATCGAGCCCTGGCTGACGCTGTACCACTGGGACCTGCCGCAGGTGCTCGAGGACAAGGGCGGCTGGACCAACCGGGACACCGCCTACCTGTTCGCGGAGTACGCCGTCACGATGCATGAGGCCCTGGGCGACCGGGTTGACGTGTGGACCACGCTCAACGAGCCGTGGTGCTCGGCCTTCCTTGGCTACACCGCGGGTATCCATGCGCCGGGCCGCCAGAGCCCCGCCGATGGTCTCGCTGCGGCGCACCACCTGCTGCTCGGCCACGGACTCGCGGTGCAGGGGTTGCGCTCGCGCGCCCCGGAGGCGAATCTCGGGATCACGCTGAACATCGACCTGCCTGACCCGCTCGACCCCACCGACCCCAGTGACGTCGATGCGGCTCGCCGGATCGACGGCCAGTTCAACCGCATCTTCCTCGACCCGATCCTGCGTGGTCGATACCCGGATGACGTCCTGGCTGACGTCGCACCGTTTGGGCTGCTCGACCACGTGAGGGACGGTGACCTGGCGATCATCTCGGGCAAGATCGACACGTTGGGCGTGAACTACTACCACGGTCAGGCCGTCAGCTCCCGACCCGCGCCCGGCCATGCTGGCGGCGAGGCGCCTGTCGGGCGGCCCACTTCGTCGCCCTTCCCTGCCGCTGGTGGCGTGTTCAGCCACTCGCGTGGCCTGCCGGTCACTGGGATGGGCTGGGAGGTCCAGCCCGAGGGCCTGACCCGGGTGCTGGTCCGGCTGCACGAGGAGTACACCGGCCATGCTGGAGTGGCCCTTTATGTGACGGAGAACGGAGCCGCCTACGAGGACACCCCGGACGTGGACGGGTTCGTGACAGACAGTGAGCGCCGGGACTTCTTCGACCAGCACCTCCGTGCCGTCCACGCCGCGATCGCGCGCGGGGTTGACGTGCGCGGTTACTTCGCGTGGTCATTGATGGACAACTTCGAGTGGGCCTGGGGCTACCACCAGCGCTTCGGTATCGTTCGCGTGGACTACGACACGCAGGTGCGCAAACCCAAGTCCAGCGCCCTCTGGTACGCCAGAGTGGCCGAGAGCAACACGGTTCCCGCGAGCGACCTGCGGCTCTGAGCCGCCCAGTGAGGTGAGCTATGGATCAGCGCCACAAACTCCCGCCACCGAACACCGCGCAAGCACCGTTTTCGACCCTCGACCACGTTGAAACGGTGCGTACGGGGTGTTCGGTCCGGGCTGGCGGGGCAGGAGAAGTTGCGCCTTGACGTTGACCCCGGGTTCAGGTCTTGAGGAGCTCGGCCAGGCGCGGCGGGTTGGCGCCGGCGCGGGAGACGGTGATCGCGGCGCAGGCCAGCGCGCGGTCGACGGCCGGACGGACGTCTGCGAGCAAGGCAGACCGTAGGCGCTCACGGCCCTGGATGCCACCAAGGAGCCCGGCGTCCAGAAGCCCGGACAGCAGCCCGGCCATGAAAGAGTCCCCGGCGCCAACGGTGTCGACCACCTCGACAACGGGCGCGTCGACGCTGGCGAGCTCGCCTGTGGTTCCGAGCCCGATGACAGCGCCCTCGCCGCCTCGCGTCACCACCATCAAAGCGGCACCCAGCTGACCCCAGAGTCGCAGAATGTCCGGGAGCGGCACACCGTCATACAGCCATGAGATGTCCTCGTCGCTGGCCTTGACCACGTCACTGAGGCCGATCAGCGCCTCGATCTTGGCACGAACCTCGTGCGGGTCACCCATCAGCGAGGGGCGCACGTTCGGGTCGTAGGAGATGGTGGCGTTCGGACGGGCGCTCTGGATCGTGGTCAGAACCGCGGATGCGCCGGGTTCGAGGGTTGCGGCGATCGAGCCGGTGTGGACGTGCGCCAGACTCTCGATGGGCGCGAGCTCGGGCAGATCCCAGGACAGGTCAAAGCTGTATTCCGCAGCGCCGGTCGCATCAAGGGTCGAGGTGGCCATGGACGTTGGTTGCCTTCCGACGCTGCCTTCGGTCAGTGAGACCCCCTCTCTCGCAGCGAGGCTGAGGATCCTGGCACCTCGTTCATCATCGCCGACCCGTGTGGCCAAGGTCACCTCGTGGCCCAGGCGGGCAAGGCCGACCGCCACGTTGGCCGGGCTTCCCCCGACATGTTCCTGGGTGGAGCCGTCAGCGCGCCGGACGAGGTCGATCAGCGCCTCGCCGACCACCAGCGTGTGACCAGTCATGTCAGCCGTTCGAGGAGGTTGGCGATGGACAAAGGGGCGTCCTTGGGCTCAGGGATGGGCGACGAGATGACTGTAGCGGTGGCGTGGATGAGCCGTCGCGACAACGGACCGAAGGGGTGGGCTCGCCAAGCATGTCCACAGTCAGCGACGATGGGGGAGTGAGCACAGTCAGCGATGATAAGGGAGTGAACCGAAAGGTTACCCAGGACACCCAGCCAGCCGACGCTATCCAGCCGCCGCCCGCAGCAAGGCGAGGTATGGGCACCCTGCGCAGCATGGTCATCTCCATGGTCCTGATTCTGGCGGCGGTTCTTGCCTGGATGGCCCTGGTACCGCGCGTCAGTGAGGTCAGCCAGCCCGCCGTGGATGTCAGCTCGGTGGCCAAACAGGTGCAGGCTGAGACATCGTGGGGGATCGCCCAGCCACGGCTACCGCCGGGGTGGAAAGCCACCAGCGTCCGTTTCGCACCGGCAGGTGATGGACTGAGGACGTGGCACGTCGGCTACCTCTCGCCAGAGGGAAACTACGTCTCGATGGATCAGACCCAGGGCGCCACGGACGGGTGGGTCTCGGCCCAGACCTCGGACGGCAAGGCCGAGGGCACGACAACGGCTGCCGGACGGACATGGCAAAAGCTGAGCTCCCGGGTCACCATCCAGCGCAGCCTCGTGTCGAGAGGGTCGGGCACTCCTAGCCTGACCACCGTTCTGAGCGGGACGGCGCCTTACACGCAGCTTGCGCAGTTCGCCGCGACTCTTCAGCCTGCGCCCGCCGGCTGAGCCCTGACTCAGTCCTTGGCGGTCAACTTGGCCTCGGCTCCGTCGAGCCAGGTGCCGCAATGGGCCGCCAGGGCCTCTCCCCGTTGCCAGAGAGCCATACTGGTCTCGAGCCCGACCTGCCCGCCCTCGAGCTGGGCGACGATGGAGATCAGCTCGTCGCGAGCCTGCTCGTAGGTCAGCTCGGCGATGTCCGGGAGCTCGGCTATTTTGGGGAGCTGTATCCCTTTGTCCTTGGCTGCCACGAGAACACCCTACGGCTGCTGGCTGACGGTGCGTACTCCGAAGTCGCCCCGGGCCACACGCACCCTGAGCAGCTCGTCTGCGTCGACATCCGCGCGATCCATCACCACCCGGCCGTCGACATGCTGGACGACTGCGTACCCGCGCTCGAGCGTGGACCGCGGCGACAGCGCCCGAACCTGTGCTTGAAGGTGGCTTATCTGGTCTCGGGCGCGGTGCAGGTCCGCCCGTAGACGCTGACCGGCCCGGTCGGTAAGGGCGTCCAGCTCCTGGCGCCGGACCGAGATCATGGCCCGCGGATCGGCCATGACCGGCCGTGAGCGCAAGGACACCAGAAGGCGACGTTCACCCTGTATGCGCGAGGTGAGCGCCCGCCATACCCGCAAGCGTGTCTGATCGATGGCGGCCCGTTGCTCAGTGACGTCGGGGACGATCCGTTTTGCCGCGTCGGTGGGGGTGGAGGCTCGCAGGTCTGCGACGAAGTCGAGAAGCGGGGTATCGACGTCGTGGCCGATAGCGCTCACGACCGGGGTGACGGCGTCGGCGACGGCTCTGACCAGAGCCTCGTTGCTGAAGGGAAGCAGGTCCTCGAACGAGCCGCCACCGCGGGTGATCACAATGACGTCGACGCCGCGATCGGAATCCAGCTCACGCAATGCCGCAGTGACCTCGGGGACCGTGTTGGGCCCCTGGACAGAGACGGTTCTGATCTCGAACTGGACTGCAGGCCAACGCCGTCGGGCATTTTCGATGACGTCCTTCTCGGCTGCGCTGGCCCGACCGCAGATGAGCCCGACCTTGCGGGGCAGGAACGGCAACCGGCGTTTGCGGTCGGGGTCGAACAACCCTTCGGCCGCCAGGACCCGCTTGAGGTGCTCGAGCCTCGCGAGCAGCTCGCCGACTCCGACCGGGCGGATCTGGCGCGCGTCCAGCTGCAGGGTGCCTCGCTTGGTCCAGAAGGTCGGCTTGGCTTGGACGACGACGCGCGCGCCCTCGACCAGCGGGACGGACATGGCGTCCAGCGTGTTGGTCCGGACCGTGACGTTGAGCGACATGTCGACGTCCGCGTCCCGCAGAGTGAGGTAGGCGGTGGCCTGTCCCGGACGGCGGCTTACCTGGACCACCTGACCTTCGACCCACAGGGCCGACATCTTGTCGACGTAGTCCGAGATCTTCAGGCTGAGTAGCCGAACCGGCCAGGGATCTTCCGCGGTCGTTTCCGAGGCGCGCTCGGGGAGGGGTCTCGTGCTGCTCACGAGGTCACTGTAGGAGGCGACTTACCATTGGCGTGTGACTGTGACGACAAAGCGAGTGTTGCTGGCTGCTCCGCGTGGGTACTGCGCCGGTGTCGACAGGGCTGTGGTGACGGTTGAGAAGGCTCTGGAGCTCTACGGGCCGCCGGTCTACGTGCGCAAGGAGATCGTCCACAACAAGCACGTGGTCGCCACGCTGCAGAAGCGCGGCGCCATCTTCGTCGACGAGACCCATGAGGTGCCGGAGGGTGCGACAGTCGTCTTCTCCGCGCATGGCGTTGCGCCGATCGTGCATGACGAGGCGCGGGCGTTGTCGCTGAAGACGATCGACGCAACCTGCCCGTTGGTGACCAAGGTCCACCATGAGGCGGTGCGTTTCGCTGACGAGGACTACGACATCCTGCTCATCGGTCACGAGGGTCATGAGGAGGTTGTCGGCACGGCCGGAGAGGCCCCCGGCCACGTGATCCTGGTCGACGGCCCTGATGACGTGGCACGGGTCAAGGTCCGCGATCCGTCCAAGGTCGTCTGGCTCTCACAGACCACGTTGTCGGTCGATGAGACCATGGACACGGTGAACAGGCTGCGCGAGAGGTTCCCTCAGCTGCAGGACCCGCCCAGCGACGACATCTGCTACGCCACCCAGAACCGCCAGCTGGCGGTCAGGCAGATGGCGCCCGAAACCGACCTGATGATCGTCGTGGGATCGCGGAACTCCTCCAACTCGGTACGGTTGGTAGAGGTTGCGCTGGAGCACGGTGCCGGGGCGGGCCACCTGGTGGACTATGCCGAAGAAATCGATCCCGCGTGGCTCGAGGGGGTTGGCACGGTTGGCGTCACGAGTGGCGCAAGTGTTCCCGAGGTGTTGGTGCGCGGCGTTCTGACCTTCCTGGCCGAGCATGGGTATGAGGATGTCCAGCCGGTGTCTGCGGCCGAGGAGAGTGTCCTGTTCTCGTTGCCGCACGAGCTGCGTAGCGACTTCAAGGCCAGATCGGGTTTCGAGGCGACCACCATGCACCACGACTCGGGCTCCCTGCACTAGCTTGCGGTGGGCCGTTTCAAGGTGTACCGATGATGTTCCAGGTCCAGGTCCAGCTCGGGCCGGGCCATTTGCGAGTCAAGGTCATGAGAACTGTGGAGGTCATCCGAGCTGGATACGACGATCAGCTCGGCCGCAGTCAGGGGCCGAGGCGCAGTTTCGACCGGCTCGATCTCACCTAGTGGTGCATCCGCCAGACCCAGCTCATTCATCTTGCGGGCCGTGACCATCACCCGAGACTCAAGCGCACCCACCAAGGCGTTATAGCTCTCGACGGACTTTTGTAGCGACGCTCCCATCCTGGTGGCGTGCGAGCCCAGTGTGCCCAGCCGTGAATACAGCTCGTTCCCCAGCTTGAGCAGGGCCATCGCGTTAGCGGTGAGGGCGTCCTGCTGCCACGTGAAGGCGACCGTGCGCAGGAGGGCCAGCAGCGTTCCCGGGGACGCCAGGACGACCTTCTTGCTCATGGCGTGCTCGTACAGGGTCGGGTCTGCGCCGAGCGCCGAAGCGAGGATCGCGTCCCCCGGAACGAAGCAGATGACCATCTCGGGTGTGGTCATGAAGGCCGACCAGTAGGCCTTGGCAGCCAGTGACTCGACGTGGCCGCGCAGTGAGGTTGCATGGGCGCCCAACAGACGGGTGCGCTCAAGAGGATCCAGCGAATCGGCCTGTGCCGCAAGGAAGGCCGTCATCGGCGCCTTTGAGTCGATGACCAGGCACTTGTCGCCGGGAAGGTGGACCACAACGTCCGGACGCACACCACGGTCGTGACTGCTCATCGCGCTCACCTGCTCGTCGAAGTCACAGCGGGCGAGCATGCCCGAGTGCTCGAGGACCCGGCGCAGCTGCACCTCACCCCAGGTCCCGCGGATGGTCGAGGCGTTGAGTGACCCGGCCAGCGTCGCTGTGGCATCGCGGAGGGCGTTTGTTGTCGAGGTGACGTGGCCGAGACGCTCCCCGAGCTCACCGAACTGCGCTTGGCGGTCACGCTCCAGGGTGCCGACCTGCCGCTCTACCCGCACGAGCGCGTCTCGCAGCGGAGCCAGGATCGTCGCGGTCTGGGCGTCGTCGGAGACCGCAGCCCCGAGCTCGATCACACGCTCGCGCAACAGGTCACGTTCGGTGGTCAGTGCCGCTGAGCGCCCGGCGAACAGGACCTGCGACACAAAAGCGGTCGCAATGACGCCGACCAGCAACCCCAGCAGCGCAGCAAGCAGGATCTCCATGTGACACACCGTGACAGATGCCACCGACAGTCGCCGGGCGACACGACGGCGCTCACTCCACCGCCTTGACGGGTCACCCAGTGTGCGAGATGTATTCCGTACTCACCCGTTTGGCTCCCCCTGATCGCCTGACCCCGCAGGCGGTCCAACGCCTGATCGCGGTCAACTTTGCGCACTCCCGGTTCCTCAGCGCCAAAGGGTCGGCCGCATTGGTCGCCACGATGTCCGCAAGCGGGGTTTCGGGTCGTGCCGTGTATGACGCTCTCGTGGCGGCAGCCCCTGTGGAGCACGGGCTGAGGCTGGTCAGTCGCGATACCCGGGCTGCCGGAACCTACCGAACGATGGGGGTCGATCTGGAGCTGCTGCCCTGACGGCCGAGGTGCGTGGCGGCATACGGCGTCGATGGCCACTAAACTCCTGTCCTTGTGGCACTCACTATCGGCATCGTCGGCCTGCCCAACGTCGGCAAGAGCACGCTTTTCAACGCGCTGACCAAGAACAATGTGCTCGCGGCGAACTATCCGTTCGCAACGATCGAGCCCAACATTGGCATGGTGGCGCTGCCCGACCCCCGGCTCGAGGTGCTGGTCAAGCTCTTCGACAGCCAGCGGCTGGTGCCGGCAACGGTGTCCTTCGTGGACATCGCAGGCATCGTCCGGGGCGCCTCAGAGGGCGAGGGCCTGGGCAACAAGTTCCTGGCCAACATCCGTGAGGCAGACGCGATCTGCCAGGTGATCCGGGCCTTCAAGGACGACGACGTCGTGCACGTGAACGGCGAGGTCAGCCCCGAGGGAGACATCGAGACGATCAACACCGAGCTGATCCTCGCCGACCTGCAGACTCTCGAGAAGGCCCTTCCGCGGATGGAGAAGGACGCGCGGGTCAACAAGGGCAAGAAGGCCGCGCTCGACAACGCCGCCGCCGCCCAGAAGGTGCTCGAAGCCGGAGGCACCCTGTATGCCGCGGGCGCGGCTGCCGGGGTCGACCTCGACGCGATCCGCGAGCTGTCCCTGCTCACGACCAAGCCGTTCCTCTATGTGTTCAACCTCGACGAGGACCAGCTGACCGACGACGCCGTCAAGTCGAAGCTCTCCGCCCTGGTCGCACCCGCCGATGCGATCTACCTCGATGCCAAGCTCGAGATGGACCTCGCCGAGCTGGAACCCGTGGATGCGATCGAGCTCCTGGAGTCCGTCGGTGTTGATGAGCCCGGCATGAATCAGCTTGCGCGAGTGGGGTTTTCCACTCTTGGTCTACAAACCTTCCTGACCGCCGGATACAAGGAGACGCGAGCCTGGACGATCCATCAGGGCTGGACGGCCCCCCAGGCGGCCGGCGTGATCCACACCGACTTCCAGCGGGGCTTCATCAAGGCTGAGATCGTCTCCTTTGATGACCTCATCGCCGCGGGATCCATGGGCTCGGCCAAGGCTGCGGGTAAGGTGCGCATCGAAGGCAAGGACTACGTGATGGCGGACGGTGATGTCGTCGAGTTCCGCTTCAATGTTTAGTGGACTGCAACGTCACAGGTCACAGGCCTAAGCGCGTCGCCGCCAGTTGGCTCATCCGGTCGTGATTGTCGTTGCCGTCTGGCGGTCGGTGAGGTCGTTCACCGCCGCCATGACGAGCAGGCCGTCCTCGGTGTCGAACTGGAACAAGCCGAGGCTGAGGGGGAACTCGGTGCCGTCCCGTTGCCGTCCGCGTAGACACCGTGGTGACCCAGCTGGCCTGAGCTGGTTCTTTCCTTGTCGATTGGGTTCCAGGTGTCGCGTTCTCGGGCCTGCAAAGTAGGCTTCCCGGTGCGCCGGGTGGTCAGGCCGGACAGAGTCCGGCACCAGAGTCTCGATGGGCTGGCCGACCAACTCGTCGCCTTCAAAGCCGAAAAGCGATTGCGCCCGGTGATTGATGTACCGGATCACCCCCGCCCGGTCCACCCCCACCAAGGCACCGGGCACCGCCTCCAGGAGGCCTACCCAGTCCGCCTGGTGCTGCCTGTGCGGGAAATGTTTGGACGTGGGCTCTTCACTCGTCGAAGGCATCTGATCTCCCTTCCAACTGAGCCAGAAATGCGAACAATGTCCTTCTATTATGCAGCCGGACCATGTCCCCAAGACGTGCCCCCGGTGGCAGTGTGGCGAGCATCACGGAGCGACACCATGATGGTCAGTTACCTGGCCGCATTGGCAATTCAGAGAGGCACTTTCGCTTGGCCATCATCAAGCTCCGTGGAAAGGCTTGAGACAGCAGGAAGGCCCCCGGCTGAGTGCGGGGCCCTCTCGCCCAGTTGTACGAAATGAACCAACGGCGCGACCGGCACGTTCTGGCGCATGACGAACTCGTGGCTGCCGGCAAGACGGTGTGCCGCAGCTCGTTCCAGCTCATCAGTTCAAAGAGAGTTGAACAGGTGACCATCAGGCTGATCGTGGTTGAGGAATCGGACATCCGAGGTGAGCTGGGCGCGTTCGCCGCTGACCGCATGGGGGACACGATGCAGGCTATGGCGGAGGACTACCTGAGGTTGGTCGCTCTCATCGAGGACGGACCGATCGAGAACGTGCCAGGCATCGTCTTCGATTGCGTGGAGTCGGCTTGAACCTTGACTCGCCCGACTCACGCACATGTCGGAGGAGCGGAGAACCAGGCAGTAGGGAGCGACTCGGCAGTACCGGGTTCACAAGTCAGCTACCAGGTCAGCTTCTGTGCCTTGAGCACGTAGTGACCCTCTCGCAGCGTGAAAGTGGCCCGAAGCCCCTCCTTGACCCCCTTGACCTTCATCTGACAGTCGGTAGCAGTGCCCACCTTGATGTCAGGAAAGTTCTTGCACTCCACCGCGGTGACCGTCATGCCCGCGACTTTGGCCCGCTTCACCATCCTGGCTGCCAGCAGCTTGCCGCTCGTCGCCGGGTTGAAGGTGACCACTTTGACGGTTGGGGGCGCAGTGACCGTGATGGTGGGGGCTGCCGCGCCGGTGGTCGAGGCGCACCCGGCCACAAGCACCGCGCAGAGCACTGACGTACCAGCGAGCGTGACGCCGCGATCGGCCCGCAGGGCAGCGACCCTGACCTGGAATCTAGGCAGTCGAAGGTTCATCTGTTGGTCCTCTAACGTCGCCGATGGAAATGCCTGCGTCCTGGTTCATGTGCGACCGGTCGGGAGGCTCTGGAGGGGGCACCGACGCAGGAGGATCGTATGAGCGCGATCTTTGACTTTCCTTGGGGGTTTCCTTGATCACTCCTTCGTGCCTCGTTGCCTGGTCGATATGGCTCGCCGCGAGGACAATGCGATCTAGGCCCGGACCGGAGGTGAAAACGTGGTGACGAGAATGATGCGTGCGTGGGAGATCTCCGAACCCGGGCCGATCAGCAAGTCGCCGCTGGTCATGGTCGAGCGTGCAATGCCGACGCCGTCCCGAGGCGAGGTGCTCGTGCGAGTTCGAGCCTGCGGGGTATGCCGAACCGACCTGCACCTGGCGCTGGGTGAGCTTGCCGCCCGACGCGGCGGGGTGGTCCCGGGCCACGAGGTGGTCGGGGAGGTTGAACGGCTCGGTGAGGGTGCCGAACGTTTCCGGACCGGCGAGCGTGTGGGTATCGCCTGGTTGCGGCACACGTGTGGTGTCTGCCAGTGGTGTCGTACGGGCCGCGAGAACTTGTGCCCGGAGTCGCAGTACACGGGTTGGGATGTCGACGGTGGCTATGCCGAGTTTGCGCTGGTACCGGAGGCATTCGCATACCGGGTACCGCTCTCGTTCTCGGATGAGCAGGCCGCGCCGCTCCTCTGTGCAGGGATCATCGGCTACCGCGCTCTCATCCGCGCACAGCTTCCTGCCGGAGGCCGGCTGGGGATATATGGGTTCGGTGCAAGTGCGCACATCACAGCTCAGGTGGCCATCGCGATGGGCGCAGAGGTCCACGTCCTTACTCGTGATGGGGAGGCACGCGAACTTGCCCGGCGTCTCGGCGCGACGTCGGTTGGCGGACCGTTTGACCGAGCGCCTGTGGCACTGGACTCCGCCATCATCTTCGCGCCTGCCGGAGAGCTTGTACCGCTGGCGCTGGAGTCCTTGGGTCCCAGCGGGACGCTCGTCCTCGCCGGCATCCACATGAGTGAGATCCCAGCCCTGGACTACCAGCGCCACCTGTTCATGGAGCGCACCGTCCGAAGCGTCACGAGCAACACCCGGCGTGATGGCGAGGAGCTGCTGGTCCTGGCCCAACGCCTTGGCATCGAGGTCACGACGACTCCGGTCCCCTTCGAGCATGCTGACCTGGCACTGCGTGATCTTGCCGCGGGGGAGGTCCGGGGCGCCGCGGTTCTGACCCTGCCCAGATGAGCGGCCAAAGGCCGCGCGGATGCGCAACCCCGTGTTGGGTTCAGGTCACTCGGCGGACCCCGTGCAACATTCAGCTGATGATCTGGATCGTGGGAAGCTGCCGTTCACTGCGAAAGGTCATGGCATCCAGGGTTGTGGACTGCGAGGACGCGCACCAGTCTGTCCCATCCCATCGAGGGTCGGGGTTCTTCAAGGTCACCGGGAGACTGCGGTACGGGACGCTTGCGCCCGGGTGGATCACCCAGTCTCCGGAGGACGGTCGCTCTCGCGGCGGGGAGTTGAAGTCGCCCAACAGGACAGGTTGGCTGCCGTCTGTGTCGAGCGTCCGCGCATAAGGAGGCGTGCCGCTGAAATGCACGTCACAGGCGGTCTCGTTGGTCATGGTTCCCGACAGAGTCGCCGTCGAACCGGACACAAGGATCTGCGATCGTGCGACTATCGCGCCATCGGAGCTGGCGGTGAACCGCGTGTGCGCGACAGGCGTCGGGCTCGCGGTCTGGGAGGTGTTGGTCGCCTGGCTCTGATCGGTTCGGTCGCCACCGCCTTTGACTCGTGGCGCCCTCTTTCCGATCTGGTACCACCGAGGCTGACCCGCGCCCATGCGTACCTCCTGTGATCGGGATTCCCCCCAGCGGGTCAAACGTAGGCGCTTCAGGTCCGGCAGTCCGCTCAATGGCGCGCCGATGACCGATCACCAGGGGAACTATGACCGAATGGACTACGCCGACAACCTCTGGCGTCAGACGCGTTCAGTAGCTCAGGCCGCAGGCCTTGCGGAGATACTGCACGTCGCCGCTGGACGGCAGGTCGTGGGAGAAACCGGTGGGGCGATGCGCGTTCTGAAAGTCCGACCAGGCCCGTACCTCGTCCCGGAGCTTGAGGCAGTCAGAGTGACTTGGGTGGTCGTAGCTGGCGGGCATGGTTGCCGGGAAGGGGCCGCCCGGCGCGAAGGCGTTGACGTCTCTCGGCACGCTTGCGGTGCTGTTGGCGACCGGCCGATCTGGGGTCACCTTGGCCTTCGCGCCGGCCAGAGACACGGGCGTGGATGGTGCCTTGGCGGAAAACAGTGCTGAGACCTCACCGACCTGACTGCCCGCCCAGGAGAACGAACCATGGATCACATCCGGCTTGAGCAGGCTTCCACCCAGGCCGAGGCCGAGGCCGAGCAGCCCGGCGCACA
>ENA-OFCI01000710-OFCI01000710.1-metagenomes-genome-assembly--contig:-NODE-710-length-18298-cov-5.920627_pt1 | contig 18298 bp, 22 predicted proteins | sample MGYA00153391_OFCI01 | MGnify analysis MGYA00153391
ACGGCCACGTTCTTCCACCAGAGCTGCGCCAGCTTCGGATAGTCAGGCACGTTGTTGCCGGTCGGCGTCCAGGCGACGCGCGCCGGGCTGCGGTAGAACTCGATCAGGCCGCCGTACTTCGCCGCGTTCTGCGTGAAATAGTCTGAGCGGATGTCGCTGTCACGAATGAACGTGAGCCCGACGATGGACTTCTTCAGCGACGTAGTCTTGGCCGTCACGAACTGCGCGTACAGCCAAGCCGCCGCGGCCTTGTTCGGCTCGTTGGACTTGAGGAAGGTCCACGAGCCCACGTCCTGGTAGCCGTTCTGCATGCCCTGCTTCCAGTACGGACCGTTCGGGCCAGGGGCCATGCGCCACTTCGGCGTGCCGTCGGCATTCACGACCGGCAGGCCGGGCTTGATCATGTCGGCGGTGAACGCGGTGTACCAGAAGATCTGCTGCGCGATCTGACCTTGTGCGGGCACTGGGCCGGACTCGCCGAAGGTCATGCCGGTGGCTTCCTTCGGCGCGTACTTCTTCATCCAGTCGATGTACTTGGTCAGCGCGTACACGGCAGCAGGCGAGTTGGTCGCGCCGCCGCGCGAGACCGAGGCGCCGACCGGCGTGCACTTGTCGTCGGCGACGCGAATGCCCCACTCGTCGACCGGCAGGCCGTTCGGGATGCCGATGTCGGCAGCGCCAGCCATCGAGAGCCACGCGTCGGTGAAGCGCCAACCGAGCGACGGGTCTTTCTTGCCGTAGTCCATGTGGCCGTAAATCGGCTTGCCGTCGATCGTCTTCACGTCTTCGCTGAAGAACGCAGCGATGTCTTCGTAGGCGCTCCAGTTCAGCGGCACGCCAAGCTCGTATTTGTACTTGGCCTTGAACTTGTCCTTCAAGTCTTGGCGCGCGAACAGGTCGGCGCGGAACCAGTAAAGGTTCGCGAACTGCTGGTCGGGCAGCTGGTAGAGCTTGCCGTCGGGGGCGGTGGTGAAGCTGGTGCCGATGAAATCTTTGAGGTCGAGGCCCGGGTTGGTGAACTCTTTCCACGGGCCGGACATCTGGCTGGTCAGCTCGATCGCTGTGCCGTAGCGGTAGTGCGTGCCGATGTGGTCGGAGTCGTTGATCCAGCCGTCGTAGATCGACTTGCCCGACTGCATCGAGGTCTGCAGCTTCTCGACCACGTCACCCTCTTGAATGATGTCGTGCTTGACCTTGATGCCGGTGATCTCTTCGAAGGCCTTTGCCAGCGTCTTCGATTCGTACTCGTGCGTGGTCAGCGTCTCGGAGACGACCGAGATTTCTTTCACGCCCTTGGCCTGCAGCTTCTTCGCGGCCTCGATGAACCATTTCATCTCGGTCATCTGCTGGTCTTTGTTCAGCGTCGACGGCTGGAACTCGGCGTCGATCCATTTCTTGGCGGCCGCTTCGTCGGCCCACGCGCCCTGGCCGAGGGCCAGAGCGGCGGCGGCAGCGATCGCCGTTTTCGCCACAGCATTCAAGCGCAATTTCATGTCGAGTCTCCTGATGTTGTCTTCCCGTTGGTTGAATTGACACGCCGGTCGGGAAGCGATGACCGGGTGCCTTGGAAATGAATCGTTGACTACCCTTTGCGCAGGATCAGCCCGAGCACGAGCATCGAGACCACGAAGCTGATCCAGATCGACGGCTCGGCGGCCAGCCCGAACCAAACGATCATTTTTTCGCTGATCGCGACGAACCCGAGGTTGACCCAGGCGGCCGCGAGCAGCCCGATGAAGAGGCGATCGCCGCGCGTTGTCGTCAGTGGCAGCCAGCCCTTGCGCTCCACCGTCGGTGATTTCATTTCCCACACCGTCATGCCGGCCAGCATCAAAGCGATGCAGCAGAAGAACACCGCGACAGGTGTGGTCCAGGCCATCCACTCGAACATGATCAGACCCTCCCCATCGCGAAGCCCTTGGCGATGTAGTGCCGCACGAACCAGATCACGATCGCGCCGGGCACGATGGTCAGCACGCCGGCCGCGGCGAGCACGCCCCAATCCATGCCGGAGGCGCTCACGGTGCGCGTCATCACCGCGACGATCGGCTTGGCGTTCACGCTGGTCAGCGTGCGCGCCATCAGCAATTCGACCCAGCTGAACATGAAGCAGAAGAAGGCCGCCACGCCCACGCCGGCCTTGATCAGCGGGATGAAGATGGTGAGAAAGAAACGCGGGAACGAGTAGCCGTCGATGTAGGCGGTCTCGTCGATCTCGCGCGGGATGCCGCTCATGAAGCCCTCGAGAATCCACACCGCCAGCGGCACGTTGAACAGCAGGTGCGCGAGCGCGACCGCGATGTGCGTGTCCATCAGTCCGAGCGTCGTGTAGAGCTGGAAGAACGGCAGTAAAAATACGGCCGGCGGCGTCATCCGGTTCGTCAGCAACCAAAAGAACACGTGCTTGTCGCCGAGAAACGAGTAGCGCGAGAACGCATAGGCGGCAGGCAGCGCCACCATCAGCGAGATCACCGTGTTGATCGCCACGTAGATCATTGAATTGATGTAGCCCGAGTACCAGGACTCGTCGGTGAAGATGGTCTTGTAGTGGTCCCAGGTGAAGTGCTGCGGCCACAGGCTGAAGGTCGAGAGGATCTCTTCGTTCGTCTTGAACGACATGTTGATCATCCAGTACACCGGCAAGATCGCGAACACGAGGTACGCGATCAAGAACAGCGTGCGCTTCTTGAAGCGGGTGTCATCCATGGCAGTGCCCGCCCGGCCGCCCGTAGGGCGCTGCGCGTCCCCGCGGGGGGCAGTGAACGAAGTAAGCGTGGGGGCTGTTCATTTCACCTGCTCGTTGTCGGCAGTGCCGACGCGCTGCATCCAGTTGTAGAGGATGAAGCACAGCAGCAGGATGATCAAAAAGTAGATCAGCGAGAACGCCGCCGCGGGACCGAGGTCGAATTGGCCGACGGCCTTTTGCGTCAGGTATTGCGAGAGGAAGGTGGTCGCATTGCCTGGCCCGCCGCCGGTCAGCACGAAGGGCTCGGTGTAGATCATGAAGCTGTCCATGAAGCGCAGCAGCACCGCGATCATCAGCACGCCGCGCAGCTTGGGCAGCTGGATGAAGCGGAACACCGCGAGCTTGCTCGCGCCGTCGATGCTCGCGGCTTGGTAGTACGCGTCGGGAATAGCGCGGAGCCCGGCGAAACACAGCAGCGCGACGAGTGGCGTCCAGTGCCACACGTCCATCAGCAGCACGGTGAGCCACGCGTCGGTCGCATTGCCGGTGTAGTTGTAGTCGATGCCGAGTTTGGCGAACGCGGCACCCATCAGGCCGATGTCGGTGCGGCCGTAGATCTGCCAGATCGTGCCGACCACGTTCCATGGAATCAACAGCGAGATCGCGACCAGCACCAGCACGGCCGACGATTTCCAGCCCTTCGCCGGCATCGCGAGTGCCAGGCAGATGCCGAGCGGAATCTCGGCGATCAGCACCGACAGCGAGAACGTGATCTGGCGCACCAGGGCTGCGAGCAGATCATCGTCGCGCATCACCGACTTGAACCACTCGGTGCCGACGAACACGCGGCGCTCGGGCGAGATGATGTCTTGCACCGAATAGTTCACGACCGTCATCAGCGGCAAGATCGCGGAGAACGCGACGCACAAAATAACCGGCAAGATCAGGAACCAGGCTTTCTGGTTGACGGGTTTCATACCAACAGCTCCTCGTTCTTGTAGTAGCAGGTGTGGCTGCCCTTGACGCCAAGCCACACCGCATCGCCGACCTTTGGCACGGCCTGTTCGCCGGTGAGGCGCAAACGCACGACGTTGCCGTCGGCAAGCGTCGTTGTCAGCAGCCAGTAGGTGCCGATGTCTTGCGCTTGGGTCACTGTGGCCGGCACGGCGCCTGCGGCGTTTGGCGCGGCCAGCGTCACGTACTCGGGCCGCACGCCGAGCGTCGTGGCATCGAGGGGTGCGCCGGGCGTTACCGCTGCCGGCAAGAAGTTCATCCCCGGCGAGCCGATGAAGTGGCCGACGAAAGTGTGCTGCGGCCGCTCGAACAGGTCGGAGGCGCTGCCGATCTGCACGGCGCGCCCGCGCGTCATCACGACGACCTGGTCGGCAAAGGTCAGCGCTTCGACCTGGTCGTGCGTCACGTACACCAGCGTCAGCTTGAGCTCGTGGTGAATCTGCTTGAGCTTGCGGCGCAGCTGCCACTTCAAGTGCGGGTCGATCACCGTCAGCGGTTCGTCGAACAACACCGCGCTCACGTCTTCGCGCACCAGGCCGCGGCCGAGCGAAATCTTCTGCTTCGCGTCGGCGGCGAGGCCGGCAGCGCGCATGTTGAGCTGGCCGCTCATCTCCAGCATCTCGGCGATGCGGCCGACGCGCTGCTTGATCTTTTCGGCGCTCGCGCCCCGGTTGCGCAACGGGAACGCGAGGTTTTCGGCGACCGTCATCGTGTCGTAGATGACCGGGAACTGGAACACCTGCGCGATGTTGCGCTGCTGTGGCGTGCGGCCGGTCACCTCGACGCCGTCGAACTTCACGCCGCCTTGCGAGGGTTTGACGAGGCCTGAGATGATGTTGAGCAGCGTCGTCTTGCCGCAGCCCGAGGGGCCGAGTAGCGCATAGGCACCGCCGTCGTCGAAGGTCATCTTCAACGGCAGCAGCGCGTAGTCTTCATCGCGTTGCGGGTTCGCCTTGTAGGCGTGGGCGAGGTCGAGGTCGATGCGGGCCATGGCTTCGCCTCAGTGCCCGGCGGCCGCCGCGAGCAGCTCGCCGAGGCGTTCTTCGAGGCGTACGACGACCGGCGGGGGCAGGACTGCAGGCAGCCGGACGAAGGTGTCTGCCGCGAACGCCTCGATCGCGCCGGCCGGTAGCGCGTAGGGCTCGTCGAGCGCTGCCAGCACGTCCTCGTCGGAGGCGCCGGCGACCTTCGGCGACCCGGGCCCGGGGCCCAGCTGACCGATCTCGGTCGGCTCGGCCAGCGTCACGTACCAGTCCCACCACTGCTGGTCGTCGCCGGCCCACGGCGCCTCGATGCCACCGGGCCGGTTCTCCGGCGGCAGCAGCGGGTTGGTCTCTACATCCACAGCAGTGCCACCTCGTGCTCGAAACGGTAGGAGCCGTCGCCCTGCCGGCAGCCGGCCAGATAGTCGCCCAGGACGGGCGCGGCCTCCATGTCGGTCAGGCTGATTGTGTCGTCAAAGGCGCAGCGTTGCAGGAAGCCCTCGGCGACGAGCCGGTCAGCGGTCCCGGTCGAGTACGTGATCCGCTGCTCGCGGACGACGGCGCCGGCCCCCCGCAGGGCATCGCGTACCTGCTCGGCGCAGGTGTAGGGCGTTGCTTGCGTGACGCCGGCCCGGTAGGCGTCGAAGAACGCCAGGTAGTGCGAGGCGGCCGTCGCCTGGGCGATGACACCCAGCCCGCCCGGCGCGAGTGCGGACACCAGGCGCTCCGCAGCGGCGGGCAGCTCGCCGACCGGCAGCGCGTACAGGGCGTGCGTCGCCCAGACGACGTCGTAGGGCGGTCCGTCGGGCAGGTCCTGGAGTGTCATGACCAGCTCGCGGCCGACCTGGAACGGCGCCGCCAGCTGCGCCTTGGCCTCCGCGACCGAGAAGGCCGACGGATCCAACAGGTCGTACCGCAGCGCCGGCAGGTCCCGCAGCGTCCCGGTCTGCAGCAGCGCGCCCGGGAACTTGCCGGAGCCGCACGCGACGTCGAGCAGCCGCCAGCCGGGGTGCGCCCGGCGGTGCAGCAGAGCTGCCCAGTCCGCGGCGCCGGCGAGCTGGCGGTAGTCCTCGACGGCGAGCGCGTAGAACGCCTCCATCCCGGTACGGCCCTGCTCGCTCCAGTGCTGCAGGCTCCGTGCGGCGGTGTCGGCGGGTGGTCTCAGCTGGTTCATGGCTCCCGGAGTACCCAGCCGTCCACCGGATGCTCCACCGCCAGCGCGCTGCCTGGGCGCCGTAGGGCGCGGAGCACGTCCAGCACGGCTGGACGAAGGCCGTCGGGCAGCCGGCCCTGAACGGTGAAGTCCAGCACCACCCGGCCCTCGGCGCTGGTCGGGTCGAGGCACACGCTGAGGTCCAGGGCGCCGCTGATCCGGTCGTGGACGACCTGCAGGCCGCTGCCCGTCAGCGCCGCCGCGGTGCTCTCGGCCCACCACTGGACGTGACCTGCAAGTGGGGGCGCCAGCGTCGTCGCCAGCAGGTTGAGCCCCACCTGCGGCGCGTGCAGCACGATGATCTGACCGCCGGGGGCAAGCACATCACGGGCATGCTGGAGCGCTACGGCGACGTCTGCGACGTAGTACAGCGAGTGGACGAACAGCACCAGGTCGTACCGGCCGGGCAGCGCGGCCTCGTCCCAGCCGCTCGCGGTCGCGTGGACGGTCAGCCCCGGCCTGCGCAGGCCGGCCAGCCGCCGCTGGAAGGCGACCCGGCTCGCAGCGTGTGGCTCCAGCCCGAGGTAGCTCACGTCGCGGTCCGGCAACCGCGCGGTGAGGGCGTCCGCCAGGCGGCAGTCCACCGAGCCGTCACCGCACCCGACGCTCAGCACGGACAGCGGTCCGTCGCCCAGCTGGCAGAACGTCCGCTCCAGCAGCCAGTGCGTCAGCAGCCGGCGCTGATTGCTCCGGGCCTCGAACGCCGCGTGCCCCCGGGCGTAACCATCGGGTTCCAGCGGGCGAATCGGCAGGTACGGCGCCGCGGCGGCCCGCAGCCGCAAGAGCGACTCGCCGCCCGGAGCCGCAGGCGCCCACCCCGGTGGCCCGGGCGGGCCGGCGCTTGGGGACATCTGCGCACCTTGGCACGCGCGCTGTCAGGCCGATGTCCGACCCGTGCGATGCGGACCGCTCGCGCGATCTGCCGGTGTGCGGGCGCGGCTATATCCTGCGATCCGCGGTGGGGCGGCCGGCGCAGGCGGAGGTGGTCCACAGATGTCGATCCGGTGCACGCCTGGCATCGGTGGCTGTGCGGCGACGCCGTGACCGCCCCGACCGGGCCACAGCACGGCACGCCGCTGCTGCGGGCCGAGCTGCGCTCCAAGGGTTACCGGCTGACCGCTCAGCGCCAGCTGGTGCTCGAGGCGGTCGCGCAGATCGGCCATGCCACTCCGGAGCAGGTGCTGGCCGCGGTCCAGCAGAAGGCGGCTGGGGTCAACATCTCGACGGTGTACCGCACCCTGTACCTGCTCGAAGAGCTCGGGCTGGTCCGGCACACCCACCTCGGGCACGGGGCGTCGACGTTCTCGGTCACCGATCAGGACGAGCACATCCATCTGGTCTGCCGTGACTGCGCCGCCGTGTCCGAGCTGGCGGCCGGGGTGGTCGTCGACCTGGCCGCCCGGCTGACCGAACAGCAGGGGTTCGTCCTGGACATCGGGCACGCGGCCCTGTTCGGCACGTGCGCAGACTGCGCACGTTCCTCGTCCTGACCCAGAGCCGGGCAAGGGGCGGACCCCGATCCCCGGGGCCGATGTGGGCGGGGTCGACGTGGCGACGTTGCCGGAATCGTGTCAACATGCACCGCCACCGCTGTTGCGACAACAACGCAACAGGCAACGAGCCTGGAGGGCGCCGTGACTGTCACGACCAACCGCGCCGAGGACCTGCCCTCAGCGGAGAGCCTCGCCGAGGAGCACAAGCGCATCCGCTTCAGCCGGGAGGAGGTGCCGCGCCTGCTGGCGATGTTCGGCTTCATCGCTGCGCTCCACGTGATCGGCTGGGGTCTGTTCGTGCACTACAACTCCATCCCGCTGATCCACAACACTCGAGGCACGGACAACAAGCTGGTGTACGCGGGAGCGGGTGCGCTGGCGTACACGTTCGGTCTCCGGCATGCCTTCGATGCGGACCACATCTCAGCGGTCGACGACACCACCCGCTATCTGCTGCAGAAGGGTAAGAAGCCGCTCGCCGTGGGCTTCTTCTTCTCCCTCGGGCACTCGACCGTGGTCTTCGTGTTCGTGACCGCGATTGCCATCGTCGCCTCGCAGGCCAAGGGCTTCCAGGAAGCCTTCCAGGGCACCGGTGGGATCATCGGAACCCTGGTGTCGGGGACCTTCCTCTATCTCATCGCGGCGCTCAACCTCGCGGTCCTCAGCGGGATCATCAAGGTCTGGCGACAGGCGAAGCGCGGCGCGTACTCCCCCGAGGAGTTCGACCTCCTGCTCGCGCAGCGGGGTTTCATGAACCGCATCTTCAAAGGGCGCTACAACCGCTTCATCAACAACTCCTGGCAGATGTACCCGGTTGGGCTGCTGTTCGGCCTGGGCTTCGACACGGCCAGCCAGGTCGGCCTGATCGCCATCGCCGGCACCACGGCGATCGCCGGCGGGCTGCCGCCGCTGGCGATCATCGCGCTGCCCATCATCTTCGCCGCGGGCATGTCGCTGATGGACACCCTGGACGGGGTCTTCATGGCCAAGGCCTACAGCTGGGCGTTCGTCAACCCGATTCGCAAGATCTACTACAACATCACGACCACCAGTCTGTCGATCTTCGTGGCGTTCGTCATCGGCACGATCGAGCTGCTGGGCCTGCTGTCCAACCAGATCGGGCTCAGGGGCCAGCCGTGGGACTTCATCGGCTCGATCGACATCAACCTGGCCGGGCGAGTGATTGTCGCTGTCTTCTTCATCGTGTGGATCGGCGCGATTCTGAACTGGAAGCTCCGCAACCTCGACGAGAAGTACGGCACCGGTGTGCAGAACTCCGAGGCAGCGTTGACCGACTGACGGGCCGATGTGGCCTCGGCTCAGCGGCCTTCGTCGTCCTGGCTCCCTGCGGTGCGCCGCCTCACCACCACCCGGGTGCTGCGCTCGGTTCAGCGCACGGTGATGGTGCCGTGCATGGAGGGGTGGACCTTGCAGCTGATGGCATAGCTGCCGGGCTTGCTGGGAGCGGTGAAATCGCCCGGGTGCGTCTTGTCGAAAGAGCCGGTGTCGAAGGACCCGTCGTCGGCGGTGACGGTGTGCGGCTCGTCGTCGCCGTCGATGACCCGGACTTTCGAGCCGGGCGCGACGGTGAGAGCGGGCAGCGTGTAACTCGCCACCGTGTACGTGCTTGCGGCCGATGCTGTCGAGGCGCCGCCCGGACCCGCGCTGGCGGCTCCCGAACTGCCGGAGACCGCGCTGCCGCAGGCGGCGAGCAGCAGCGAGACGGGCACCGCGGCGGCCAGTCGGCGTGACGTCCATCTCATGTCCCCTGTCACGCGCGGCGGACCCGCATGGTTCAGCCGACGGATCGACTGCCGGCAAACCTCCCGGGGCCACCGCCCGTGCTGCACAGTGACTGTCGAGACACCAGGGGGGTCCCTTTGAGCACGACCGACCGACAGGCGGGCGCCGGAACCCGGCACGGCATCGACCTGGGACTGCGGGCTGTGGCTGCAGCCGGACTGCTGGTCACGGCGTACATCCACCTGGACCTGGCGCCGGGCTATGCACTGATCGGTGAGCACATCTCCGAGGGAGCGCTCTTCCGCGCGCAGGCCGTGGCGGCTGTGCTGGCCGCGGTGGCGCTGCTGGTCCAGCGCGGTCGGCTGCCATGGGTGCCCGCTGCGCTGGTGGCAGCTGGCTCACTTGTCGCGCTGGTGGGGTCGGTGTACGTCAACGTGCCTGCGATCGGGCCGTTCCCGCCCATCTACGAGCCGATCTGGTACGCGGAGAAGGTTGTTGCCGTCCTCGCTGTGGCGATCGCACTGCTCGCCGCCGCCGCCGGGGTGGCCAGGCGCCCGCGGGGCGCCGAGCCGGCCCGCAGCCGGTAAGGCTGGTCGGCGCCTGCTCCTACTGTGCGAGGTATGACCGGGGACTCGGCAGGAGGCGCCAGCGCAAGGACTGGCAGCCGCGGCGGCGACGAGGAGACCGAGCCGGACTACCGGTTCTCGCTGGCCAACGAGCGCACCTTCCTGGCCTACATCCGCACCTCGCTCGCACTGCTGGCGGGTGGCGTGGTGCTCGAGCAGCTGATCCCGCCGTTCGGCATCCGGGGCAGCCGCTCTGCACTCAGCATCGTGCTGCTGTGCCTGGCCGGCGTCGTCGCCGGGTCCAGCTACCTCAGGTGGCGGCAGACGGAGCGGGCGCTGCGCCTGCAGCTGCCGTTGCCCGCCGCGAGGTTGCCGCTGCTGCTCGGGGTCGGCCTGCTCCTCACGTCGGTCGCCGTCCTCGTCCTGGTGGTCCTCAAGGTGACGGCGTGACCGGGCAGGGCCGGGTGGCCGACAGCGGGCTGCAGAGCGAGCGCACCGCGCTGGCGTGGTTCCGGACTGCGCTGGCGTTTGCCGCGATCGGCGGATTGCTGCTGCACGTTTCCCACGCGTTGACCAGCCCCGTGCCAGGCGTCCTCGGCGCCGTGGCGCTGGCCGCAGGCGGGGCCGGGGTGCTGTCTGCAGGTCCGCGCTACCGGAGCACGGACCTTGCCGTTCGTGCCGGCCGCCCGGCCGCGCCCCCCGCAGCGCTGGTGGCGGGCACCGCCGCACTCGCCGTGATGCTCCCGCTGGTCCTGCTGGCTGCCCTGCTGGCCGGCGCCCTCTGAGGGCTACCCGGCGAGGACGGCGTACACGGTCAGCCGTTCCGCGACGCGTGTGCGCGGCCGCAGCGACGACGTCAAGGTTGTGCCGGACCTGCAGGTCCGGCACCCGGTCGGATGCTTTCTCCCGGTATATCCGGACCGCTCCCTCAACGGGGCCAGCAACCGCCTGAAGGCTTATCGCCGCTGGGCGAGGAGAAGCGTGTCGATCGCGGTCCGCGCGCCCACCGGCCGGTCAACCTGCTCCAGGCGCTGGACCGCGAGCCCCTCACTGGCTTGTCGCAGCAGTGCGTCGTCGTACAGCAGGTCCGGGTCCTGCGGGCCACCCACGCCCCGCTGGAGGTTGTCGCGGTCGTGCCCGAGCACGAGCAGCCGGCCGCCCGGGGCGACCGCGTCAGCGCAGCGACGCAGGACCTCGGTCAGCCGGCTGCGGGTCAGGTGCAGGTACAGCACCAGCACCAGGTCGTACGCCCGGACGCCGAGGTCGGCGGTGGTCGCGTCGGCCAGCTGCCACGTGATGGACAGCCCGCGCTGCTGGGCCCTGGTCTGCCCGCGCTCCAGTCCGACGACGGCGAAGTCGATGGCGGTGACCTGCCAGCCCAGGTGGGCCAGCCACAGCGCCATCCGGCCCTCACCGGCGGCGACGTCCAGCGCCCGGCCGGCGGGCAGGTCACCGAGCAGCGAGGCTGCCAGCGCGTTCGGCTCGTCCGACCACTGCTGCGACGCCGCGTAACGCTGGTCCCAGTGCTCAGCGGTCATGGGCGGTTTTCTCACCGGGCCGGTTCGCGCTTGAGGAGCTCGAGCGCCGCAGCCTTGCCCGAGCTGCCGGCGATGCCACCGACGGGCGCCGTGGACGCGCCGCAGGTGAACAGCCCGGCGACACCGGGGACGGTGTGTCCGGACAGCCGGCGGGTCGGGCGCAGGAAGGCGAGCTGGTCCAGGCTGATGTCCAGGAACATCGGGTGCGCACCGGGCCAGCGCAGCTCGGCGGCCGCAAACGTGGGGGTGCGTACGGCGCGAGCGGTGATGCTGGCGCGAAAGCCCGGGGCGTGCTGCTCGACCTGATCGACCATCGCGTCGGCGAACGCCTCCGCCGAGTCCGCCCAGCCGCCGTCGACCTCGAACGGCGCGCTCGGACAGGCGAGGTAGACGGTGTGCCGGCCGGGTGGGGCCAGGCTGTCGTCGTACACGCTCGGCGTGAAGCAGTACGTCGGCGGCGGGTCGGGCAGCCGGTGCGCCTCGGCCGACAGGAACCCGCGGCGCAGCTGCTCGACGGTCCCGACATGGGACTGCAGGCCGTTCCAGTCCCCGGTTTTCGCACCCGGGTACGGCGGCAGCCGGTCGGTGGCCAGATGTACGACGAGCTGCACGGCATTGCCACGGTGGGCGGCGGCCAGCTCGGCGCCGTCGCGGCCGGCCAGTGGTGGGTCGAGCAGCTTCAGCAGGGCGGTCTGCACGTCGACGGCGGTGACGACGGCGGCAGCCGGCAGCCGGGTCCCGTCCGCCAGCACCACCCCGGTGGCGCGACCGCCGCGCGCCTCGATGCGCTCCACGACGGCGCCGGTCTGCACCGCGCCGCCCCACCCCTCGAGCCTGCGCACGAGCGCGCTGGTCAGGGCCTGCGACCCGCCGCGCGGGTGCCACTGCCCGAAAAGGTGGTAGGCGGCCTGCCAGAAGACGTAGAACGACCCGCCGGGCTGGTGCGGTCCGGCCGAGGAGTGGCTGGCGAATGAGGCGATGGGAGCGCGGGTCAGCTCACTGGGCAGGGCGGTTTCCAGGAGCGAGCCGTACGGCGTGACAAGGTCGTGGGCGAGCCCGATCGGGCCGCCGGCCCTATGCAGGCCTTGCAGCAGCGGCCAGAGCTTGCCGCCCAAGGCCTTAAGAGCCCCGCCAGGGCTCGAGCCGCTCTCCAGCCCGGTCACGGCAGTCTTGACCAACGGCACCGCCCGGCGCATGAACGCGGCGTAGGCCTCGGCGTCCGGACGGCTGTGCTCGGCGATCGAGTCGACGGTGGCATCGATGCTGCGGTGGAACCGCACGATCCGGCCGTCCCGGAAGAACCCCGTGGCGAAGGGGTCCATCGGTAGGTACTCAAGGCCCGCACCGGCCAGGTCGAGCTCCGCCGGGATCCTGGTCATGTTGATGATGTTGTGGGCTGCGGCGTGGGTGTTGAAGCGGTGGCCGGGGATCGTCTCGTCGGTCCGCGACCCCCCGCCGGGCTTGTCCGCGGCCTCCAGGACGACGACGGGGCGGCCGGCCCGGGCCAGGTAGCAAGCCGCCACCAGGCCGTTGTGGCCACCGCCGACGACCAGGACGGGAGCCGAGGGGGCCGAGGTCACGTGTTGAACTCCTTGATGGGGAACCGGCGTGTAGGTCGGGCGAAGTGGTGCCACCGGATCACGGTCGTGGCCTCGTGGCCGCACACGTGGCGGCGGTCAGGAGGCCGCGACGGCCTGCAGCGCCGCGGCGAGCCGGCGGCCGGCGTCGTCGGCGACGGGCTGCAGCTCCGGGAGCCCGGGCAGGCTGACCATGACCTGCGGGTCCAGCGCCTGGACCAGGGTGCGGTCACCCTCGCGACGCACCACGACGTTGCACGGCAGCAGCAGGCCGATGCTGCGGTCAACCTCCAACGCCCGGTGCGCCAGCTGGGGGTTGCAGGCGCCCAGGATCAGGTAGGGCTCAATGTCCAGGTTGAGCTTCGTCTTCAGCGTCGCCCGGACGTCGATCTCGGTGAGTACACCGAACCCCTGCTCGGCCAGCGCCGACCTGGTCCGCTCAACCGCGTCCTCGAAGCCGAGCCTGGTGGTGACCGTGCTGCCGTACGTCATCAGGTACCTCCGTGGATGTGTCCGGGCTGCCCGGTCAACGTAGGCCGCGAGGCGGCCCGCGGGCTGTGCCGGGCGGTGGCCACCTCGTACAGGCCCCAGGCGGCGAGCAGGCCCGCATACAGCCAGGTGTTGCCGGCGACGTACGGCACCGCTGTGGCCTCGGCGAGGTTGAACGCGCCGGTGATCAGAATCGCGAGAGCCAGGCTCATCGGGCTTACCTGGACGCCGAGCAGCGTCATCGCGACCGCGAGCAGAGCTCCCGTGCCGGCGGCGAGCAGGGTGAGCTGCGCCAGCTCGAAGCTGTCGGCGGGCCGGGCGGCGTGGAACCACAGCGCCTCGGTGAGACCGACAATGGTCAGCACCCAGCCGGGCGCCCAGAGCGGTCCGGTTGACCGGCCGGCCGCAGCGGCAAGCAGGTAGGTGACGCCGAGCAGCAACGGCACCCAGTAGAACCGGACACCGCGGCCCTCGACGAGCAGGAGCAGCGCCGCCGCGCCGGCGAGCAGTACGGCGCCCCGGGCGATCCCTGCCGCTCGTGGTGCAGCCCCCCGGGTGAACTGGCGCGTGGCGGGCGTGGTCATGGCGCTCCTGGACTAGATGGTGCGGTGGGTGAGGGCCCGAACAGGGTCCGCAGCCGCGGCGAGGGGAGGCCGACGATGGCGGCCCCTGGCAGCGCTCGTGACGGCCGAGGGCGCAGCCCGGTGGCGATCGCCAGGACAGTGGCGCCACGGTGCCCAGCCGGTCCCCGGCGGCGACTTCTGGCAGCCCGACGGCGCCCCAGGCCAGCATCCCACCGATCGCCGCGCACCAGAGCTCGGCGCCACGCGATCGGGTGCCCGGCGCCAGCCGGTGCGGTCGATCTGGGCGGTCCGCGGTGCAGCGGTTCCGCCGGCGGCCCGCTCGAACTCAGGTGAGGGCAGGTTGCCTTATCTGGAGGAGTTCCAGAAACTGTGTTTGGCTGCACCATGAGCGCTGACCCGTCACTCGTGTTCGACACCATCGTTGCCTCCGAGGCGTTACCCGAATTCGACGCCCCGGACGCGTCCGACGAGCCGCACGGCAGCGCTGCCGGCCGGTTGAACTGGTTACGCGCCGCAGTCCTCGGAGCCAACGACGGCATCGTCTCGGTCGCGGGGATCGTCGTGGGCGTCGCGGGGGCGACCTCGGCCCAGGGTCCGATCTTCACGGCCGGGATCGCGGGACTCTCGGCCGGGGCGGTGTCGATGGCGCTCGGGGAGTACGTCTCGGTCAGCAGCCAACGCGACAGCGAGGTCGCCCTGCTGCATCAGGAACGTCGAGAGCTCGACGAGACACCCGACCAGGAGCTCGCGGAGCTGACCGGGATCTACCTCGCGAAGGGCCTGTCGTTGGTAACGGCCAGGAAGGTCGCCGAGGAGCTCACCGAGCGGGACGCGTTGGCCGCGCACCTGGACGCCGAGCTCGGGATGGATCTGCACAACCTGGCGAACCCCACCCAGGCCGCGCTCGCGTCCGCGGTCGCCTTCACGCTCGGTGCGCTGCTCCCACTGGTCGCGATCCTCGTACCGCCGCTGGCCTGGCGGGTGCCGGTGACCGTCGCAAGTGTCCTGGTCGCGCTGGCCCTGGCCGGGATCCTGAGCGCCCGCATCGGCGGGGGCCGGATGCGCCCTGCAGTGATTCGGGTCGTACTCGGGGGTGGGGCGGGACTGGCGTTGACGTACAGCATCGGTCACCTGCTGGGGACCGCCATCGGCTGACGCCAGCCGACACGGGCGTCAGCACAGCATGTCAATCACGTGCCGGTCCCGGCCGTACGTCCCCGCCAGGCGAGGACCAGCGGCAGGTCGCGGACTGCCCGCAGGCGGGCCATCATCGCGCGGGCGACCAGCAGCAGCCCGGCGGCGGCGGGCGTACGAAGGACAGCCCGACCACGCCGAGCTGCGGTGCTGCCACCCGGATCTCCGGAAACGCGGAGGCCCGGAGCACGACGAGGCGCAGTCCGGCGCCCGCACCCGGCCGTACCTGCCAGGCCGTCAACCTGCGCGTCAGCGGCGGAACGTCTCGTGACCGTCCTCGCGTGCTGCCGTGACGTAGTGGCTGCGCGCAAGCTAGGTACGCAGGCTGAGCTCGACCGGCTGGGCACCATCCCTGCGGTCGCGGGGCACCGGAAGCTGACTGCGCCGGGGGTGTCGGTGCAGGTCGCCGCGCTGGAGCGCGAGTGGGTCTGCCGCTGACCGGGCGCCGAGGTAGACGCGTCGTCCTGACCACGGCTGGTCGCGTCCCGTACCGGAACGAGGGGAACCGCCGCTGTCGCGGCCGACCCCTGGACGTTCGGCGCGGGTTCGGGGTCGACGGCGACTGCTCGACCGGGCGCTGGTGGACACCGGCTCTCCGCTGCGGGTCTTCGTACGGCACGGACGGGCCCTGGGGCTGCGGCTGGGCCAGACCGGGCACCGCGCGGGCAAGATCGGCCGGCTCGGACATGTGCAGTTCGAGTAGGTGGATGCCTGGACCACGGACGTGGCGTTCATCAGCAGGTCGACGTCCAGATGCCGTTCCGAGGCATCCTCGGCGGGCCGGCTGCACCGCGGTCCCGGTTGGCCTTTCGGAACGGGTGGGCCCAGACCGTCAGCGGTGGGCTGTTTGCTGCGGCCGCCAGCTGCTCCCAGGGCCAGGTTGTCGGTAGGTGCAGGGTGCGCCTATTGATGACTTCAGGCCTGGGGGAATGGCTGGTCCGTGCGTTCTCGGGCAGGTTTCACACGGGCCAGGGCCTGGCAGAACCTGAAGAGGCCTCCTGCAGGAGACGTACAGGCCCACCAGCTGGTCGCCGCATCCAGCCGCCGCCACCTGCTGCGGTGCCCAGATGATTGTCAACAGCGGAGGTGCTTGACCGATGACTGGCACGGTGCACGTACAGGTCCGTCGGGTCTACGAGAAGCGGCTGGCCGCAGATGGCGCCAGAGTCCTGGTCGATCGAATTTGGCCACGAGGTCTGACCAAGGACAAAGCAGACCTCGACGAGTGGTGCAAGGAGGTGGCGCCGTCAACGGAGCTTCGAAAGTGGTATGGCCACGATCCAGATCGGTTCGAGGAGTTCAGCAAGCGCTACCAGGCGGAGTTGACCGAAACCGAGCGGGCAGACGCGTTGGCACACTTGCGAGAGCTGAAACGGCATCGGAGTCTGACGCTGCTCACGGCGACGAAGCAACCGGAGATCAGCGAGGCGACGGTGCTTGCCGATCTACTCAATTGACGTGGGGCTGCGGGTGCTGTTCGCCGCAACTGCCCTCACGTTGGCGAGCAGCCGGGTGCTTCGCCGACCTCTTCCACCGGTGCACAGGCTGAGTCGCTGGCCGAGGACCGCGTCGTCGTAGACCTGGTCGTTGCCGCCACCTGTCAGGCTCCACGCCGGGCCGTAGTTGTAGAACGTCGGTCCGCCCACCTCATGGTCCCGGACCGTCTGGACGACCTGGGCGGTCGCGACATCGATGATCTGCAGCGACTGGTTGCCCTGCTGCGGCGCCCCCTCGCCTTCACCACTGTTGACAACGACGGCCGTGCCGCCGTCGGGTGACGGCATCAGGTTGACCGGGTAGTCGCCGAGGGTGGAGCGCTGCCCGGGCGGGTTGACCAGGCGGCCGTTGACCAGGGAGCCGCGCTCGGCGTCCACGCCGGTAGGACTGGACGCAGTGACGTGCGGCAGCGCCGCACCGGCCGCCACGGCCGCCGCCAGCGCAACACCGGGGAGCGCCGTGACGGCCAGCGCGACAGGGAACAGACGTGGCACGGGCTGTCCGCTCGGGTTCGGGCACGGCCTGCGCGCCCAGACCATGACCTATGCAGATGCTCAATCGATGTCGGGCAGATGGACCACGCCAGATCCGGGGGTCGACGCGAGGTCACTCCGCAGGGTATCGGGGGTGCCTGATGGCCTCGGTGCGACTCAAGGGCGCTCCCCCGGCTGGTCGGTGGCCCAGGGTGGGCCCGGGACATGTCATCCTTTCCCGACGAAGTGGAGCCGGCGTTTTCGTCCTCACAAGGTCGGCCCTGGACATCCCCACGTCAGCGCCTTGTTGTACTGCGGGACCTGCGTCCCAACCTCGCTGGGTTTGGTGGGCGTACTGTCATTTTCGGGTATAGCGAACCCCGTTAGGGAGACACTCATGGACATCTTGGAGATCAAGGATCTGGTGCGGCACCGCTACGGGGCCTTCGCAGACGCCGGGGGCGCACAGGCCGCCTGCTGCTCGGCCATAGGCCAGACCGCCTCCGGTAGCACCACCGACCCCAGCCGCTACACCGCCGAGCAACTGGCCACGGTGCCCAAGGGGGCACTGCGCCTCTCCCGAGGCTGCGGGAACCCGATCGGCTTCGCTGGTCTGCACCCGAGCGAGGCGGTCGTGGACCTCGGCTGCGGCGGCGGCATCGACGTCGTCCTGGCCGCCCATGCAGTCGGATCGGCAGGCCGGGTGGTAGGCGTGGACGCCGCCCCCCAGATGATCAAGAAAGCGCGAGAAAACCTGGTCGATGCCGGCCTTGGTGCCCAACGGGTCGATCTTCGGGTGGCGGACCTGGCTGACACCGGCCTCCCCGCCGGCTGCGCCGATGTGGTCATCTCTAACTGCGTGATGAACCTGTGCCCGGACAAGGACGCCGCGTACCAGGAGGCGTTCCGCATCCTGCGCCCTGGGGGGCGCCTGGCAATCTCGGACATGATGTGGACCGAGGAGATTGCACCCGACCTGGAGGCCTCCTTCCAGTCCACCTGGGCGGGGTGCGTGGGCGGGGCGTTGCCGGCGGAGCGTTACTTCGAGACGGTGCGCCAAGCTGGATTCGAGCACATCTCGGTGGTGGGTGAGCATCCCTTCTCCGCCGGCGAAACGGATGAGATGGCCTGCTGCCCGGGGCCAGACTTCACCCCCAAGCCCGCTCGGGCCGATCTCGACGCCGTGCAGGGCAAGCTCATGAGCATCAAGTTCACGGCCCACAAGCCCAGCTAGGAGTGTGGGTACGA
>ENA-OFCI01000712-OFCI01000712.1-metagenomes-genome-assembly--contig:-NODE-712-length-18270-cov-28.865880_pt1 | contig 18270 bp, 21 predicted proteins | sample MGYA00153391_OFCI01 | MGnify analysis MGYA00153391
TTTTTTGGAAAGCATACAGGGATAGGGTTTGAGCTTTTGACTCTCACCCGACATCCGCTGCCTGACTCCTCTTTTAATCAAGGGGGTCTTTTTTTTTTGGCACTCCGGGGGATTTTGGACCCAGGAGATACCCCGCATGGGTAGAATATCGGTGGTTAAAGATGATGGGCTTACTTAGAGTAGAGATCAGACAAAGTTAGAGTATGAGGCTGCATAGCTAGGCTCAGGATGACAGAAGCAGATTGGTGCATGAGTCATATATATAAGTGGTGTCTGCATTCTTTGGACTTTACTGAGGGATGTTGGTATAGCATTGGCTCGATCGCCCGATCGCAAGTTCTCCGCTCCAAAATCCAGAAGTCGTCACAAGACGGTACTCTAACTCCGCTCGCACTCTCAGGAATTGATCGCCCGCAAATACACACTCCTGAATTACAGCAACCCTAAACAGATTCGGTTGCGCCAGTTATTGACCGTTGAGGCTCGATCGCGAGTTGGTCTCCTCAACATCTACATCTAAAAAGTGCAAGTGACTCTCTTCCTCCGTATTAGCAGCAATCACCAAACCTGTCTTTCCCCAAGGGGCGATCGCCCGGGGTGCGACGGGGCTGCTAAAATTTCCTACTTGAATGCCTTGACTGTTTAGCACCAGAATCTGCCCCGCAACATCTGCCAACACCCATCCCCAATTAGCTACACAAGCCGATACAGGCAAGCTTTCCAGGGGAATTCGCGCTACCTTGAGCGGCCATAATTTCATCAACAGCACAGCCGCTTTGCCAGATTGAGGAATTCCCAGTAAGGTATATGGTTCAGGTGTCAGCAGTATTTGTCCGACGCTGGAAGATAACCGTACAGAACCAACTGCCGTGCCGCGGCGAGTGTAAACTCTAAAAATAGTTTGGGGATTTTTTGGTTCGTTGTCCGACCAAGTTGCTAGGACGTGTCGTCGATCCAAGAAGATTAATTCTGGTAAATAGTGTTCCGGTAATGGCACTGTCGCGATCGGCTTCAGGGCTTTTTCTCGATCGCCCGCTGTGCCGTTTGGAGCTAAAGCATAAAAACGCAGTTCGCCAGGAACAGCTACTGTCAGCCAGTCACCGTGAGAATCAACAGCAGCTTTAAAAGCATCTGTACCTTGCCTGAGACCGATATCCAGTAAGCACTGAGGCTCCCAAGAGCGATCGTTGACCCAATAAAGTTTTTGTGGAGTAAGAACGCAGCAGCCGTGAGAAGCAGGTAAAATGCCACGCACGATTTCCGGCATTACTATAGAAGTCGGCATTTCTTGTGTAACTAGCTGTTTTCCCGGCTGACACCAAACCTTTACCTCAGTACCTACAGCAGCGTAGAGATAGGTTTCAGTGGCAATTAAAGCGGTCAGCGGTGCAGCAAGTATCAGTGGCTTTGGCTGCGAAAGTGAATAGTGCACAGTCCCAAGTAAATTAATAGTCGGCTGTGAGACTTCTTCCTCATCGACTTCCGCCAAAGAATCAGTTTCTGACTTGAAATTTTTTGCGCCTGTGGTTACGGGGTTTTCCCAAGGAACAATGCAATCGCCTAATTGCCTGACAGCGGGGTCATACATGATCAGCCGCAGAGCTTGAGCCATTTGAGAAGCACTGGCAAAACGGCGGGCTGGCAGCTTTTCCAAAGATTTTTTGACTATTGCTTGCAAAGGTTCGGGGATAGCGTCGGGAAGTTGCAAGCGTTGATTCAGATGCGCCCACCTTAAGTCTCCGGGGGTTCCGCCGAAAGGGCGGTAGCCCATTAGCAACTCAAACAACAGAATTCCCACTGCATATATATCTGACATGGGGGAATAAAGACCGTAAAACCGCTCTGGGGCCATGTATGCGGGAGAACCTACGGTAGCGTCGGGAGAAATTTCTTGGTGAAGGCGAGTTGTACCAATTTCTGGCAGGCGACGTGCGATGCCAAAGTCAGACAGCCGGGGCGACCAACCTTTGGAGCCTAAAGTTAGGAGGATATTTTCGGGTTTGATGTCGCAGTGAACTACGCCTCGGCGGTGGGCGTAGTCTAAGCCTGCTAAAACTTCCATGACTAGCTGCAAACCTTCGAGCAGCCGCAAGGGGCGGTCTTGTTTGAGTAAGTTGCGGAGGGTTCCTCCCTCGCAGTAGTCCATCACCAAGTACCTGCCTGTCGCTGTATGTTCTAGAGCTCGGCAGGTAACAATGTTGGGGTGTTGCAAGGTGATCAGAAACCACAGCTCTCGCAAGAATTCGCTAGTTGGGGCTTTTTGATGGCTGAGTTCTTTGAGAGCAACCAGTTGGCTGGTGAGGCGGGAGTCTTTGGCGGGAGCTTCTCGAACACTGGCACAAAAGACTCGACCAAATTGCCCTTGTCCGACTAGCCCTAAAATGCGGTACTTAGAATGTTGCATCGGTTTAATTATAGGAAATGCTTGAGCTAGTATTAATATATGTAAAGGATTCTGACAAAAATTCAAATTTTTGAATCGATCGCCAGGTACTGCTATGTTATCTCAGGTTCATTCTCAGCCTCCGAAGAGCGATCGCACGGTCGCACCTACCAAAATCCTGGAATCTCGGAGTCAGTATCAATCTTGCCGGGTTCGGGTGCCGGATCTGGAACTACCTGTGGCTGCTATTTTAGTTGATCGCGAGTATTACAGTTTTTTCAAGGCTGCGCAGGAAGCGTCTAAGGTTTTAGCCATCGTGGCTAAGTTGGGGAATAGGGGCGATTCAACAGCGATTACCAAAACAGCTAGCGGTTATGCAATCTGGGTCATGGAGCCGGAAGCCAGTCCTGTCAAGCCCTCTTAACGTTGTTTGGTGTTAGACAAAATTGTTTGAGCTTTCAATATCTCGATCGCGCTTGCTAAATACTTAACTTGACAGGATCTAAAATCAATATGGTTAAAATTATTAGACTCGATCCCATTGCCGAAGAAATGGCAGTGGAAACCCGATCGAATATTCTATCTGCTTTACTTTCCAAAGACTTAGACGTTCTCAAAGAATGTGGGGGGCGGGGAATGTGTGCTACCTGCCACGTTTACATTAAAGAGGGCATGGAAGGCTTGTCGGACATGAACCGCCGCGAGAGGAGGACGCTGGAAGTCATTACTACAGCTAAAGCCAATTCGCGACTTGCTTGTCAGGCTCAAATTATGGGCGAGGGTGTGGTTGTACAGTTGCCTGCGGGGATGTACATTAATGCTATTGAAAATGTGGAATCTCTGATCGGCCGCCGTGCTCAGCAAGATTTATTACACCCAATTACGGGTCAAATAGTTGTGGAATCGGGAAAGTTGATCACTCGTTCGATCGTTACTCAGCTTAATGATACCCGCTTCCAAGTAGGACAGTATTTAGTTCGGACTAAAGAAGCTTGAATTACTCTGAGGTAATAAATTGCGGATGGGGAACGAGGCGCCAATTAAGTTAAAACTTGATATGTTGTAACTTGTACATCCTTTTGCCTAAAAAAAAGTTATATGCTGAGCCAACTTGCGCGTTTGAGCACGGAAGCAGACGGACGCTACGCCACCGCTGATGAACTCCAATTTTTGAAAGACTACTTTCAGTCTTTGAATCACCGGATGAGTGCTTATAAAAAACTTCAAGCCTCTGAGAAAGAAATTATTCGGCAAGTGGAAGCGCAAATGCAGTCTCTTGACCCTAGTTTATTTCGCCGGGGGTCTCAAGATGTGACGGCAAAGTGGCGCGTAGATGCTCTGCGGGTGTTGAGACACTCGGCGGCCGCACTTTTGATTAATGATACTGAACGGTTGCGCGATCGGCTGCTGCTGTGGTTCCAAACTATTTTAGGCGCTTTTCAAGCTCGCAATAGTTCGGCTGTTACCTACGATGTCATGAAAAAGGTACTCAAACAATATCTGACTGCTGAAGAAGTCAGCCTATTTTTTCCGATTCTGGACATCAACCGTACTGTACTAGGCAAATAATCGAGGGGAACATCAAGTTAACCACGATAAATTGTGCCGTTAGGAAGAATGGCTCCAATCAAGTTCGCTCCCCTCAAATCCGCCTCACTGAGAATAGCTCCCTGGAGGTTGGCTTCCCTCAAGTCAGCTTTCCGCAAGTTTGCTCTACTGAGGTTAGCTTTGCTCAAGTTAATTTGATGCAAGCAAGAGTTAGAAAGGTTGGCATTGATCAGGTAAGCTAGGCTGAAGTTGGCTTTGCTGAGGTTGGCTCCACTCAAGTTAGCTTCCATCAGATAAGCACCGCTCAAGTTGGCTTCGTTCAACAATGCCTCTGCCATATTGATGCCAGTTAAAAGTTTTCGGCTCAAGTCTACACCGTTGAGGTCAGCCCCGCTGAAGTTGATGCCGCTTAAGTGGGAACCATTGAAACTAATTTTTCTCAGGTAGGTTTTGCTGAGGTCTGCTTTGCACAAATTAGCTCTGTCCAAGCAAGCTTCAGTGAGGTCTGATTCACTTAGACACGCGCCGTTTAAATAAGCTTGAGTAAGGTTAGTTCTTCTGAGGTTAGCTTTCAACAGGTTGGCTTTGCTGAGATTGGCTCGAGTTAAGTTGGCTCCGGCTAGGTTCGCTTTGGACAATTCGGCTCCGGTGAGCTGTGCTTCGCTCAAGTCTGCGTCTTTGAGACTCGCGAGACTCAAGTCTGCATCTTTCAAATTTGCCCCGTTGAGGTTGGCTTTGATTAGATAGGCTTTACTGAGATTTGCGTCGCCCAGATTGGCTTTCGTGAGGTTGGCTGCACTCATATCTGCACCTATGAGATTAGCATTGGGGAGAATTGCCCCGCTCAGGTTTGCCCAATTCAGGTGAGCTCCGGCTAGGTTAGCGTCGGTGAGATTGGCTCCGCTGAGATTAGCTCCGCTAAGACTTGCAGCCATGAGGTTGGCGCCGGTGAGATTGGCTTCGCTGAGGTCGGCTTTGCTGAGGTTGGCTCGGCTCAGATGGGCTTTGGTGAGGTCGGCTCCGCTGAGGTTGGCACCGATTAAGTAGGGTCGCTGCTGGTGTTCGTTGAGGTTTGCCAAACGTAGAGTTGGGGCATCGCTGGAACGGTATAAATCGATCGGACTCAACACAATGCCCCGCAGGTTGGCCTGTCTAAAATCTCTTTCGCCGGCTGCATATCGATTTAGAAGTTCATTGGCGTCCATTAAGTTCGAGCAAAAAGTTTGAGCTTGTGATTGTTTTTAAATTTTATGAGTTTCTACAGTAAGTTATGATTTGTCTAGCTGCGAGTTATCATAATCAGGTTTTTTATTAACAGCTAAAACTATTTTTTTGAACTACGTAGATTTTTTATAGTTTAACTTTCTGTTTTAATGATACGGTCGATAAAATAGCTGTTGACTCATCAAAATGACAGCTATTAACAAACTAATAGCTGTCAAATAAATCAATTTTTTAGGAAAAGTTGACTAATAATAGCTTCATGATCTTGTCCTTCTTCTACGAGAGAATCTGCGGGTTGGAGGCGATCGCGCAGCCCTAAAATAAAGCGGTTGCAGTCCGCACCCAAGGATTCGCAAGAGGTTTGCACGCAGTGAAGTTCTCGACCTGTAAGCTTGCTAAAAAACGAACTTAAGATGCCGGCTTCTAGAAAACAGGCTGGCCGCTTTCCCTTGGGGGCAGTTTTCGCAAAAAGAGAGTTGGCAATTTTTACGATTAAAAATCCCTGTTCGGAATGGCTGGGGTCAAGTTCAAATGTTCCCCATCCGTGAGTTTTCCAGCACTGCTGCAAGGCCTGAATAAATTCTACCATTTCCATTTCGGAAACTGGCTGGCCGTAGTATTCGCTGACTTCTTCGCAAAAACGCACGTAGAAGTTTTTTCCCCACCAGCGACCGCAGTTGAATAGTACGAGGCGAGAAGCTTGACCAGTTTCTTGTTCTAAGCCAATGTAAATGGCTTGAATGAGTGTTTCTGGAAGCGCTATAAGCCGATCGCCCCGGCGGTTTTCGAGCAGCCCGAGTTCGAGGTCGCCTCGGACGTAGGCATCGCTGGCAAAGTAGTTTCCAGGAATTCGGGGCTGTTTGAGCAAGTCGGCAATATTAATCATCGGTAATTGGGAATTGGGAATTGGGAATTGGGAATTGGGAATTGGGAGCCGATCGCAACTAACTAATGACTAATGACTTATTTTGAAAAATTACCTGTTGCCTACTCTTTATTACTAACAATAATCATTGATTGTGCTTGATCGAAAAATGGTTGCAATATAGCCCGGGCTTGCTCGGAAAGCATTTCTTTTAAACGAGTTTGCAGCAGATTGCAAACAGTTGCTTCGATCTTTTGAGTTTGGTGAGCTTCGACGATGCCCGAAACCCAGTCTAGGAGCCTCTGTTCGAGAAATTGTTGATCGTTCAGTAGCATAGCCATACCGCAGTACCGCAAGACTAATAGCCAGTGTTTGAGCGATCGTTCTAAAGTTTCTTGTTTTTCGTCTGGGAATGTTTCTTGTAGCTTGTTAGCTACTGGTTGGAAGATGGTTGCTTCCTTCTCTCGCAAAAATTCGTAAATTTTTAAGCGCTGGGAAAGGGTTGCAACTTGACGCTTAAAAGCAATGAGTTCTTCGCCTTTTAAAAAGCGATTTTCTGCCTGATCCAGCAGCGCCTCAATCTCAGGGTGCATGATTTTAATTAAGTGGTAATCTGTAATTGATAAAAGGAAGTCCGTTGGCGGTTGACAGTTGGTAGTTGGTAGTTGGTAGTTGATAGTAATTTTCGTAATTAAGCTGTTCTGCATTTGAACTGCACACTCAAAACTTGATAAAGTTCTTGTGGGGTAGGCGTCCCGCCCGCACAGAAAATACAATTTAGATGTAGAACAGCTTACCAATAACAACTAACAAATAACAACTAACAAATAACAACTAATCAATATTAAGTCTTGGTCATTTCTGATTCCCCAGACAGATTAAAACAGGTCGAATAGGTCGTCAATCGTGACTTCTGCGGGTTCAGAAATAGAAATTACTGGCAAGGGTGGGGGTAGGGGAAGAGCGCCGACTTCGGGAATTCCTTCCCAAGACATAGCTTGAAAAAAGTCTGCTACGGATCGGGTTAAAGTCAGCACTTGCCCGGATATCGAGCCATTTTGGGTTTCTAAAGGTTTCCTTTGCCAATTATAGTGACCAAAGAAGTCTTGGACAGACTTGTCCAACCATGAAGCTTGACTTTTCATTTTTTTTTCTGCCTGGAGAAGTCCGATATCGCTACATATGGCGAAATTGATGGGAGGAAAGGCAGGGGTCTTAATATGCCTTTCCAGGTTGTTTAGCGCAATATTTCGCCGTGTTCGAGTCGATTTTGAATATCGCGGGCGTTGGCACCTTCGTTGAGCCAGAATGCTGCTGCGTCAATTTTATCTGGGTTGCCGAGGAGGAATTTACAATAGGTTTCTCCCATTGAGTAACATTGGAGTTCTATGCAACTGAGAGGCTTTTTGACTAGAGATCCGAAGAAACCGGCGTACAAACCGGCGTATAGGTGACAAACTGGCTTGCCTACGTCGCCCAAGGTGCGAGCTACTGCTGAGTCAAAGAGGTTGATGAAGATGCAGCCGTGTTTACGATCGCTCATGTCAACTTCCCACCGACCCCAACCTTGAGCTGTGAAAGGCCACCACCAAGTTTCTAGCAAAAACATCAGATTCGACTGGCGAATGTTCTGGCTGAATTCGGCGCTAAACCATTTTTGAAAGAATTCCGAATCTTGCAGCCCCCACTGACAACCAATAGTATACATGATGACAGAGGAAGCTGGGCCTACTTCTTCTTCGAGTCCTTCCACCAAACCGATGATGAAGTCTTCGCTGGTAAAAATGTTACGCGACTCATTCCAGTCGTTAATCGTACCAAACTGGCGATCGAAGGCAAAAAAATCCTGAAACCGATAATGGCCGTGATTTTTAGGATGCTTTTGCTTGAGTAGGGATTCGGTGTGGGTGAAGATTTCTTTTTGGACGGTAGAGACCATTAGCGGGTTACTCCTTTGTGGTGTGCTTTACAAAAAATTTAAGAGATTGATTTGCCTATGTATCCAATTTAACGTCATTTTTCTGAATACAGGCATTGGGTATAAATTTTTACTGAAATCTCAAAATTAAATATTCTAGGGTGTTGAATTTGGGGCTGGTTGGGACTTCTGATTTGAGACGACTGCTATCTGAGCTTTAACAAAAGTTGCTATAAGCTTAAACGGCTATGTGTTATCGTTTTGTGCAAGCTGTCCACTATATATATAGGGCATATGGGGATGAAACATCACGCTTGTATTGCAATAGGTATCAATCAATATCAGTTACTACAGCCTTTGAGTTATGCCCAAGAGGATGCAGAGGCGCTGTACGGTTTTTTGACTGAGGAGGCTGGTTTTGCGCCGGATGGGTGTCTGCTGATGACGGATAGCTCGCCGTCGCTGTGGGGCCAATCAACGTATCCGAATCGGGAAAATATTCTGAGGTTGACGGAAAAACTGTGCGCGGAACATCTGCAACAGGGAGATTTACTCTGGTGTTTTTTTAGTGGCTACGGTGTCAGCTATGAAGGTAAGGATTATTTGATGCCGGTTGATGGCAATCCGGCTGATATTCAGGCTACAGGGATTCCGGTGGAGTTGCTGTTGAATACTCTGAAAAATGCTCCTACGGAAACGGTGTTGGTGCTGGTGGATATGAATCGCAGCCAGATTGTGAAGATGGGGGAAACGATCGGAGCTCAAACGGCACAGGTGGCGCGGGATTTGGAAATCCCGACGGTGCTTTCTTGTCGCCCGAATCAGGTTTCGCGGGAAACTTCTGCTCTGCGTCAGGGGTTTTTCACGACGGCGCTTTTGGAGGGGCTGCGATCGGGACAGTGTACGACGATTAAGGGTTTAGATCGTTTCTTGAGCGATCGACTCCCGGAGCTATGCGATCATCATTTGCGTCCGAAACAAGAACCTTTGGTGGTAGTGAATCCTCCAGGAAAGGCTCATTTGGTGATTTTGCCGGATGCTGTTGGGATACCAACTGCTGCGTTGGCGGGACGTAACGGCAATATGGCCGTTGGGGCGGCGGATGGGGGCGATCGCCCGCAAATGGCTACGGCTACGGCTCAAATGGAGCTGTCGGCGGCTACTCGCAATCAGGAGGATTCGTCGGTTGAGAGGCCACCGATCGATCGGGCGAATGTTGTCGGATCTTCCGGTGGGGACGATCGACCGAACTTGCAAAAGCCGGAAGATGCCGATAACGGGGGGTCAGATAAGTCATTTTTGCAGCAGCTAGTTTTGTGGAGCTCAGCTACGGCTTTGGTGCTGTTGTTGGGTGTTTTTCTGACTAATCGATCGATTTTTATCGGTCAGCAGGAAGGAAATCCTGGATCGCGTGCTGAAAATGGTGAAAACCCTCCGCCTCAGAAATCTGCTGGTGGTGGCAATTTTGTACCGCAGAAACAGCCGCAGACGGTGCCAGCAGGGACTGTAACCAAGCAGCAACCGTCGAGCCAACAGGTGTGGGCTGAGGCGAAAACTTTCCTCAAGGATGGTTCGGCTTCTAGTTTTAATCGAGCAGTGGTTAAGGCTCGAACGATTCCGGCTAGCGATCCGCTCTACCCGCAGGCTCAGCAGGATATTGAGCGCTGGAGTTTGACGATTTTGGATATAGCTAACGGACGGGCTGCTCGGGGCGATTTTCAGGGGGCGATCGGGGCGGCTAAATTGATGCCTGATGTCAATCAGCCGGTTTACAATCAGTCGAAACAGGCGATCGGTCAATGGCAGGATCTATCGAAAGAGCAGGAGGTAAATACTGCTTTGCTATCAGCGGCTAAGGGTCAAATTAAGCGAGGGGCTGCCTCTTCTTACAGTAAAGGCATCCAGCAAGTTAATAAAATTCAGCCCGGTCAGCCGAAGTATGAAGCAGCTCAGCTTTTGGTTGGAGAGTGGAGCGAATCTATTCTCAAAATTGCTCAGTTACGCGGCTCTCAAGGAAGGCTAAAAGAGGCAGTTGAAGCTGCTTCGCTGGTGCCGTCGGGTACTAAGAGTTATCAGCCGGCTCAGAAGGCGATCGCCAATTGGAAAACTAAGCTGGAACGCCAGAAAAAAGGTTGATTTGTCGATAATTTCCCGCTTGGAAACCGGGAAATTATTTTAGCTACTGGCCCAGATAGGTCGATCGGTCTTGACACTGCAAAGCGACACGTACACACCAATAATTTTATTTATCATTTCCCCTCCACCGTTCCGGCGGCAGGGGATTTTAGATCAATTCAGATGCCACCAGAATGATAGAGAGGACACGGCAGAATGATAGAGAGGACACGGCAGAATGATAGAGAAAACACGGCAGAATGATAGAGAGGACACGGCAGAATGATAGAGAGGACACGGCAGTGCCGTGTCCCTACCCTGATTAATTTTAGGGATGTCGCACTGCCGTGTTCTGGCTATGAGTAATATTAATTCCGATGCTACCGGAAATGATCTAAGATATTTAATTTTTGTATTTTATTACTTTAGCTAAGTAAGTCGGCGCTTTAAAACGCAACTATGTAAACGATGTAAAGTGTCCAAATGCTCTCTACTGGATGACTTAAGCCTATTTACATACTGTTACATTATTCGGTTTAATCCCGTCTACCTACTTAAGCTGGTAATTTTATACTTAATCTCAAATTCAACAGATATAAAATTGGCGAAATATAAACACGATTAAACATCAACTACGAAGACAAAATCGGCACTATTAACTTTGAGAAAGCGGATGCTGCCATGTTGATTTATTTTACCTATATTTTTGGCTGTTGTGAGCGATCGACAAGCGCCGGAATGACAAGCGAGGAGACGGCAGTGCCCATAGGTGTCAACTTAAGGTCAAACCGATAGTCCGACAGGGGTTTAAACCTCTGTCTCATAGCGAAAGTCCTCTCAAAGAGGACTAAAGAGTTAGTTGATGTGTATTGGTTTCAGGCAAATCTTCAGTCGGTTTCAACCGACTTTAGCTATTAGACAGGGGTTTCAACCCCTGTCGGACTCGTGGGATGACTAATGGACTTGGCGGGCTGACAGCCTTAAGTTGACACTAATGGGCAGTGCCGTGTCCCTACCGCGATCAATTGTAGGGACACGGCACGTGCAGTCTCCTCCGTTTATATCATTCCGATGCCAAGGGATTTGATATGAAATACTGTTTGAATTTATACTGTTTTTAAATTATTAGCATTGACATATCTGTTATGAATTATACAAAATTGATCGTTATGAGCAATTCTAGTCGTCGAGCGATCGCCATCACCACCAAAGAGCGCAAAATGCCCGTGAGTTTTGGTGGGCTAGGACATCACAAAGCTACATTAATTAACATAAATAATGGTTCTGTAACAAAAGCAAAAAAATATATCATTGAGAAACAAGCATAAAAAGTTGCTGGCTTATGGTAGTTCACGTAACAACACGTATGTCTAAAGTTATAGTTCACAGCCAGGCATAGAAGCCGATCTAAATCAATCAGGTGAGGTGGCAGTGTCTGGGTGTTAAGATGTGCGATCGAACAGGAATGTTCACAGAGCGATCCCTTTCCAATGGGAGATGGTAAAACTTACCAAGCCAAGGATCTGGAGACAATGCTGAAGTTTTTGAGTTCAGGAGAGTGGCGTTAGCACTAAACTTTGCATTATTGATGAAGATGAGCCAAATTTGTAACAGTTCTTAACTATGAATAATTCTGTCAAAACTGCTAGCATAGTGACACTTTTGCTAGCAAAAACAGATAAAGTAAATAAAGTCGGCTAGCTCTAGACGATCCGATCCCCATCCAGGGATGTTAAATCAATTTGATTCATACCAAATTGTTTTAGGGTTACAATTGGAACCAAAGCATCGCTATTTAACTGAGTTCTTTAGTTTTACTTTCTGCTATGAACGTGGATTTTATCAAAGCCCAAGTCAGGTTGCTACAGGGTGCAAGTTCATCGGAGCGAGAAACCCTTATTAAAAACATCGGCGTCTGTGCTGGCGTGATCAGACCAGGAGAGTATGTGACTCCCCAACGGAAACACGCTATCACTCTCTGGCTACAAACAAATGCGGTTCGCCTCCGGCTTCCCCAACTTCCTATGGATTTATCGGGCCATAAGCCTTCACACGGGAGTAGTTAAGGGTAGCGACAAAATCACCTAAATTAGTCAATCTTGCCTAAAAATGCTTTTTTATTGAGCTGTAGGGCGTCAATGAAACACAATTAAGATTGAAAAAATGTTTGTACGGAGAGTTCTACCCGAAAAAAAACCTGCCCAGAAGAAGCGGCCGACCGCCTTGGTAGAAGCAGGAAGTGAATGTCAAAGCTGCTCTAAAAGTAGATTTGAGTAAATTTCACAGCACGGATTATTGTCCACAACTATAACCAGGATTATTTGCTTTTAGATTTGAGATTCACGATTTAGTTCGTGCTGCACAAATTTGCTATTTGTGGAGTGGCTGAAAAATCAACCCTATTCAATAGGTATAACTAATTACAAGGGCAGTCACTGAACTGCCCTTAATTTTGAACTTTGAACCCGGAGGCTAAACACCTACAATTTAGAATAAACGCGCATCTACTTGTAGACAGAGTTTAGCTAAACTCTCATATCAGCTCTAGCTAAGCGAAATTTGGTCTGTTATGTTCGAGAGGGAGAGGGGGGAAGAGGAAATTAAGATCATCAAACAGCAGGAATTATTACTATTAACTTGCTTTCTCATATATTTGTTACCAAAAATACTGTGCCGAAGAAACAAAAATTTCCTCATTTAGTTGGTTCCCGATGGACTTCACACCAAAAAACTTGGGGGTGGCGGCACTTTCAAGTAGTCAACCGAAAAAACGAAGGTAGATGGGTATTTGCGGAAATGGTGGCGGCTTGCGATCCAAATGTTCGTTTCTGGCTGAACGCGGGACAGCTCAAAGATCGATCGCTCTGGCAAGCTGGATGGCAGTCTACACAAGAATTAGAGGAATTAGAGGCAGCAGAATAAAAGATAGCGCTTTGAGGTAGAGTGAGGTGAAGAGGGGTAAAATAATGAAAAAAAAAGTTGTGTTATTGGTGTGTTTGCTAGTTAGTGCTGGATTGGGCGGTGGATTTGGCGAAAGGTCGATCGCAACTCCAGCGATCGATCATCGCAGCAATATCATATCTGCCGACATTCCAGAACCCGCAACGGACTTGTCCACCCTAGTTTTGACTTCACAAGACTTGCCCGCAGGTTTTATCAAGATACCACCTGACACTCTAAAAAATGTGGTCAGCGGTATCCCTAACTTTAAACCAGCAAGCGTATTTGGTTATTACAAAAACGATGATAAGCTGTTTCAAGTAGTCACAGGATTTACAACGCAACTACCCAACCAGATCGATCGAGCTAAATTCGATGCTGAAATCGGTGAAGGGATGTTTGCACAACAGTTCTCCCAAAGTTTAAACAGTAGTAACAAAGAATTTCAGTTTGCTAATCTTACCACTTTAAACTTAGAAGACAAGATTGGTGAAGTATCGTCTGGGTGGACAACTCAAGGAAAAGTACGAGGTGTACCCATCAATGTCGAACTGGCGCTGTTTCGGCGGGGAAAAATAGGAAGTTTTGTGGCGATTGTGTATCTCAACGGCAGCAAACCGGCTGTAACAATTAGCGAAGCCGCGCGCCAACTTGACAAGCACATCATGGCAATTCAACCAGACGCAACTCAACCGCAATAAATGGATGCTACAAGCAGTAAAAAAAATCAATATTCTACTGGCGGATGGCACTCAAATTAGTGGCAATAATAGTCCTGGACGGACAGGTAGTCAGAAACTATTTTTTTCTGAGAAGACGCATTACAGCCCGCAGAAACGGCAAATACAGCAGATTCCAGGTATGTGAGATACATAGTTCTTGTAGGGACACGGCAGTGCCGTGTCCCTACGGGATATTGAATGTACGACCTAAACCTGGAATCTGCTGTAACTTGGTTAGAAAGCTTTTAATGCGTGCAGGACTGACTAATAAAACTCGCGCACAAATATCCCAACCGCCAAGCTACTTAGGACACTTCGATGGAGTTTATGCCGAGGCCTTGGGGAATGCTGAAAATATTGCTGCGTTCGTTCCTCAACCTAACCTACACTCTCAATCATTTGTGTAATGGGAATGTTTATTACCAATTCTGTTGATTCACGACACGGAAGTTTTGGATATACAGATAGCTGTTTTTTTCATTTTTTGTTTTTCCTTCTGCTTTCTTTCTTTCTTTCTTCTTCGTTCAACGTCCCAATTAGTAATTCCCAAATGACTCGACTAGCTACAACAATAGAAGCCATACTTTACCTAAAAGGTCAGCCAGTGTCGATCGCAGAAATTGCCGAGATTGCTAAGTGCGATCGATCTGAAGCCGAAGACGCCATCATCGAACTGATGTCTGACTCATCCCACCGCGACAGTGCATTAGAAGTCGTCGAAACCCCAACGGGATACAGCCTGCAACTCAGAGAAGAGTTTGCCAGTCTGATGCAAACTTTAATACCTCCAGAATTAGGTGTTGGGGCTTTACGGACGTTGGCAGCGATCGCCCTGAAAGGTGGCATCGCTCAGCCAGATTTAGTTAACCTGCGGGGTTCAGGAGCTTACCAACAAGTGCAGGAATTGGTAGAAATGGGTTTTGTGCGCAAACGGCGGCCGACTGAGGGGCGATCGTATTGGTTACAAGTCACCGATAAATTTCATCGGTACTTTCAAGTAGACCAACTGCCAAAACAATTGCAAATTGACTTTCAGGCAAATTTGTATCCAAGCAATGAGGAGTAGTTTAAAGTAGAATGTAGCAAGCCAGAAATTAAGAATCGCCAAATGGTTTTTCACCCTGACTTTGAGAATAGTTCCAATGCTCAACAAACCGCAGCCAATCCACTTTTGAAGTACCTCCAACACCAATCCCCGGAGGTTCTAGCCCGCATCGCCAAGTCCGCCAGCCCAGAGATCAGAGAAATTATCTCTCATAATGTTCAAGGACTTGTCGGCGTCTTGCCTTCAGACAATTTTAACGTCGAAATTACCACTGACCGCGAAAACTTAGCAGGTTTGCTAGCTTCAGCGATGATGACTGGCTATTTTCTGAGACAAATGGAGCAGAGGATGCAGCTAGAAGAAAATTTAGCAAGCACGAGCTCGATTCAACCAAACCCTCCCAAAGAAAAGTAAAAAAATCAACGGTTGGGAAAGCCAGAAAGATGAAAGTTGTTCAAAAAATAAACAATCCTGGACGGACTAGGAATTAAGAAACCGGGTTTTTAATACTACATACCTCGCGATACAGGGAGGATTTTGGTAAAAAAACCCGGTTTTTGCGTCCAGGAGTATAAACATCAGATTCATCTTCGATCTTCGATCGCTTTAAATGCAGAATACCTTATCCACCAGCGGGGCTACCGGATATGGGAAAAGCAGCGGGACGTACTTTAAGTTTCTGAACTTGACCCAAACGGTTAATTTCCACTTCGATTTCTTTGCCCACAGCGGTGTTTTCCACCCGTTCTTGCACATCCCCGGGAGTGTTGACTGCAACTCCGTCAATTTTTTGAATGACATCTCCGGCGCGCAAGTTGGCTGTTTGAGCGGGGGAATTTTCCACGACTCGGGTAACGGCTACACCTTTGTCGATCGTAATTTTCTGATCGAGTTGTTTGTTGACTTCGGCCTTGGTGGCGGGAGTTAAGCTGACCATTTGAATCCCGAGATAGGGATGTTCGGCTTTACCTTTGGCAAATAACTGATCGGAAACTCGTTTGGCGGTTTCGATCGGAATTGCAAATCCCAAGCCCTGAGCATCGGCACGAATGGCGGTATTGATGCCAATGACTTCGCCAGAGTCATTGAGCAGGGGGCCGCCTGAATTGCCGGGGTTGATGGCGGCGTCGGTTTGAATGAAGCGGACTCGCTTGTCGGGGATGCCGACTTGGGAACTCGATCGACCTGTAGCGCTAATAATGCCCACAGTCACCGTATTATCGAGACCTAAAGGATTGCCGATCGCGATCGCCCACTGTCCCGGTACAATATTGTCCGATCGACCCAAAGCCACTTGGGGCAATTCCTGGGCATTAATCTTCACAACAGCGACATCCGTCAGTGGATCGACCCCCTGCACCTTACCCTCAAACTCGCGGCCGTCTTTGAGCGTCACCTTCACAGTATCTGTCCCGGAGACTACGTGAGCATTAGTAACAATGCGGCCGTCGGTCGTGAGAATAAACCCCGAACCAGTACCTCGCTTGATGCGTTCCTCCGGCTGTGGCAAATTGTCTCCAAAAAACCTGCGAAACAAAGGATTTTTGAAAGCTTCTGGTACTTGATTCGTCACCTTAGTCGATGCGTCAATCCGCACGACAGCCGGGCCAACTTTTTCTGCTGCGACCGCAATAAAATTGGAATTGGTGCGATCGACCGCGCGATTTTCCTGAACAGGAGGAGACGCATAGGGGGGGAGTTGCTGGCGTACAACGGGTAAAACCAATCCGGTTTCCAGATTATTTGGGCTTTGGAGATAGCGATTTCCTAGCCATCCAATACCTCCGCCGATCGACAGCAAAGTCACATAAAGGGTCAATTGCTTAAAAGATAAACTCATTTAATAACTCCCGCTAGATACCTCATCCCCGCAGACACGTTCGGAATCAACAAGCTTTTTTGTCGAAGGAGACGGGAAGGAAGTGGGGCGGGGCGTACCGCTTCCTCTCTTAACATAGCTGTTAACAGACAGTCGCCGATCGGTATCACAGGCAATTTTTGCCTGATTTGCCAAGGACGAAGAAAACTAATAATGCTCATCGTAACTTGGCTGAGGCTGGGATTACAGTTTGAGGCGCGGCTACAGCTTTCAAATATGCGCTTGGAGTTGGCTGGAAAATTGTCAATTGTCCGAAATGAATACTTTTTTCTGTACGCAATAACTTTTAAACGCTTATTTTTACGGATTTTTGTACTAATCTGGTCGATCGTCCCAGTGGGCAAAACAGCGACAAATCCGGCGCGCGGGTCTGCAAATCTTCCTTCCGGTTCACAAGAAAGAAAACGCCGATCTTAGTCGCGCCCGCACCGGCGGGTCGTCTCAGTGGCGCCCCCACACTGCGGGCCAGCGGGCGAAACCCTCGCTCGCATCGCGCGACAGTTGAAGGCCAGACGCAAAAAGTCTGGGTCAAACTTGGCAGATATTGAGGCGGTTTTGGACATACTAGAAAACCATTAGCGCGGAAGCTGAGCGCAAAACTGATTTTCTTACTGTGCGATAAACCTCAAACCCTTGATGGATATAGCATATAGTAAAAGCCCGTGACGAGATTTGAACTCGTGACTTCCTCCTTACCAAGGAGGTACTCTACCACTGAGTTACACGGGCATAAAAATTTAAAAGTGTCCAATTAAAATTTTCAACTTTTAACTTTTTATTAAATTAAGGTGGGCCGAGCTAGATTTGAACTAGCGTAGGCGTAGCCAGCGGATTTACAGTCCGCCCCCATTAACCGCTCGGGCATCGACCCATTTCCATCACAGTTATAAACTCTAGCACCAGACTCTTTGTTTGTAACAATACATCAGAAAGTCTAATCAAAAGTATTGAATCAATAAGTTGAATGGGGAATCGGGCATGGGGCATCGGGAATTGGGAATTGGTAACTCTTGACAATAGTCAACAGTCTTTAGACAGCAGTCAACAATCAACTGACTAATTCGCCGGTTTCTTGCAGGGAGTGCAGCCTGCGGTAAATGCCTTGTTGGTTTAAAAGTTCGTCGTGGCTGCCAACTTCGACGATTTTACCGCCGTCGAGTACGACGATCGCATCAGCTTCGCGAATTGTACTCAGTCGGTGGGCAATAATTATGGTGGTGCGCGTACCCAAAATATTCTGCATGGCTAGCTGGATCGATCGCTCCGACTCATAATCCAAACTAGAAGTAGCTTCGTCAAAGATTAACACATCTGGCTCCACCAACAGCGCCCTGGCAATTCCCAACCGCTGCCGCTGACCGCCGGACAAGCGCATTCCCCGCTCCCCGACAACGGTATAGTAACCTTGAGGCAGCAAACTCACAAAATCGTCTACTTTGGCGATGCGGCAAGCTTCCTCAACTTGCTCAAAAGTGGCTTTTGGGTTGCCGTAAGTCAAATTATCTAGCAAAGTACCGTTGAAAACGTCTACTTCTTGGTGGACAATTGCTAAACGCTTGCGGTAGCCACTAACGTTTAAGGAATGAAAAATTAATAACTTGATGAATCGTCAGATATAATTTAAAATAGGG
>ENA-OFCI01000713-OFCI01000713.1-metagenomes-genome-assembly--contig:-NODE-713-length-18261-cov-6.386631_pt1 | contig 18261 bp, 14 predicted proteins | sample MGYA00153391_OFCI01 | MGnify analysis MGYA00153391
GGATCCGCAGGGGCTTGTAGGTGGCCACAGGCGACGGGAAGCCGTGGACCTCGGCGGCTTCGTTGAGCATCTGGCGCAGGGGAGCGAGGATGCCGTTGATGCGCTTGTTGCTCAGGCCGGGCTTGCCGCCGCGACCAGGCAACGCAGCAAGCTTGGTGCGGAAGGCAAGGATGTCGGCTTTGCTGATGCGGCCGACGTGTTTGTCGGCGAAGTGCGGCAGCAGATGACCGTCGACGGTGGAGCGCAGCACCTTGATGTGCGAGCGGCGCCATTCGACTTCGTGGTCGCGCATCCATTGGTCGGCGAAGGTGCGAGAGGTCGGCGTGTCGGGTGTGGAGTCCGCGACGATCCCGGCCGATGCCGTCGGCTGTACGGACGAGGCCGCTGCCGCCGCCGGGCTTCGCGCGGCGGCGCTGTTGGGGAAGTAGGACTCATAGACGAAGGTGCCGGCGGCGATTTCGGATTCGATGGTGGCGAGGACCTTCTCTGCTTTTCTACGGTTGATTGCGCTATCGGCGAGCAACGTCTGCTCTCGGCAGCGTTGACCCCGGAAGCGGAAGTCGAGGAACAACAGCGCGTTGTCTTTGCGAACTCGGATGCTACCCACGGAGAACTCCTCCGCGCGCCATCGGAATGCCGGAACGCTCCGTACTCGACGACAGCACCATGTCGCGGCTGATCGCCTCCCACACGTACAGAATTTTTCTGCCGCCGAACGGACGGATGTAGTGAACACCCTCCAGCAGCATGCTGTCCTTGAGCCGCTCTCGGATGGTTCGAGAGTCGTATTTGATTCGCGCCGACAGTTCATCTGTCGTGAGGTAGGTGGCTTGTTGCACCTCGACTCCTTGGTGTGAGAGAATTCAATCTGAGAAAACTCCGTATGGAGCTAGTTTTTGTCGTCTTGTATGAAGTATATCTCACAGAGGCGATTTGTAAAGACTTTTTGTCATTCAAGATAAATTTATGTCGTTAGGAGTGTAGTGATCAAGTGCCATCTGTCTCGGTTGATGGGCGAACGAAAGATGAAGGTGATCGACGTCGCCCGGGAGACTGGGCTGCACCGGAACACCATCACGCTGCTCTACAACGAGACCGCCGCGCGCGTGGACATCGACGCGATGGACAAGCTGTGCGCGCTGTTCAACGTGAGCGTCGGCGACTTGTTCGAGCGCTTGCAGAGCTGAGGCTCCGCTGCTCATGAAGCAACGGCGAACAGGCTTTCCGTTTTCGCAGGAGCCGCTTGAGCGCGGCAGCAGCGAGTTCCGCCTCCCACGGTGCAGCCTCACTCAACAGTCTTGCCACATTGCGGGCGTGCCTTCGCTGGGCCGGATATGCGGCCTTGGACGCGGTGCGCCGGAAGCGGTGCGTGCGAAGCTCTCTACCGATTAGCTCCTTGCTCTGCCGAACTCCCCCTTCACCGCACGCGATGGCGTTGGCCGGCCGGCAGGCGCCGGCTGGTCAGTCACGGATGTGCGGCGATCTTGTTTGCGGTGTGAATGGCACCCATCGGCGACGATCTCGTCGACACGCGTGTCGATCGCTGTGGTCCGTTTACTAGGAGCGCGTGATTGGCAGCAGTGCAGCGATTGCCGCCGGTCGCCGCTGTTGGGCCTACGCTCGGTCAGCGACAGTAAGCCGACATTCAGCCTGGCCGTCGGCGACGCCAGGAGCGTCAGCAATGCGCGGTAGAGCCGTCATTCAAACTGCGGCGGGGATGCCAGACCTTTTGAACGGCAGCTCCCGCTTCGCGCGATGGGCTCGAATCGACCCGTTGCTGTCATAGCCGCTACCGTATCGGGTGACAGCTAGGTGCCCGAAGCGGGTATCCAACGTGCTGAGCTCGAATTCGACAAATTCAGCGTGGGCGGCCGGTGAACTTGCTGGCGGGTTAATGAACCCGGAGCACCTCAAACTGCTGTCGGATTGGAGCGACCTGTATCGACACCTCATCACCCTCGCATTTACCCAGCATGGCCCTGCCCAACGGGGCTTCGCTGCTGATGACCTGAACGAGCTGAGCGCCGCTGACCAACTTCATGCTGCCCCCATCCGGGCCGAGAAAGAGCTGTTGCTGCTTGTCGGCGGAATCGACTAGGCAGACCAGCGCGCCGAGCTGTATACCTTTGCTGGCGTCGTAGGGGCGCGGGCGGAATTGGCGCCAATTGGCCATCGCCTGGCGGATAGCGTCGGCGCGACGAGCTTGGCCGGTGGCTAGGTAGGCAGCTTCGAGACCCAATGTGTCGTATTTGTTTTCGGCGACGCTTTCTTCGTGAGTCGCTGTTTCATGGGCCGCCCGCGCTGCCTGTTCGGCTTGCAGCAGGTCTTCGGCGAGCCGTTCCAGCACCTGCTGCTGAAGCAAGAATTTATCCATGATGAAACGTGAGGCACTTTGGACAAGTGGGGTCAGGTTTTGATTATGAAGGGCTCCACCAGCCGCCGACGCTTCTGTTGGCTGCAGGTTAACTTCAGCTATGGGCACGAAGCTGCCGCCAGCCAGGCGCCGGCCAACGGCTGCTCGTGGCCGAGGGCTGCCGTAAGCCGACTGGCCGCACACCTGCCCTTCAAGTTTAGGGGTCGCCGCTGCGAAGGTGGGGCCCGCGCAATAGTAGGGCGCCGACTGACTGCTGTCTGGCCGCGCCGCGTCCAGCGTCGCCCGCGCTTCCAGGCCGCATTGGTTATGCTTTGACGCTATGAATATCCGCCTGATCTACATGAGCAAAGCGGTCGGCGCCCAGACGAGCGAGCTGTCCGAGTCGATCCTTCGCCAAGCCCACGCCTGGAACACGCAGAACGACGTAACGGGCGTGCTTTGTCAGGGGCAGGATGTGTTTCTCCAGGTGCTGGAGGGCGAGCGCGCTAAGGTGACGAAGCTCTATGCCCGCATTCATGCAGACCCGCGCCACAAGGACCTGGAATTGCTCCATTGCGAAAGCATCTCCGCGCGTCGTTACGGAGACTGGTCGATGGCGTACGTCCGGCTGTCCGATGTCGATCCGAAGACGAAGGTCGATTGGCCTGAGTTCGACCCCTACTCTCCCAGCGGCCTGTCGGTCATGGCACGCATCGACGCACTCATCGCGCAAGGCAGTCCCGTCTAATCGCCGCCACCCTAATCAGCGGTTAGCGCGTAGCAGCACAGGTATCGGTGCCCTCGTCTCGCGCAGAACGTGCCGTCCCGCCGCTCGAAGCCCGCGAGGTGGCCCGCACGGAAGCTGCCCTTCGCGAACGACCGGACATGGCCGGCAAGCGCCGACGAAATGCGAATTCGATTTCTGCCGGTCAGCCTCGAAGTAGATCAAGGGACTGTTCCCTATGAACCTGACCTTCCGAGGACCGATCCACTGCTGGCGCCATCAATTTCCGGTTCGGCTTTGATTGGCGCGTGCTCGGCAAGGGCCTTGGCAATATCAACAACGTCGCCAACCGGGGAGTACGGACGACCGTAGACTATCGCTGAATCAAAACAACGGCGACACGACATGCTGGACATTAAAGACGACAAGACCGACACGCAGACCCACGACATGACCGGTCGTTGCCCATTTGGCGGCGACCGGATCGGGGGCTCATTGGGCACACCCCCTGCGCTGTCGGATTGGTACCCGAACCGCTTGAAGGTCGAGCAGCTCCACGCGAACGGTCCGCAGGCCGATCCGCTCGGCGCGGACTTCGATTACGCCGCCGCCTTCGAGACGATCGACTACGCAGCACTGAAACAAGATATCAAGGCGTTCCTGACGACGTCGGTGGCTTGGTGGCCGTCGGACTATGGCAATTACGGTCCGCAGATGATCCGCATGGCGTGGCACGCCGCAGGCACCTACCGCATCGCCGATGGTCGTGGTGGTGCGGGCGAGGCGCTGCAGCGCTTTGCGCCGGTCGAAAGCTGGTGGGACAACGGCAACACCGACAAATCGCGCCGCCTGATCTGGCCGATCAAGCAGAAGTACGGCAGCGCGCTGTCGTGGGGCGACCTGATGGTCCTGACCGGCAACTGCGCGCTCGAGATCATGGGCTTTCCAACGTATGGTTTTGCGGGCGGCCGCCGTGACGCTTGGGAAGCCGACACCAGCACCTATTGGGGCCCCGAGGTGTGGGACGCGGGCGCCGCGAACTCCCCCGACGCCATGGTCATGCGCGACAAGCGCTGGCGAAGCCAGAACGGCGATGCCGACTACGACCTTGAGAACCCGCTGGCCGCCAGCCACTCGGCTTTGATCTATGTCAACCCAGAGGGTCCTTATTCGAAGGGCGATCCGATGGGGTCTGCACGTGACATCCGCACCACCTTCACGCGAATGGCCATGAACGACGAAGAGACGGTAGCGCTGATTGCTGGGGGGCACGCCTTCGGCAAGAGCCACGGCATGGTGCCGGCCAAACGCATCGGTCCGCCGCCGGAGATCGCGCCGATGCAGGCCATGGGTCTGGGTTGGCACAACCCGGAAGGCAGCGGGGCCGGCGAATTCACGTCGACCAACGGCATCGAAGGCAGCTGGACGCCCCACCCCACGCAGTGGGATAACGACTACCTCGAGAACCTGTTCAACTTCGAGTGGCAGCAGACCAAGAGCCCGGCCGGGGCGCTGCAGTGGACACCCGCAGATCCGAATGCGCCCAAGACCCCCGATGCGCACGTCCCCGGGCAGATGAACCCCTTGATGATGATGACCAGCGACATCGCGCTGAAGACCGACCCCGCCTACCGCGCGGTCTGCGAGAAGTTCCTGAACGACTTCGACGCGTTTACGCAGGCGTTCTCGAAGGCCTGGTACAAGCTGACGCACCGCGACATGGGTCCCCGTGAGCGCTATCTGGGCCCGGAAAAGCGCAACGAGAACGGGCTACTCTGGCAGGACCCGATCCCGCCCGCCGACCACGGCGTGATCGGCGCAGGCGACGTCGCGGCGCTCAAGCAGCAAATCATGGCCGCCGGCGTTTCGGTGTCGGATCTGGTGTTCACGGCCTTCTCGGCGGCCGCCACCTACCGCAACAGCGACAAGCGCGGCGGTGCCAACGGCGGGCGGCTGGCGCTGGCGCCGCAGAAGGACTGGGTTGTCAACCGGCGCACCGTGCCCGTGATCGGCGCGCTGAAAGGCGTGATGACGGAATTCAACGGTAAACAATCGGGCGGCCTGCGCGTGTCGCTGGCCGACCTCATCGTGCTGGGCGGTTGCGCGGCACTCGAGAAGGCGGCCGCCGATGCGGGCGTCCAAGTGTCGGTTCCGTTCACCCCGGGCCGGCGCGACACCACGCAGGAACTCACCGACATTGAAATGTTCAATTGGCTGAAGCCGCTGGTCGACGGTTTCCGCAATTACACGGACGACCAGTTCGCAAACATGGCGCCGGGCGTCGCGCCGGAAGAGATGTTCCTCGACAAGGCGCATCTGCTGGCCCTGACCGCGCCTGAATGGGTCGCACTGGTCGGCGGGATGCGCGTGATGGGCGCCAACCATGACGGGTCGGCCCGCGGTGTTTTCACCGACCGCGTCGGCGTGCTGTCGAATGACTTCTTCCGTGTGCTGACCAGCGTTGATCACGAGTGGAAGCCGGCGGATGACAAAGCGCTGGCCTTCTCGATCGTCGATCGCGCCACGGGAAAGCAGCGGTTCGAGGCCAGCCGCTGCGATCTGGTCTTCGGCTCGAACAGCCAGTTGCGCGCGGTGGCCGAGGTGTATGCGGGCAGCGATGGGCACACACGCTTCGTCAGGGACTTCGTCAAGGTCTGGGACAAAGTGATGATGCTTGACCGTTACGAGACTCGCCAATAGACAGGGCGCTAGGTCTGGCAGCGCCGGACCTCTCGTCGGTCATCTGGGCGATGGTGCAAGTCCGGGCCCACTGCACGTCGGGCGCCGGACGCCGGCGGATGCTGGCGGCTCTGCGAGACAGCCGATGAGCCGACGGTACGCTGGGCGAACCCTTCAGCGTGATCGAATCCGGACCTGCGGCGATCCATGACGGTGAGGCAGATCCACGGATCAGACCGAGTGACTGGTTGACCTCAAAGCAGCCCGTGGCAAGTGACAGCTTGTGGCCGGGAGTGTGCGCTTTGAGGGCCTTCATCCAACAGGTAACAGCGCATCCAGCGGGCTTCGTGCACCCATGCCGCCAACTTTGAGCACATGGGTGTAGATCATGGTCGTGGCCACGTCGGCGTGACCGAGCAGTCCCTGCACCGTGCGGATGTCGCTGCCGGGTTGCAGCAGAAATGCCGCAACCCGTTTTTCTTGGTCTGGACCGTGGGAACACCTATGGGAACAGTTGAGCTGCGTCCATGATTCGACAGCGAAGGTGTCGATCCGTATGGCCTCGATACCTTGCCGGCCGATGACGGTGCAAGTCACTTCTTTGTCTACGAACCAAGAGGTCACACAGACGCAGTTTTCTCGCAAGCAAGTCAAGCAGGGGGCCGACGGTCCGCTCTGAGGCAATGAAATCGTGACTTCGAAAGTCTCTTCAGGTTGGGAGCCGGTCTAGACCAACGTCAGCTGAATGGCAGCCCAACTCGACAGGCAGGTTTCGGGCGCCGAGTTCAGGGGATTGGTTGGCCGGCCCCGACCCAGAGCCGCCTTACGTCGTCGACAACTGGGTGCTCGAAGTCTGCCATTGGTCGGCTGCCGCAAGCGGAACAAACTCACAAGCGAAGTCCCAGATGCGCCGCGGCAGGCGACCCGACCGCTTGGCCTCAGGCCGAAGTTGCAGCCGGCCGGTGAGGCCGGCCGATGTTCAATGCCCGGACGCCCCCGACGCGCCGATGCCAGTCTCCGACCGCACCTGCTGCGCCAGGAAACCGGCACGGTCCTGTGCAGCTCGCGGGCTCTTGTCGAGGATCGAGAACAGCCAAATGGCGACGAAGGCCAAAGTCATCGAGAACAACGCGGGCGACTGGTAAGGGAACAGCGCCGAGCCCTTCGGATTGCCGAGCGTGACCTCCCAGACCGACGGCGAGACGACCGTGAGAGCCACCGACGAGACCAAGCCCAGGAAGCCGCCGATCACCGCGCCACGGGTCGTGCAATCCTTCCACAGCACCGACATCAGCAGCACCGGGAAGTTAGCCGACGCCGCGATGGCGAAGGCCAGGGAGACCATGAACGCGATGTTCTGCTTCTCGAATGCAATGCCCAACAACACCGCGATGATGCCGAGCGCCACCGTGGTCACGCGCGACACCCTGAGCTCCGCAGCGCTTTCCGCCTTGCCGCCTTTGATCACCACGCCGTAGATGTCGTGCGACACCGCGGCCGCACCGGCCAGCGTGAGGCCCGCCACCACCGCCAGGATGGTCGCGAACGCCACTGCCGAAATGAAGCCGAGGAACACATTCCCGCCGACCGCGTTGGCCAGGTGGATGGCCGCCATGTTGCCGCCACCCAGCAGCCCGCCCTTGGCATCCAGGAACTGCGGGTTGGTCAGCACGAACGTGATCGCACCGAAGCCGATGATGAAGGTCAGCAGGTAAAAGTAGCCGATCCAGGTGGTGGCCCACAACACAGACTTGCGCGCTTCCTTGGCATTGGGGACGGTGAAGAAGCGCATCAGGATGTGTGGCAGCCCGGCGGTGCCGAACATCAGCGCCATGCCGAAGCTAATGGCAGAGATCGGGTCCTTGATGAAACCGCCCGGGCTCATGATCGAGAAACCCTGCGCGGCGGCTGCGTCTGGCGGCTTGCCGGCAGCGGCCGCAATACCGGTCTTGACCTCGACCGCCTTTGCGAACATGGCCTCGGGACTGAAGCCAAAGTTGTAGAGCACCATGAAGGCCATGAACGATGCGCCGGCCAGCAGCAGGCATGCCTTGATGATCTGCACCCAGGTGGTCGCCGTCATGCCGCCGAAGAGCACGTACACCATCATCAGCGAGCCGACGAGCACGACCGCGATCCAGTATTCCAGCCCGAACAGCAGCTTGATCAACTGGCCCGCGCCCACCATCTGCGCGATCAGGTAGAAGGCCACCACCACCAGCGTGCCGGCGGCCGCGAAGATGCGCACCGGCGTCTGTGCAAAGCGGAAAGAGACGACGTCGGCAAAGGTGAATTTGCCCAGGTTGCGCAAGCGCTCGGCCAGCAGGAAGGTCACGACGGGCCAGCCGACGAGGAAGCCGATCGAGAAGATCAGGCCATCGAACCCGCCGACCATCACCGCGGCGGAAATGCCGAGGAACGACGCCGCCGACATGTAGTCGCCGGCGATCGCCAGGCCGTTCTGGAACCCCGTGATGCCGCCGCCGCCGGTGTAGAAGTCGGCTGCGGACTTCGTCTTGGCGGCAGCCCATTTAGTGACGCCGAAGGTGAACAGCACGAAGACGGCGAACATGCCGATCGCTGTCCAGTTGGTCGGCTGTTTCTCGGCCTGGCCCAGATCGGCGCCCGCTGCCCAGACCGACACCGCCACACCGAACAAAGCAGCCAGCGTGAGCAACTGACGCACTGGGTTTGAAAAGCGGCTCATTTCAGCACCGCCTTGCTGACTTGTGCAGCCAGATCGTCGTACTCGCGGTTGGCGCGCAAGACGTAAATGGCGGTGATGACGACCGTGAAGACGATGACGCCGAAGCCGATCGGGATGGCATACGTCGTGACGCCGGCGCCCAGACGGGTGGCGAGGAACGGCTTGTTGAAGGCCACGAGCAGGATGAAGCCGTAGTAGACGACCAACATCGCCAGGGTCAGCCATAGGCCGAAGCTGGTGCGCTTGGCTTTCAATTCCTTGTAAGCCGGGTGGTTCGCAATGCGGGTGGTCAGGTCGGTGTCCATGGGTTCCTTTTTGATGCCTATGGCGCCCGGTTGGCGGCCGAACGGAATTTAGTTCTTCTCGGCCAGCTGCTCGAGAATCGCCGGGTTCTCCAGCGTGCTCGTGTCCTGGGTCACCGCCTCGCCCTTGGCGACCTGGCGCAGCAACCGGCGCATGATCTTGCCGCTGCGTGTCTTGGGCAGGTTGTCGCCGAAGCGGATGTCCTTCGGCTTGGCGATCGGGCCGATTTCCTTGGCGACCCAGTTGCGCAACTCGGTGGCGATGGCTCGTGCCTCGTCGCCGACCGGCCGCGAACGCTTCAACACGACGAAGGCGCAGATTGCCTCGCCTGTGGTCTCGTCGGGACGGCCCACCACCGCGGCTTCGGCCACCAAGGCAGTGTGAGACACCAGCGCAGATTCGATTTCCATCGTGCCCATGCGGTGGCCGCTGACGTTGAGCACGTCGTCGATGCGCCCGGTGATGGTGAAGTAGCCCGTCTCCTTGTCGCGGATGGCGCCGTCGCCGGCCAGATAGTAGCCCTTGAGTTCGTCCGGGAAATAGCTCGCCTTGAAGCGGTCCGGCTCGCCCCAAATGGTGCGGATCATGCTCGGCCAGGGCTTCTTCACCACCAGGATGCCGCCCTGGCCGTCGGGCACGTCGTGGCCGGCCTCGTCGACGATGGCGGCCGTGATGCCCGGAAAGGGCAAGGTGCACGAGCCCGGCACCAGCGGCGTCGCCCCGGGCAACGGCGTGATCATGTGGCCGCCGGATTCGGTCTGCCAGAAGGTGTCGACGATCGGGCAGCGCCCGCCGCCGATGTGTTTGTAATACCACTCCCAGGCGGCGGGATTGATGGGTTCACCGACCGTGCCGAGGATGCGCAGGCTGCTAAGGTCAGAACGGTCCGGGTGCACTGCCGGGTTGCCTTCGGCGATCTTGATCAGCGAGCGGATGGCGGTGGGCGCGGTATAGAACACGCTCACCCGGTGCTTCTCGATGGTCTGCCAGAAGCGGCCGCCGTCGGGGAAAGTCGGGATGCCCTCGAACACCACCTGCGTCGCGCCCAATGCCAGCGGGCCGTAGGCGATGTAGGTGTGGCCGGTGACCCAGCCGATGTCGGCCGTGCACCAGAACACGTCGTCGGGCTTGAGGTCGAAGGTCCACTCCGTCGTCAGGGCCGCGTGCAGCAGGTAGCCACCGCTGCTGTGCTGCACGCCCTTGGGCTTGCCGGTCGAACCGCTGGTGTACAGCAGAAACAGCGGGTGTTCGGCGCCGACCCACTCGGGCTCGCAGGTCGCCGGCTGTGCCTGCATCTCCTCGTGCATCCAGTGGTCGCGTGACGGGTCCATGCCGATGACGCCCCCGGTGCGTCGGTAGACGATGACGTTTTTCACTGTATCGCAATGACCTTCCGCGAGCGCCTCGTCGACGATGGCTTTCAGCGGCAACGGCTTGCCGCCGCGCATCTGCTCGTCGGCGGTGATCACCATCACCGCACCGGCACCCTCGATGCGGTCACGCAGGCTGTGCGCCGAGAAACCGCCGAAGACCACCGAATGCGGCGCGCCGATGCGCGCACAGGCCTGCATCGCGACGATGCCCTCGATGCTCATCGACATGTAGAGCACGACCCGGTCGCCGCGCTGCACACCGCGCGCGCGCAGCGCATTCGCCAGCTGGCACGTGCGCGCCAACAGGTCCGCGTAGCTCACATGCGTGACCAGGCCGTCATCCGCCTCGAAAATCAGCGCCGTCTTGTCGCCGAGACCCCGCTCGACCTGCCGGTCCAGGCAGTTGTGCGAGACGTTGAGCGTGCCGTCTTCGAACCACTTGAAGAACGGCGCCTGGCTGTCGTCCAGCCCTTTCGTGAATGGCGTCTTCCAACTGACGAACTCACGGGCCAGGCGCGACCAGTAGCCGCTGTGATCGGCGTCGGCTTCGGCCACCAGCTTATGGTACGCCGCCATGCCGGACACCACCGCGCCGGCCACCAGGCTGTCCGGCGGTAGGTAAGGACTGCTGCTCATGCGGTTCTCCGTTGAAGTGTTTCAGACGACCCGCTGGCGTCGAACGCCGCCGGCAAGTGTGTGAAGTGTGCCCGGTTGCGGGGCGGCCGGAGCTTAATCGTGCGCAAGCTGCGCGTTTGTGCGCTGGCACACATTGGGTGTTTGCGACGCTGTAGTGTTTGCCCTGATGGCGGAGCCAGCGGGCCGCAGGCAGTGCACCAGTGTCTCGAGGTCGACCTGGCGGCCGGATCAGCCTGCGGTGCTCGGCGTGCAGTGCTGCGGATGGATTGCGCTGAGCCATTGCCACTTTCTGCAGTTGCTACATGATGCGCCATGCCCAACGCCTTCGACTTCACGGCCTCGCCCTTCGACTGCCTGGACGCCGCCGAGCAGCGCATCGTGCGCGACAGCGTCGACATCGCCTACTTTCGGGCCGACGAGACGCTGCTCGGCCCGGGCATCGAGGCGTCGCACCTGTTCGTCGTCATCAAGGGCCATGTCACGCAGTTCGACGGTGACGAACCGGTGACCACCTTCGGCCCGAACGACTGCTTCGATGGCCGCTCGCTGGTGGCCGGCCGGCCCAGCAGCCGCTTCATCGCGGCCGAGGAGGTGGTGACCTATCAGCTTGCGAAGGCCGCCGTCAACGAGCTGATCTCGCGCAACGCCACCTTCGGCGCGCTGCTGTTCTCGGACCTGTCGATCAAGCTCGGCGCGTTGGCGCAGCGCCACTGCCAGCGCGAGATGCAGGCGCTGACGACGTCGCGTGTGGCCGAGGCTTTTCTGCGGCCGGCACACGTCGTCGAAGGCAGCACCGGGATCGTCGACGTGGCCGCGCTGATGCAGGCGCAACACAGCAGCAGCGTGCTGGTGCGCGACGGCGAGCGCCTGGGTATCTTCACCAACACCGGCTTGCAGCGCGCCATCGTCGACGGCCGGCCGTTGGCGACGCTGCCGGTGCGCGAGCTGGCGACCTTCGAGCTCGTCACCATTTCGCCCCAGGCGCCGCTGTTCGATGCGCTGGCGCTGATGATCGAACACCAGGTGCACCGTCTCGTGGTTGCCGACGGCCAGCGTATCGCCGGGCTACTGGAGCAGCTCGACCTACTGAGCTTCCTGTCGAACCACTCGTATGTGATCGCGGTGCAGATCGCGCAGGCACACGACCTAGACGCCCTGCGCTCGGCCGCGCAGCGCATCACCCGCTTCGTCGCCTTGCTCTACCGCGGCGGCACCAAGGTCAGCCAGATCGGCAAGCTGGTGCAGGCGCTGAACGCCAAATTGTTCGAACGCGCCTGGCAGCTGATCGCGTCGCCCGCCCTGCTGGCCGACAGCTGCCTGTTCGTGATGGGCAGTGAAGGACGCGGCGAACAATTGCTGAAGACCGACCAGGACAACGGCCTGATCATGCGCGACGGGACGGCAGTGAGCGCGGACCAGGTGGAGCAGGCGTGCCAGCGCTTTTCGGCCGTGCTGCGCGACTTTGGCTACCCGGATTGCCCGGGCGGCATCATGGTCAGCAACCCGTCGTGGCGGCGCAGTTTCAGCGATTTTGCCGGCACCGTTCGCCGCTGGCTGCTGCGGCCCGACCCTGAAGGGCTGATGGCACTGGCGATCTTCATTGATGCGCATGCGGTGGCCGGCGATGTGGCGCTGCTGGCCCAGTTGCGTGCTGAGGCCGACGGGCTGGTCGCGGCCGACGATGCATTGCTCGGCCGCTTTGCCGCGGCGGTCGACTCCTTCCCCGATGAGTCCGCAGGCTGGTGGAACCGGTTGCTGCTGAAGGGCGAGCATGGCAAGCCGATGCTCGACCTGAAGAAGGGCGGCATCTTTCCGATCGTGCACGGCGTGCGCAGCCTAGCGCTGCGCGACCAGGTGCTGGCCACCGGCACGGTGGAGCGGCTCGACGCGCTGGTCGCCAAGGGCCGACTGCAGGCCGCCTTCGCAACCGACTTGGCCGACAGCCTGCACTTCTTGATGTCGCTCAAGCTCAAGGCCGGCCTGGCCGAGTTGGACAGCGAGCGGCCGCTAAGCGGTGGCGTTGCGAAAGACCGGCTCAGCAGTCTCGAGCGCGACCTGCTGAAGGACGCTCTGGCCGTGGTCAAGCGCTTCAAGGTGCTGGTGCGGCACCAATTCCATTTGGAGGCGGCGTAACGCCGCCAGTGGGTCATGCAACCGCGCTGGCTCCACAAGGCGTACCGCGCATGGATGCTGCATCACCTGGCCGACCCGCACTTTGCGTTCCTGTACGACCCGCCGCCAATTGGCGAATGGGTGACGCTGGATTGCGAGACCACCGGGCTGAACGCGAGTCGCGACCAGATCATCTCGATCGGCGCGGTGCGCATTGTCGGCAACCGCCTGCTGACCAGCGAGCGGCTCGAGCTTTTGGTGCGCCCCGAGCGCGCACTGAATGCCGAAAGCATACGCGTGCACCGGCTGCGTGAAAGCGACGTTGCGCAGGGGATGAGTCCGGAACAGGCGATGCGCCAGCTGCTCGAGTTCGTCGGCAGCCGCCCGCTCGTTGGCTACTTCCTCGAATTCGACGTCGCCATGCTCAATCGCGAGATTTGGCCGCTGCTCGGCGTGCGCCTGCCTCAGCCGAAGATCGAGGTGTCGGCCATGTACTACGACTTCAAGAACCGACAACTTCCGCCGCACCAGCGCGGCGGCACCATTGACCTGCGCTTCGCAACAATGATGAGCCAGCTGGACCTGCCGCTGCGCAGTGCACACGACGCACTGAACGACGCGGTGATGGCTGGGCTGGCGTTCATCAAGCTGCGCAGCCTGCTGGCGGGACGCTGACGGCGCGTTGCCGGCGAACATCACCGTCGCCGGGTCAGTCCGATCAAACGGGAAGCGACCGCGGTCCGGTACATCACGCCGACAAACATTTCGAGCGCAGTCAGCATGCGGGCATGGGTGCTGATTGGGATGACGTCGACAACGCGGGTGGTCGAGAGCAACGCAAAGCTCCTGATATCAACTTGGTCCCTGTGCGCGCCCACTGCGGATTGACGGCTGCGGCAAAGCAGCCGGGCTGCGGCGCCTGCATCAAAACGTACAAGTAGGCGAAGCCCCAGGCCAGCAACGTGAACGTGGTACCGACGGCGAACAGTTCATCCACGGTGGCCCGGCGGTCGGCCATCAGGTAGGCAAGCAAGCAGCCGGCGGCGTAGAACCAAAACACGGCCTTGAGCGCTGCCGACCAGGGAAGCAGCCAGGCCTTTCGAACCACGCCTGCAACAGAAGCAACACCACGGCCGGCAGCGCGATGCCGCCCGACACCCACTTCAGGCCTGGCGTGTGACGAGCCAGGCCGGTGGTGACGACCAGCAGCACGATGCCGAAGACGCCAAAGCCAATGCGGCCGCCATGTGCTCTCAATCAAAGGGCACGGAAGCATGCCGGCCAGTAGCACCAACAGTAAAAATGCCAGATGGTGTGGGCGCGCGTGATTGACCCAGCGCAAAAGCCTTAGCACAAGATTGTCGCTTCACAAACGCAGCCAACGAGGCCACGCTGGGGCGCCCTCATGGCCGTCGCCAGTGTCCTTTTTTTGTGAGCAGGTCGTGAACGCCTCTCGCGCAGCTTCGATGAGACGGACTGCAAGAAAGCTGCCCGTCACCACCGTCAGCTAATTGCCGAGTGTGTGAGATCACGAACGGCCGCTTCGTAGAAGTGAAACAAGAAGGGCGACGACTCGCCGTCCGGCTGCTTTGGAGCAAATCGGCTGGCAGGTTTGGGTCGGCAGTGTGAGTACACGATCTTCGAATGCAGTCGTTCCGCCGAGATGTTCTTCCAGGCGATGCTGGCCACGTTCGAACGACCTCTGTCGCCGTCGTTGACTTTTCCGACGGCGCGAGCGAACGTCAAGTTCCGAAGTAGACCGGTCGCTCCCTAAGAAAACCCCCTCCGGCTGAAATGGGTCGATTGCGCCAGTTCGTGGTTCAAGGAAGCGGTCACCGGGCTTGTATGTTTTGGCCGCGGCGTCGATCAGCCCCAAAGTTGGGCGTAAACGGCAGGTTTATGTGTGGAGCGGTCGGCCACGGCATCGGTGCCTGAATGACGGCTTTCTGCCGATGCCGACGTTCGCGCGCGAAATCTGACTGACTGCAACCAGTCTGCGGCCGTCCTTCGGATCGAACTGAAGATGAGCGCTCGCCAGCAGTTTCAGTTCATGGCAGAGCCGGCAGGTTAGACACCATCGACGTGCAGCGAGCTTACAGGCGGCAAAGGCCTGGGAAAGCGCGGTAGCACGCTCAGCGCTCACGAATCGACCCTCCAGGCTCCTGTTCGACGAGCCTGATCTTCTCGGACGGAACCTCCGACTCCTTGGCGCGACCAGCACCGACCAAGACTGGCATCTCACCGACGTACCTGGAAACGGATTGCGCGAGGTCTCGGTCGGATTTGTCGCCGGATGCTGCCAGCGCCCGCGCAATCTCTCGCCATGCATCGATGGCCGCCGAGCGGGTGGCCATCGTGTTGGCGCTGCGCTTCGTCGTCGGCCGGGTCGCGCGCAACCGACCGTCTTCCTTTGCCTTGATGCGCCACAGCGGTTCGAAGTTGCCGAGACGTCCGCGCGTCGCTTGCCGCGTCGCCTCGGCCTCAATACCGTGGCCGCGTAGTTTCTCTGCGAAGGTCTCTCGCCAGCGGTGCAGATCGGCTTTGCGCGGGTTAAGGCGCTTGCCGGTCTTGGACTCCGCGCGCACGCTGATGTGCACGTGTGGGTTGGCCTGGTGGTCGTGCAGCACCATCACGTACTTGTGGTCTGCCAGCTCGATCTGTGCGAACTCCCGGGCCGCCTTCTGCACGGCCAACGGGTCGGTCGCGCGGGGCATCGACAGCATGATGTTGAACGCCTCGCGCCGGTCGCCGATGTCGTCGATCAACGTGCCGCCGAAGCGCCAGTCGTCGGCCACCTCCGGCAGCATGTCCTTGCCGCGCATGGTCTCGCCACGCTCGTCCTCGATGTCGAGCCGGCCGTTCTTGCTGATGTAGCGGAAGTGCGCGGCGATGGCCTTCATGCCGCGCCCGCCGCCCGTCACCTTGACCATCACCTGCGGCGCGCGACGCACCACCGTCGCCTCGATGCGTTCGCGGATCGCGGTGGCCCGCTGTCGCGCTGCGCTGGCGCCTAACTTGGGTTGCGGCTTTGTCTTGACGATGCGGTTGCCCGGGTAGAAGAGTCGGTCGCCCCATTGGATGAGGATGCCGTCGATGTTCGGTGCTTGGGGCATGCGGTTCTCCAGTTGGTCAGGTGGCGGGTTGATTCGGTGCGTCTGCACGTCGGCCGCGCGGCCGCAGGTCAGCCAACACCCCAGCGGCAAGCGAAAGGTGACTGCGCACGTCACCGGCGAGCGTGTCGAGCCGCTCGCGATATTCCTGCGCAGCGCGCACATTGCCTTGGCGCAATAGCGAGGTCAGTTGGTGGATGTCGCGGCTGAGGGTCGAGAGCTCGGCGCTGGACGCGATCAGGGCCGCGATGTGTGCTTCGCGGCTCGCACCACCGAGCAACGCGGGCACGCCCGCCACAAGGCCCGCCACAAATGCGCCGGGAGCAAGCCTGGCCTGGCGCGCTGCCGCAAGGGTGGCGCTGGCCTCCTCGCGGCTCATGCGCAGCGACAACCTCACCCGGCCCTCCATTGGCAAGGGGGCGCACGCTGCAACGTGATCAAAGCTCGACGGTTCGGTCCGACCAAGGGCGTCGATCAATGCGTCCCGGACCAGTCCAGAAGGCGAGACGCCTCGGGCACGCGCCCGCTCGAACAGCAGGGCTTTCAAGCCGCACAACTCGACGCTGATTCGATCTCTCGACGAGGGTGTCATACCCGAGCCTCCTGACATGCGGAGCGTGTCAGACACCGGCGCCACCGCGCCTATCTCTGCACTCACCTCTTCTTTATCTTTGTCGATGAATCGACCCTCCGAGTTGCTGAATTTCGGCCCAAATTCAGCAAGTTGGATCGGGCGATCAGCGTCGACGATTGACCAAGAGGAACAAGACCGAAAAGTTCGCGGCAACCGGTGAAATGCGAGTGCGACGCGACCGAACATCCAGTGAAAAAGAGCGACAAATGCGAACAGGCACCGAAGGCTTCCGGACCAGGAGCGAACAGAGATTGGCAACCTGCCGCACACCGACCGAACAAAGGCGTTGGTGATGAGGCTTGTCCCGACCCAATGACCTGGCCGAGGAACGCGCAAGGCGCGGGATTTCGGCGCCGAGATCGTGCAGCTTCGCGCTCAGGGATACACCCTCGAAGCGATCCGCATCGCGCTCGCGAATGCCGGCGTGCACGTCACCATCAGCACGGTTTGGCGAGAGGCAAACCGGGCATCGCTTCCGCACCTGGTCAAGCCCACAGCCGAACCCTCTGCGCCGAGCATGCCGCCTCCATCGCAGTCGCAGGATCCAACTGCTTCCGTTGCACCGGCCGGCCCTGACGCCGCCCAGAACGTTCCGGGACGGCGCAACGGCAAAGAGGTCGCCGAGGTCTTCATGCGCGGCCAGATCACCAACCCCCTCATTCGCTCAAAGGAACAACGATGAAGATCGCAGTCCTCAACTTCTCCGGCAACGTCGGCAAGAGCACCATCGCCCGTCACCTGTTGTTGCCCCGCATCGAGGGCGCAGAACTCATCGCCGTCGAGAGCCTCAATGCCGACGAGAGCCAAGGCCAGGCATTGCGTGGACGACAGTTCGGGGAGCTGCAGGAGTACCTGCAGACCGTCGACAACGTCGTGGTCGACATCGGCGCCAGCAATGTCGAAGACCTGCTCGGGCTGATGCACCGCTACCGGGGAAGCCACGAGGACTTCGATTGCTTCGTCGTACCCACAGTTCCTGCGCTCAAGCAGCAGCAGGACACCATCGCCACGCTCGTCGAACTGGCGGATCTCGGGGTGACACCCTCGCGCCTGAAGCTCGTCTTCAACATGCTCGAGGACGATCTGGATGTGGAGCACTCGTTCAAATACATGCTGGCCTTCCTTGGCCAGCAGCCGATCGCCAGCGCCGATCCGGCCTGCTGCCTCGGCAAGAACGAGATCTACGGGCGGGTGAAGGAATCGGGAGCCGACCTGTCGGCACTGGTGCGCGACGAGACGGACTACAAGGCGATGATCGTCAAGGCACGGAGCACCGCGGACAAACTGGCCCTGGCGCAGCGCCTGGCCACGAGGCGGCTCGCGTCGGGTGTTGTGCCGGAACTCGATGCGTGCTTCGCGGCGCTTGCGCTGAACCAACGGCCGGCATGAGTGGCCCGGCGACAGCACGAGAGGCGCTCATCGTCGAGGTACTCGGCGAGGCGGCGCTGCTTCTCGAGCGCATCGAGTCCCTCACCTCCTCGATGGAGGTGGGCCGACTCGAGCTGGCGAATGCGGGCGCGCACCTGGACAGCCGCCTCAGAGCATTCGAGTTGGGCACGGCCTCGGTTGCTCAGCAGGTCCAGGTGAAGGCGATCGAGCACATCATCAGGCGCACTGGCAAGGCGACGAG
>ENA-OFCI01000715-OFCI01000715.1-metagenomes-genome-assembly--contig:-NODE-715-length-18200-cov-5.687958_pt1 | contig 18200 bp, 19 predicted proteins | sample MGYA00153391_OFCI01 | MGnify analysis MGYA00153391
ACCCTGCGAAGCATCCGTACACGAAGACCGCGCTGGCTCAGGCGTTCGCCGACTGGGTGCTCTCGCCTGCCGGCCAGGGTGTGATCGCGAGCTACAGGATCGGCGGCGAGCAGCTGTTCTTCCCGAACGCGCCGAAGTAGGCGTATCAGGCCGCGGCGCTACATCGGCGCGGCGAGCGGCAGGTCGAGCAGCAGGTTCTGCGGCTTGAGCTTGAGCGTGCCGTCGGGCGTCATCGCCAGGCCGAGGTAGACCGGCTTGCCGGCCACGTCGGCCCGCATCTCGGCCGGATTCGTGAACTCGAGTTTGAACAGGCTGATCAGGCGTTGCATTCGGCCTTCGGCCACCGGCCGGTCTTCATACAAGTCGTTCAGCAGCGCCATCGATTCGACATCGAGCCCGACATGCCAGCGCCACGTTGCGTCGGCGATGTTCTGCAGCGGCGTGATCACGACCTGCACGCCGAGCAGGTGCGCGAGCCAGCGTTCGAGCACCCGCGCGAGCGCCGTCAGGCCCGAGTGCGCGCGCGTCATCGTGAAGGTCAGGCCGTGGCCGACATCGCTCGCGATCTCGTGCGTCAGGTCGAGCACGAAGCCATGGCGTTCGCGGCGCGGCCCGCTCTGCTCCCAATAGTCGGGCGCGTTGTCGGCACGCAGCACGGTCATCTGCAGCGCCGCCATCGGCGCCTTGCTTTGCACCAGCAGCCGGCCGATGTCACCGAAGCCGGCGGTCTCGTTCAGCAAGTCGATCGTCGCGAGGTCGGCGGCCAGCATGCAGCCGTCTGTCAGCGTGAGGCGCTGCGGGCGGTACAGCATCTCGGCGGCGCGTGCCTCGAAGGCATTGGCGTTGGCGTCGAGCGAGTGCCGCACGATCGCCTGAACGATGCGCTCGACGAACGCCGGTGGGATCGTCACCTGCCCGCTGCGCATCAGCGCGAGGTAGTACGCCTCCAGCGTGCCGGCGGCGAGCAGCGCATCGCGGAACGCAAGATACGTTCTGTAGTTGGCGCGGGCGTCGACATCGTCGATCGCGTCGAGCTCGGCTGGCGTGACGGCGCGCGCGGGCGATGCGACGAGCGCGTCGTGCAGCGCGGTCTCACCAGCGCACGATTCGTCGACCAGCGCGAGCTCGGGCAACGTGAGGAATGGCCGCAGCCACGCATCGGTCGGCCGCAGCCAGCCGTGTGGCGTGGCTTCGAGTTGGGGGTGGGCGCCGGGCTGCCAAGGGTCGTGCATCGGCGGCATTATCGGAGTGGCGTCCGACACGGCGCATACACTCGCGGCGCGCGCTTTCGCGCAGCGACACATCAGATCGAATCGTCACTGTGAACGTCATCGGTTTCTGCGGCTTCTCCGGCTCCGGCAAGACCACGCTGGTCGAGCAACTCATCGGGCACCTCAAGTTGCACGGCCGGCGCGTCTCGGTGGTCAAGCATGCGCACCACGCGTTCGACATCGACCATGAAGGCAAGGACTCATGGCGGCATCGGCATGCCGGCGCGTTCGAGGTGGTGATCGCCTCCGACCGGCGGCTCGCGAAGATCCGCGAGTTCGAGGTACGTGCCGACCCGACGGTGCACCAGTTGATCGCCGAGCTCGACGCGTGCGACTGGGTGCTGGTCGAGGGCTTCAAGCGCGCCGCGCTGCCGAAGATCGAAATCTGGCGCGCTGCCACCGAGCAGCCGGCGCAGTACCCGCAAGACCTTCACATCGTCGCGATCTGCACCGACAGCGCGAGTCAGTTGCCCGAGCCGACGGCGTTGCCTGTGCTTGACCTGAACAACGCAGAAGTGGTGACGAACTTTTTGCTGGCAAGCGGCGAGCGTTTCGCCTACGTCAAGCCAGACTGAAGTTTCAGGATCAGGCGATCTTGGCCATGTCGCGCAGCACGGTCGGGCCGGCGCGGCGCTCGATCTCGGCCAACATCGGCTTGTTCCAGCCGAGCATGAACAGCCCCTCGGCCGTCACGAACAACGGGCCGACGAGCAGGCCGGTGATGTCGTCGACGAAGGCCGGCTTGCGCTCTTCGTACCAGTGGCCGACGAACTGGATCAGCCAGCCGATGACGAAAGCGACCACGCCCCAGCCGAGCCAGGCCGCCGTACTGCCATAAGCCACCTGATGCGCGCCCATCAGCAACGCGCCGACGCACACACTCACCGCGACGCCGAGCAAGAAGCTGCCGCGGGTCAGGTACCACGCGGTGGTCAGCGCGAACAGGATCCACGCGGGGCTCAACGCGAGACCGCCGATGCTGAACGCCGGCCGCGCCAGCAGCATGCCGATGCCGAACACGATCATCGGTACGCCGACGAAATGGCTGACGATGTTGCGCTGGTCGCGGTGGTATCGGGCGTAGCCGGTGAGCAGTTCGGTGGCAGCACGCATCACGGGTCTCCGGGGGCATGAGGGATCACATGTCATGGTAGGCGAATCGAAGTCACTGCGCCACGCGAAGAGCCACCCCGAATGCGCGGCCGGCTCGACGTGATCCCTACAATCCGTGTACTTTCCGCAGAAGCACGAAGAAAACAGGCATGAGCATCAAGAGCGACAAATGGATCCGCCGCATGGCCGAGACGACCGGAATGATCGAGCCGTTCGAGCCCGGGCAAATCCGGGCCGACGCCGCGGGCAACAAAATCGTCAGCTACGGCACCAGCAGCTACGGCTACGACATTCGTTGTGCGCCCGAGTTCAAGGTGTTCACGAACGTTTACAGCACGGTCGTCGACCCGAAGAATTTCGACGAAAAAAGCTTCGTCGACATCGCGGCCGACGTGTGCGTGATCCCGCCCAACAGCTTCGCGCTGGCGCGCACGATCGAATACTTTCGCATTCCGCGCAACGTGCTGACGATCTGCCTCGGCAAGAGCACGTATGCGCGCTGCGGAATTATCGTCAACGTCACGCCGTTCGAGCCTGAATGGGAAGGTTACGTGACGCTCGAATTCAGCAACACCACGCCGCTGCCGGCCAAGATTTACGCGGGCGAAGGCTGTGCGCAGGTGCTATTTTTCGAGAGTGACGAAGTGTGCGAAACGAGCTACAAAGACCGCGGTGGCAAGTACCAGGGCCAGCGTGGCGTGACCTTGCCAAAAACTTGAAAACGCCAGGAGACGCAACATGAGAATGGACGGCCAAGACGAAAGCTCCAACGTCGAAGACGCGCGCGGATCGAGCGGCGGTGGCGGTGGTGGAGGGCTTCGCTTCGGCGGGGGCGGCATCGGCATCGGCACGATCGCGGTCGCGCTGGTCGCCGGCTGGATCTTCGGCATCAACCCGCTGACCCTGCTCGGCGCGCTCAGTGGCGGCGGATCGCCGGTTGCGCCGACAGCGCCTGCGCCGGCCGCACGGCCACCGGCTGGCGACCCGCAGGCCAAATTCGTCTCGCAGGTGCTGCGCAGCACCGAGGTGGTCTGGACCGGCGTGTTCCGCGAGGGCGGCAAGACCTACCAGTTGCCCAAGCTCACGCTCTACCGCGGCAGCTACCCGACCGGCTGCGGTCAGGGCGACGCGGCGATGGGGCCGTTCTATTGCCCGGCCGACGCCCACGTCTACCTCGACATGAGCTTCTTCGACACGATGAGCCAGCGCCTCGGCGCACCGGGCCAGTTCGCGCAGGCCTACGTGATCGCGCACGAGGTCGGCCACCACGTGCAAAACCTGCTCGGCATCAGCGACAAGGTCGACGCCGCGCGCCGCCGCGGCAGCGAGGCTCAGGGCAACGCGATGAGCGTGCGGCTCGAGTTGCAGGCCGATTGCTTCGCCGGTGTCTGGGCCAAGCGTTCCGAAGAAGCCAAAGCGTGGCTCGAGTCCGGCGACATCGAAAGCGCGCTGAACGCGGCCTCGCAGATCGGCGACGACACGCTGCAGCGCAAGTCGCGCGGCCAGGTCGTGCCCGAGAGCTTCACGCACGGGACGAGCGCGCAGCGCGTTGGCTGGTTCAAGCGTGGTTTCGAGGGCGGCAGCCCCGATCAGTGCAACACCTTCGAGGCGCGCCAACTCTGACGGTCGACCTGAACGGCGATCAACGAAGGGCGGTGATCCAGTCGCAGCGCAGGCGGCGCTTGTTGTGCAACCTGCGCCGCACGGCGACATAGCAGCCCGGCAGAAACAGCACGCTCAGGCAGCCGAGTTCGGCCCAGCCGAGGTGCAACAAGAACGCGGTCGGTGCGCCGACCCAACCCAGCAGCCAGACCGTCAGCACCGCGTCCCAGAGCGCGCGCTCGACCGGGTGCCGGTGGCCCTGGCGCAGATGCCACATCCGGAGGTCCTGATATTGCTGCAACTTCATCGAAGCCTCCGATGCGTTTCACCTCGCCGGATTCAATGTAGCGCTATCGAGCGCGCAGCGCTGCCGCCGCGGCGAAGCTCAATGCGATCAGCGGCAGCCCGACGCCGAACGCCCAGCGGATGCCGAAAGCCTGCGCCACCTGGCCCAGCAGCGGCGGCCCGAGCAAGAACGCGACGAAAGCGAATTGCGCCAGCGCCGCCACATTGGTCGCCGGCGCACGGTCGGTGCGCTGCGCGGCCGCCGACATCGCAAGCGGAAAGATCGCACTCGTGCCCACGCCGATCAGCCCGAAACCGAGCAGCGCGACTCCCGTGGCCGGTGCGGTGAACACCAGCAGCGTGCCCATGCCCAGCACGCCGAGCAGCACACGCGCCACCGCGACCGGCTGGTGTTTTTCGACGAAGCGATCGGCAAAGAAACGAGCGACCGCCTGCGCGCCCGCGCCGACCGCGACCGCGAGGCCGGCGAGAAACGGTGCGGCGCCGAACACGTCGCGCATGTAGATCGCCGACCAATCGGCGCCGGCGCCTTCGAGCACCATCGCCGAGAGCGTCACCGCGACCAGCAGCATCACGCCAAAGGTCGGCCGCGCGAAGTGGACGGCAGCGGGCGCGCCGGCGGTCGTGTCGCGGTGCGGTGCGGCATCGAAGCGGCCGAGCAGCAACGCCAGGCCGACCCATTCGATCGGCGCGACGAGCGCGAGGTGCATCTGCGGCGAAACGCCGAGCTGCGACATTGCCGCGCCGACCAGCCCGGCGACGAAAAAACCCAGGCTCCAGAAGCCGTGCGCCCGGTTCATGAAGCGCGTGCCGGTCTGGTGTTCGACGCGGTCGGCCTCCAGGTTCACGACGATCTCGACTGCGCCGATGCACAGGCCCGCCGGCAGCAGCAGGATGAACAGCATCGCCGGGCCGCTGGCGTGCGCAGCCGCCGCGTAGAACACCGGCAGCAACGCCATCAACCCGAGCAGCGCACGGCGGTGGCCGATGCGTTCGAGCAGGCGGCCGCCGAAGGTCAGCGACACCATCGTGCCGCAGGCCGTACCGATCAGCGCGAGGCCGAACGCACCTTCGGCCACGCCGAGCGCGCGCTGAATCTCCGGCAGCCGCGGGAAGATGCCGCCCATCGCGAACGCGTAAAGAAAGAACGCCGCGTACACGCGCCACGCGAGCGGCAACTCCAAGCCGAGGCGCCTCACCGTGGCGGCGCTCAACTCGCCGAAGTGCCAATCGCGGTGCTCAGCGCGGCGCCCGGCACCGTTCCTGGCAACAGGATGCCGCGGTCGACAGTGCGGATGTCGGTGTGGCCGCAAAACGCCATCGTGATGTCAAGTTCCTTGGCGATGATCTCGAGCGCTTGGGTCACGCCGGCTTCGCCCATCGCACCGAGGCCGTAGAGGAACGAGCGGCCGATCAACGTGCCCCGGGCGCCGAGCGCAACGGCCTTCAGCACGTCTTGGCCGGAGCGGATGCCACCGTCCATCCAGACCTCGATCGCCTTGCCGACTGCCTGAACGATCGCCGGCAGCGCTTCGATCGACGACGGCGCGCCGTCGAGCTGGCGGCCGCCGTGGTTCGAGACGACCATCGCGTCGGCACCGCTCGCGGCGGCCAGGCGCGCGTCTTCGGCGTCCATGATGCCCTTCAAGATCAGCTTGCCGCCCCAGCGTTTTTTGATCCACTCAACGTCGTTCCAGTCGAGCTTGGGATCGAACTGCTCTCGGGTCCAGGTGCTCAGCGAGCTCATGTCGCTCACGCCTTTGGCGTGGCCGATCAGGTTGCCGAAACCGTGCCGCCTCGTACGCGCCATGCCCAGGCACCAGCGCGGCTTGGTCATCAGGTTCAGGATGTTCGCGAGCGTCGGCTTCGGCGGTGCGGTCAGGCCGTTCTTGATGTCTTTGTGGCGCTGGCCGAGCACTTGCAAATCGAGCGTGAGCATCAGCGCGCTGACGCCTGCGGCCTTGGCGCGGTCCATCAGGCGGTCCATGAAATCGCGGTCGCGCATCCAATAGAGCTGGAACCAGAATGGCGCGCGCGTGGCCGTGGCGATGTCCTCGATCGAGCAGATGCTCATCGTACTCAACGTGAATGGAACGCCGAATTTTTTCGCGGCGATCGCGCCCAGCATCTCGCCGTCGGCGTGCTGCATGCCGGTCATGCCGGTGGGCGCGATCGCGACCGGCATGGCGCAGTCGAAGCCCGCCATCTGCGTGCGCAGCGTGCGGCCTTCCATGTTGACGGCCACGCGTTGGCGCAGCTTGATCTTTGCGAAGTCGCTCTCGTTCGCGCGGTAGGTGCCTTCGGTCCAGGAGCCCGAGTCGGCGTAGTCGTAGAACATGCGCGGTACGCGCTTTTCGGCGAGCGCACGCAGGTCTTCGATGTTGGTGATCACGGGCATGGGCGGGGTCCGGGTTGGAGGTTCTGTCGCCATACTAAGGGCGCCCGGCCCGATCGCTGACTGCTCAGGGCGAGTTGACGATCTCGCGGTGCATCGGCGCGAGGCGCGCCAGCAACTTGTTCTGCGTGGCGAACGGAATGGCTTGCGCGTCCATGCTCAGCTGCAGCACCTCGACCATCGCGTTGAAGTTGCTTTTCGTGATGTCCTGGCCGCTGTGCACCGTCTTCATGTCCTTGCCCTTGAGCTTGCAAGGACCACCCGAGACTTCGCAGAACTGCGCGACCAGCTGCGTCTTCAAGTTGTCTTGGTCGGCGTCTTTGAAAAATGGGTTCAGGCGCGGGTCGGTGATCAGGCGGGCCACCAAGTCGTCGACCAGCTCGACGAGGCCGCGCTGACCGCCGAGCTGCTGGTAGAGCGCGTCGTTCGTCGCCGATGTCGTCGACGATGTCAGCGCGGCCGTTTGCACGGTCTGCGCGAATGCGGCGCCGGTGGCGAGCACGGCAACGAGGAAGGTGTGTTGGATGAACTTCATGGTACCGACGCGGTGCGCGAGTTAGTAGGCGAGCTGGACCGACACGTAGCCGCCGGTCTGGTGCACGTGGCCGACGATGTTGCCGAGATCGACATACGCGGCGGTGATCGAGATGTGTTTGCTCGGCGCCCAGGCGATGAAAAGGTCTTTCCAGGCCTGCTCTTTGAAAGCCGCGCCGGCGAACGCGAGGTTGTCGGGTTTGAACCGGTATTCGGCGCCGACAGCCAGGTTTTTGCGCAGCAGCCACGCGACCGACACCTCGGGCTCGACGCTGTAGCCGCTTTTGTCGGCCGAGCCGAAGCCGAGCAAGCCGTTCTGGTTCGCCTTCGTCGCGCGCAGCGTGCCGTTGACGAGGATGCCTTGGGCGAGAAACAGCTTGGTCGCGCAGATGTAGAAATCGACGCCGTCGCGTTTGGCCGAGACCGAATCGAGCACGCCGCCGACCGCCGGGCCGGGGTTCACGCGCTTGAACTCGGCACCGACCGCGATTTGCGGCATCCACGTGTCGGCGTCGAGCACGGCATCACCGGCGACCTTGGCCTTGATGCCGACGATGTCGAGCGCGAGCGTGGTGTCGGCTACGATGACGCTGGCGTTGAACGCCTGACGTGCAATCGAAACTTCGATGCGGTCTTTGAAGCCGATGGCCGCGCCGTAGGTCGTGAGGCCGTAGTCCTGCGTGCTCACGCGGGTGATGAACGCGGTCGCGCCGATCTCGCCGCTGGTCGCGTAGCTGCCGATCACGGCCCACGGCGTGAGCCCGCCGCCGGCCGCGCCGTCGATGCTGGTGACGCCACCGGTCAGCAGCAGCTTGCCGTTGCCGTCGCCGGGTGGAAAAGTCTGCGCCTGGGCCGAGGCGGCGACCAGCGCAGCGCAGATGGCTGCCATTCGCAGCGGTGAAACGTGTGTCTTCATGCAGCGACGTTACGTGAGTTGATCGGCCGTCGATGCGCGCAAAAAAAGGCGTTTTCCGGACAGATGGCGCAGCGCCGTGAATCTCCGCACGGTTGTGCACCGTCGCGCTCAGGCCGCGCCGAAATCAGGCCAGCGGAGGCGTGTCGAACAGCGGCAGGTTGTAGCTGGCCGGCGGCTCGCGCACCGCGAGCACGGTGGCGCCGGATGCGCCGGTGTGCAGCGGCGCGACCAGCTCGGCCAGCGTGGCGAGTGCGCCGGCGCGCACGCCGAGCAGGCGCAGTCGCCGGCTCAGGTCGACGCGCTTGAGGCACTCACCGGCCGCGCGGCGGATCGTCTTCGCGTCCATCGTGTGCGCCGGCAGGCTGAGGTCACGCGTGATGATTTTGAAATCGTCGAAGCGCAGCTTGATGCCGATCGTGCGGCTCGCGTAACCCTTGCGGGCGAGGTCGTCGGCGAGCTTGACGCACAGCTCGGTAAAGATATCGCCGAGCGCGGCGCGGTCGCGCACGGCGTGCAGGTCGCGCTCGAAGGTGGTTTCGCGGCTGATCGATTTCGGCTCGCTGAAGGTGACCACGGGTCGATCGTCGCGCCCGTGAGATGCGTCGTGCAGCCAGGCACCGTAGCTGTTGCCGAAGTGCTCGATCAGCCACTGCGGCTCGGCAGCGGCGATGTCGCCGACCGTGTGCAGGCCGAAGGTCGCCAGCTTTTCACTCGCCTTCGGCCCGATGCCGTTGACCTTCTTCGCGGCCAGCGGCCAGATGCGCGTGGCGATGTCATCGGCCCCGAGCAAGGTCAGGCCGTTCGGTTTGTCGAGCTCCGAAGCCAGCTTCGAAAGCAGTTTGTTCGACGTCACGCCGATCGAGCAGGTCAGGCCGCCGGTGGCGTCGAAGACCGCGTCTTTGAACTGCTGCGCCAGCGCGCGGCCGGCATCGAGTTGCGCGCCGGGGAGGTCGGTCAGGTCGATGTAGATCTCGTCGATGCCGCGGTCTTCGACGATCGGCGCCACCGCACGCACAGCGGCCTTGAAGAGACGTGAGTAGTGGCGGTATTGCTCGAAGTCGACCGGCAGCAGCACGGCATCCGGTGCAAGCTTGGCGGCCTTCATCGTGCCCATCGCCGAGAACACGCCGAGCGCGCGCGCCTCGTACGTGCTGGTCGTGATCACGCCGCGGCCGGTGTAGTTGCGCAGCAGCGAGTAGGTGCGCGTGCCGTCCGCCTGGGAGGCGGGCTGATGCCGGCGCCCGCCGCCGATCACCACCGCGCGGCCGCGCAAGTCGGGGTAGCGCAGCAGCTCGACCGAGGCGTAGAACGCGTCCATGTCGAGGTGGGCGATGAGGCGAGGCATGGGGACGGATTGTGAGGCGAAGCTGTGATTTTGCACAGTGTCGAGGTGCATGCGGGCGCGGGGCTCGGCACTCGGCTGCGATGCCACAATTCCATACTCGGCATTGCCTGCCGCAGGAGTCGCCGGTGCAAGCAGTGGAGATCGCGAACGTCGACACCCCGCAGATGCGCCGTGCCGGCAAAGACCTGCTCTCTTTCGCGCTGATGGATGCGCGCAACCACAGCCTGCGCTGGGCGGCGGCCTTCGAGGGCTCCAAGGCCAGTGCGGCGCCGGTGCTGTGGCAACTCGGCCGGCTTGGCTGGTTTCAGGAATACTGGATCGCCCGCAACATGCAGCGCCAGCGCGGTGAGCGCTGCGATGCGGCACGCCCCAAGCTGGCGTCGATCCTGCCCGATGCCGATGCGCTGTTCGAGACGCCGGGCACCGCGCCGATGATCGACTTGCAGACGATTCGGCAGTACCTCGTGGACACGCTCGAGACCACGCTCGAATTGCTGGAGGCCGCGGCGGAAGATGACGCCGCGCTGTACTTCTATCGCCTTGCGCTGCTGCGCGAAGACGCTTGCGTCGAGCGCTTCGCGGTGGTCTCGCAATCGCTGGGTTTCGACACCGGCCTGCGCGCACCGTTGATCACGCGGCCGACGCGCCCGCCGCTGCTGTTCCCGGCCACGCGAACCCAGCTCGGCAGCGCGCCCGGCGGCTTCGTGCCCGACCGCGAAAAGTGGACGCACGAAATCGCACTGCCCGAGTTCGAGATCGATTCGCAGCCGGTTGGTTGGGCGCAGTACACCGAATTCGTCGAAGACGGCGGCTACGACGACCGGCGCCATTGGGCCGAGGCGGGCTGGGCTTGGGTACAGGGAATGGAGCTAGGACAAGGCCGGCGCACGCCGCGCTACGTCGACCAGATGCGCCAAGGCGTCCTGCAGCAGCGCTTCGGCAAACTTGTGCGCGTGCCGCTCGCGCAACCCGTGATGCATGTGAGCTGGTTCGAAGCCGATGCCTGGTGCCGCTGGGCCGGCCGGCGCCTGCCCGGTGAGGCCGAGTGGGAGGCCGCGGCGCTGCAAGGCGCGACGCGTGGCTTTCGTTGGGGTGACGTGCGCGAGTGGACGGCCGGCACGTTGCGGCCGTATCCGGGCGCGCCGGTTTCGGCGTCGCCCGGCCAATGGGAGCTTGCTGCGACGCAACCGCGCCGCGTGCTCCGCGGCGCCTCGTTTGTGACCCGGGGTCGGCTGCGCAGCGAGTCCGCGCGCCACGCTGAGATACCCGACTTCGATGCAGGCTTCTGCGGCTTCAGGAGCTGCGCGATCTGACGCCAGTCGTGAGCCCGATGGCCTCCTAGGGAAAGCCCGGCCTGTGTTTCCGCGAGGTGTGCTCGAACAATGTGGCGAGCGTAGTTCGAGCACGACCTATTCCGCGATTCCCCCCAGGAGGCAAAGCATGACCGTTCCCATTTCCGTACCGATGTCGCTGACCGTCAACGGCAAGGCCGTCAACGTCAACGTCGATCCGCGAACGCTGCTGGTGCAGTTGCTGCGCGAGAATTTGCAATTGACCGGCACGCACGTCGGCTGCGACACCGCTCAGTGCGGCGCGTGCACCGTGCACCTCAACGGCCGCGCGGTGAAGTCGTGCTCGATGCTCGCCGTGCAGGCGCAGGGCGCGACCGTGATGACAATCGAGGGCCTGGCCCAAAACGGAACAATGCACCCGATGCAGGAAGCCTTTCGCGAGTGCCACGGCCTGCAGTGCGGCTTTTGTACACCGGGCATGGTGATGTCGGCAGTGCAACTGCTGGCCGACAACCCGAAGGCCACCGAAGCCGAGATTCGCGAGGACCTCGACGGCAACATCTGCCGCTGCACCGGCTATCAAAACATCGTCAAGTCGATCCAGTTTTGCCAGTCGGGGGCGAAGGCCTCGATGGCCGCTTGAAGGAGCATCTCCATGACCGACCTTTCCAACCCCCCGCAAGCCGCACTCGGCCCGATCGGCCAGCCGATCAAGCGCCGTGAAGACGCCCGTTTCCTGACCGGCGCCGGCCAATACACCGACGACGTCGTGATGCACGGCCAGACCTATGCCGCATTCCTGCGCTCGCCGCATGCGCACGCGCGCATCAGCTCGATCAAGCTCGCTGCGGCCCTGGCCGCGCCCGGCGTGATCCGCATCTTCACCGGGCAAGACCTGGCCGATGCCAAGGTCGGTGGCCTGCCGTGCGGCTGGCTGATCCACAGCAAGGACGGCTCGCCGATGAAGGAGCCGCCGCACCCGGTGCTGGCGATCGGCAAGGTGCGCCACGTGGGCGACCAGGTCGCGATGGTCGTGGCGGAAACACTGCTGCAGGCGAAGGATGCGTGCGAGCTGATCGAGGTCGACTACGAAGAATTGCCCGCCGTCATTGACATCACAAAAGCGCATGGCCACAAAGGTTCGGTGCACGACGACGTGGCCGACAACGTCTGCTACGACTGGGGCCACGGCAACAAGGAAGCGACCGACGCGGCCTTCGCGACGGCGGCCCATGTGAGCACACTCGACATCGTCAACAACCGGCTGATCCCGAACGCGATGGAGCCGCGGGCTGCGAACGCGAGCTACACCAAGCACGACGAGAGCTACACGCTGTACGTCGCCAACCAGAACCCGCACGTCGAGCGGCTGTTGATGTGCGCCTTCGTGCTCGGCCTGCCCGAATCGAAAGTGCGCGTGATCGCACCCGATGTTGGCGGCGGCTTTGGCTCGAAGATTTTTCTGTACGCCGAAGAGACCGCACTCGTCTGGGCCAGCAAGCATGTCGGCCGGCCGATCAAGTGGACCTCCGACCGCAGCGAAGCCTTTTTGACCGACGCGCACGGCCGCGACCACGCCACCAAGGTTGAGCTCGCGCTCGACGCGAAGGGCATGTTCCTCGCGATGCGCGTGAAGACCATCGCCAACATGGGCGCCTACCTGTCGACCTTCGCGTCGAGCGTGCCGACCATCCTGTACGCGACGCTGTTGTCGGGTCAGTACAAGACACCGGCGATCTACGCTGAAGTGAAGGCGGTGTTCACCAACACTGCACCGGTCGACGCCTACCGCGGCGCCGGACGGCCCGAGGCCACGTACGTCGTCGAGCGCATCGTCGAGCAGGCCGCGCGTGACCTGAAGATGGACCCGGCGGTGATCCGGCGCCAGAACTTCGTCACCGAATTTCCGTTCGCCTCGCCCGTCGGACTGACCTACGACACCGGCAACTTCAACGCGCTTCTCGACCGCGCGACCGAAATGGCCGACGTGGCCGGCTTCGCCAAACGGCGTGCGGCATCAGAGGCCAAGGGCATGAAGCGCGGCATGGGCTACAGCTGCTACATCGAGGCCTGCGGGCTGGCGCCGAGCAACGTCGCCGGTGCGCTCGGCGCACGCGCGGGCCTGTTCGAGGCCGGTGAAGTGCGCGTGCACCCGACCGGCACCGTGACCGTCTTCACCGGCTCGCACAGCCACGGTCAAGGCCACGAGACCACGTTTGCGCAGATCGTCGCGGCCAAGCTCGGCATCCCGGTCGAGAACGTCGAGATCGTGCACGGCGACACCGGTCGCGTGCCGTTCGGCATGGGCACCTACGGCAGCCGCTCGCTCGCGGTCGGCGGCTCGGCGATCGTCAAGGCGGTCGACAAGGTCATCGCCAAGGGCAAGAAGATCGCAGCGCATTTGCTCGAGGCAGCCGACACCGACATCGAGTTCGAGAACGGCGTGTTCAAGGTCGCTGGCACCGACAAATCGGTGCCGTTCGGCAGCGTCTCGTTGACGGCTTACGTGCCGCACAACTACCCGCTCGACAAGCTGGAACCGGGCCTGAACGAGAACGCGTTCTACGACCCGACCAACTTTACGTATCCGTCCGGCACCTACATCTGCGAGGTCGAGGTCGATCCGGAAACCGGCAAGGTGCAGATCGAGCAGTTCATCGCGGTCGACGACTTCGGCAACATCATCAACCCGATGATCGTCGAGGGCCAGGTGCAGGGCGGCATCGCGCAGGGGCTCGGCCAGGCGATGATGGAAGGCGCGGCCTACGACCCCGAATCGGGCCAGTTGCTCACCGGCTCGTACATGGATTACGCGATGCCGCGGGCGAGTGACATCCCGAACTTTTCGATCGGCAACTGCGTGACCGCGTGCACCCACAACCCGCTCGGCGTCAAAGGCTGCGGCGAGGCCGGCGCGATCGGCTCGCCGCCGGCGTACATCAACGCACTGACCGATGCGCTCGGCATCCGCGAGATCGCGATGCCGGCGACGGTAGAGCGCGTCTGGCGCGCCGCCAACCACGTCGCCTGACCGTCCAGCACAAGGAGAACATCCCCATGTACGCATTCGACTACAAACGCCCGGCCAGCGTCGCCGAAGCCAAGGCCGCACTCGGCGCCGAGGCGCGCTATCTCGCCGGCGGCCAAAGTCTGATCCAGGCGATGAAGCTGCGGCTGTCGCAAAGCGACACGCTCGTCGACCTCGGCGGCATCAAAGATCTGCAGACGATCCGCATGGACGGCGCCAACCTCGTGATCGGCGCGATGGTGACGCACGCTGCAGTGGGCGCTTCGGCCGAGGTCAGAAAAGCAAACCCGGCGCTCGCCGATCTCGCTGCCGGCATCGGCGACCCGATGGTGCGCAACATGGGCACGATCGGCGGCTCGATCGCCAACGCCGACCCGGCCGCGTGCTACCCGGCCGGGGTGCTCGCGCTGAACGCGACCGTGCACACCAACCAGCGCGCGATTCCCGCCGACGCGTTCTTCACCGGCCTGTACGAGACGGCGCTGCAATCGGGCGAGATGATCACGGCCGTCAGTTTCCCGCCGGTTCAGAAAGCGGCCTACATCAAGTACAAGCAGCCGGCCTCGCGCTTCGCGCTGATCGGCGTGTGTGTCGCGCAGACGAGCAGCGGCGTGCGCGTGGCCGTGACCGGCGCGAAGGGCAACGTCTTCCGCGCGACCGCGATCGAGGCGGCGCTGGCAAAGAGCTTCACGCCCGAGGCCGCGAAAGGCGTGAGGATGCCGACGACCGACATCAACAGCGACATGCACGGCACCGCCGAGTACCGCGCCGCGATGATCAGCGTGATGGCCTCGCGCGCGGTGGCCGCCGCGCTGGCTCGATGACCCGCGCTGAATGACGACGGCACTCGCGTTGCCCGAATCGGTCGACGCGGTCGTCGCACTGCTGGCCACGAAAAACTACGTCTGCGATCGGCGCCTCGCGACCGCGCTGTTCCTCAGCCTCAAGCTTGGCCGACCGCTGTTCCTCGAAGGCGAGCCCGGCGTCGGCAAGACCGAGCTGGCGAAGGCATTGGCCGCCGCGTTGTCGACCACATTGCTGCGCGTGCAGTGCTACGAAGGCCTCGACATCGCGCAGACCGCCTACGAATGGAACGTCGCGCGCCAGATGGTCGAAATTCGCATCGCCGAAGCTACGCATGCGCTGGTGGGCGAGGCCGACCGCGAACGGCTCACGCACAGCCTGTACTCGCGCAGCATGCTGATCGAGCGCCCGCTGTTGCAAGCGTTGACCCAATCGCAATCGCCGGTTCTGCTGATCGACGAACTCGACCGCGCCGACGAACCCTTCGACGCCTTTCTGCTCGAAGTGCTGGCCGAGAACCAACTGACAATTCCCGAGTTCGGCACCATCAAGGCCGAGGCACCGCCGATCACGATCATCACCAGCAACCGGACACCAGCCGACTGGTACCCACTGTTCCCGAACCCGGTCGTCGCCGAGTCGATCCTGGACCGCCTGGTCAACACCGCCTTCCACATCCCGATGCCCGGCCGCAGCTACCGCCCCCATCACCGACCCGGCCAACCCGACAGCAGCGGCCTGCCCGCCAAGGCCCGCCGGTGAGCGCCCCTGGCGCCGACCCGGGCGGCGCGTCGGCCAGCAGGCGGCGCAGGGCGTCGTCATCCAACCCGGGCGTGGGCGCCGCGCCGTGCCATCCCAGCAGGCGGTCGCGCTCGCTGCCCAGCTGAATACGCTCAGCCTTGGGGCGGTCATTGATGCGGCCAGACTCGAACAGCTCGTCGAGTTCGTCCAGGCGCGTCACACGGGTCCGCATGGTGCGGAAGTTGGTGAGCATCCCGCCGAGCCAACGCTCGGTGACATACGGCATGCCGACCCGGTTGGCCTGCTCGGCGATCGACTCCTGCGCCTGGCGCTTGGTGCCGATGAACATGATCGTGCCACCGTGCGCGACGGTCTCCTTGACGAAGTCGTACGCCCGGTCGATGTAGCCCAGCGTCTGCGTCAGGTCAATGATGTAGATGCCGTTGCGCTCAGTAAAGATGAAGCGCTTCATCTTGGGGTTCCAGCGCTTTGTCTGGTGCCCGAAGTGCGCGCCGCTCTCGATGAGCTGGCGCATGGTGACGACGGCCATGAGGCCCCTTCGTGTGGCGCGCGCGGTGTCCCCGACCGGTTCACGATCGGGCGCGCGCTTGGCTGGGTTGTCGCGCCCCCCCGGGAGGTGGGACGCCCTGGCGCCCTCAGCAACGACCACCCCGCAGGGACCACTGGCCGGCGCTCACCATCGTGACGACTGGCGTAGGACGCGCGAAGTCGACGCGGCGGACCGCATCGCTGCGCCAAGTGTACGCGCGCACCACAGGCGTGGGTTGTCCACAGATCGACGTCGGGCGCTGTCGTGCGCGGGCACACCTGCACAGCCTCGAGCCGTGCACCCGCGCCGAGGATCCATCCCCACGCTGTTCCTGCTTGCCGTCCTGCTTTCCATGGGGCGCACGGCTGCTCACGCGGCCCCGGGGTGGGTCTGGCCGCTCGACGGGTCGCACGCGGTCAGCCGGGTGTTCGACCCCGGCCCGACGCCCTACGCACCCGGCCACCGCGGCGCCGACCTGGCTGGTGCGCCCGGCGACCCGGTGCGGGCTTCGGGCGACGGCCGGGTGTCCTACGCGGGGCTGCTCGCCGGTCGCGGTGTCGTCGTGGTCGAGCACGGCGCCCTGCGTACGACGTACGAACCGGTCACGCCCGTCGTACGCGTCGGACTGGCCGTCGCAGCCGGGCAGCAGATCGCGACCCTCGACGCCGGGCACGAGGGGTGTGCGGTCCTCGCGTGCCTGCACTGGGGGCTGCGGCGGGGCGAGGCCTATCTGAACCCGGTACGGCTCGTCGACGGCGGGCCGGTACGCCTGCTGCCGCGCGACGCTGATGTCGTCAGCCCCGGTGCGCAGCTGCTGGTAGCGGGCGCGGGCAGGGATGGCTCAGCCCTGCTGGGCGATGGCCTCGCGCGGCTGGCGGGCGGCGGGTCGCACGGCAGCGGCGCCCCCGTTGCCCTGCCGGTCCCGCCTGCCGGCGTGTCCGGCTCGTCGGCCACCATGCCGGGGCCGCCGCCGCCGGGTCGTCTGCCGCCACCTGAGGGCACCGGCGCCGCGCTGTCTGCCACGGCGGTTGCGCTGCTGGTGACGGCCGCCGCCGCCAGGAGGCGCCGCTGACAAGCGCCCGCGGGTTCGCCAGGGCGCCGCCACGACAAGAACCGAGCGGTGAGTGCAGCGCGATGCGGTCCGGTCACGTCCGGTCAGCCGCGCCTGAACGACGCGCAGGGGATTGGCCGGTCCTGCTGCACCCTGACCGCGACGAGCCTCAGTCCTTCTGGTCGGCCAACTTTCCGCGCAGCTGCAGGACGGCCTTGGTGTGCATCTGACAGATCCGACTCTCGGTCACCCCGAGGACCTGACCGATCTCGGCCAGCGTCAGCCCCTCGTAGTAGTACAGCGTCACGACGATCTTCTCCCGCTCCGGCAGGGTGTTGATCGCTTTGGCCAGCAGGTGCTTGGTCTCCTCGGACTCAAAGGCCTGGACCGGGTCCTCGGCCTTGGTGTCCTCGAGGGTGTCGACGAGGGAGAGCTTGTCGCCCTTCTCCCCGCCCGCTGTGAGCAGCTCGTCGAGCGCGACGACGTTGACGAAGCTGACCTGGCTGAAGATGGTGTGCAGGTCCTCGAGCGCGATCCCCAGCTCTCCGGCGACCTCGGCCTCGGTCGGGGTACGACGCAGCTTGGCCTCGAGCGCGGCATAGGCCTTCTCGACCTCGCGGGCCTTGTAGCGCACGGAGCGCGGGATCCAGTCGATCGAGCGCAGCTCGTCGATGATCGCGCCCTTGATGCGGCTGATTGCGTACGTCTCGAACTTGATCGCGCGTTCGATGTCGAACTTCTCGATCGCGTCGATCAGGCCGAAGATGCCATAGGAGACCAGGTCCGCTTGCTCGATGTTCGGCGGGAGGCCCACGCCGACCCGGCCGGCGACGTACTTCACCAGCGGCGAATAGTGCAGGATCAGCCGCTCACGCAGCCGTTCCTCCCCGGAGCCTTTGTACTCGCGCCACAGGACCGCGATGGCCTGTTCGATCTCGGCCCGCTCCTCGTCGCTGACCCCGGCGTAGCGCCCGCGACGGGCCGGCTTGGCCGGCGCGGCGGGATCGGCCGGCGTCATCGGGACGTCGTCCAGCGCTGCGGTGGCCACCGGGCCGCCCGAGCCTTCAGGCTCGGGGGTGCGCACGCTCATAGCTCGTCCTCAGCCGCTCGACGCTGACATGCGTGTAGATCTGGGTCGTTGCGAGCGTAGCGTGGCCAAGCAGCTCTTGAACGCTTCGCAGGTCGGCGCCGCCTTCGAGCAGGTGCGTCGCGGCGCTGTGGCGCAGACCGTGCGGGCCGAGGTCAGGTGCGC
>ENA-OFCI01000718-OFCI01000718.1-metagenomes-genome-assembly--contig:-NODE-718-length-18176-cov-4.020529_pt1 | contig 18176 bp, 13 predicted proteins | sample MGYA00153391_OFCI01 | MGnify analysis MGYA00153391
TTTGGATGCCTGAATTTGATGGGATTGAAGCGCTAATGAAAATAGCATTAGATGATGAAGCCGCGCCCGTAATGCGGGCCGACGAGGCAGCGTTCGTAACGCTGGCCGACGAAGCTGCGTCCGTAACACTGGCTGACGAAGCCGCCACGATGGCGCTGGGTGCAGCGCTCGCCGCTGATCCGACCCGCCTGCACGGTACGGTGATTTATTTATCCGGCGATTTAGGTGCGGGCAAAACCACGCTCACACGCGGGCTATTGCGGGCATTGGGATTTGAAGGCCGCGTGAAGAGCCCGACTTACACTTTGGTTGAACTTTATGTAGTTTCTAAGTTAAACTTATATCACTTTGATTTTTATCGCTTTAGCGATCCTGAAGAATGGCAAGAAGCCGGATTTCGCGACCTGTTCAATCCACAGAACATGTGCCTAGTGGAGTGGCCGGAAAAGGCTCAGGACTTGTTGCCTTTGCCAGACCTGAACATCACGCTCACCGCCACGCCGGACTCGAGAAGAGTCGCGACCTTGAAGGCCCACACACCGCTCGGCCAGCAGCTATCGAAAGCGTGGAGCTGATAAATACGGTTTCAGTGAGCAACCACCGGCGCCGGTTTTTATCAATCCCGTTATTGCTTTCGCCACTACTTGCTGCGCCCATTAGCGCCTATGCCGCCAGCAAGGTCAGCTCCACCCGCGTCTGGCCGGCCAACGAATACACGCGCGTGACGTTTGAATCATCCGCTGCGTTTAAATACCAAACTTTTTTTGTCAAAGATCCCGAGCGATTGGTGATCGATATTGAAAATATCGAGATGGGTCCGGCATTTAAAGAACTCGCTAATAAAATCGGTAAAGATGATCCCTATATTCAGAGTGTGCGCGTCGGGGTGAATCGCCCAAACGTGGTTCGCGTGGTGCTGGATCTGAAAACAGAAGTGAAGCCGCAAGTCTTTGCGGTACCGCCCGCTGGCGAGTTTGCGCACAGGTTAATGCTTGATATATATCCGGCCAAACCGATTGATCCGATGCTCGCACTACTGAATGAAGATATTGCGGTGTTTGGTCGTGATTTAGGGAGCGCTGACAAGACCAAGCCAAGCCCGCAGCTAACGCCGGTAGATCCGGCCCCGCTTACCAAAGATGGCCGCACCGGCTCAGCTGAAAAGCTGCCGCTGGATGTAAAGCCCAAGCCAGGCCCGACCAAACCAGCGCCCTCGCTGTTGCGGCCATTTATCGTGGTGATTGATCCGGGCCACGGTGGTGAAGACCCAGGCGCCGTGGGTCGCCGTGGTACACGTGAAAAAGACATCGTGCTTATCATCGCCCGGAAACTCAAGAACACTCTGGATGATGACCCGCAATATCGCGTTGCCCTCACTCGTGATGCCGATTTTTTTGTACCGTTGCATATGCGCGTGCAGCGTGCGCGCAAGCTGAAAGCGGATCTGTTTGTGAGCGTCCACGCCGATGCATTTATTCAGCCGCAGGCGAATGGCTCTAGCGTGTTTGCGCTATCAGAACGCGGGGCCACCTCGACTGCCGCGAAATGGCTGGCCAATAAAGAAAACGATGCTGATTTAATTGGCGGCGTAAATCTGAATGTACGTGATGCCAATCTCGCCCGCACGTTGCTCGATCTTTCGCAAACTGCACAAATTAACGACAGTCTGAAAATCGGCAAGATGGTATTGGCGGAGCTGGGTGGATTTAATCGGCTGCATAAGGCCAGTGTTGAACAGGCTGGATTTGCGGTACTGAAAGCGCCGGACATTCCTTCCATCCTGATCGAGACGGCATTTATTTCGAATCCCGATGAAGAAAACAAACTCCGCGATCCTGCTTATCAGGATAAATTAGCCGAGGCGATTGCCGATGGTATTCGTGGTTATTTCAAGAAAAACCCGGCCTTGGCGAGAGCCTAATACGCCGGTTTTTCATAATTGAGACTCTAGGTGGGGCGCGGTTTTTGAGCACAAAATGTCTCAGGAAGCCCGCCAGATGGCGATTTAACCGTTTTAGTTATATCACCCACGCGTAGCTTATGCCGCCATCCGTTGTGATTTCAGGATGGCCGTGGTCTCGGCAGTCGTCAGCGGCTTCGCAAACAAATAGCCCTGGAATGAATCGCAGCCATTCTCGCGCAGGAATTCGAGCTGCGCGGTTGTTTCGACCCCTTCGGCGACAGTCAATAAATGCAAACGCTTCGCCATCGCGATGATCGCTTCAGTAATGGAGCAACTGTTCGCATCGTCAGGTATTTGTGAGATGAAGCTTCTGTCGATTTTGAGGGTTTGCGCCGGCAGACGTTTGAGTTGCCCGAGTGACGAATAACCGACCCCGAAATCGTCGACCGAAATGGTGGCACCCATGCGACGCAGCTCGGACAATATTTCGATTGATTGCTCCAGATTGCGCATCGCCATGGACTCGGTGATCTCAAGATCAATACGTCTGGGATCGACACCGGTTTCGAGCAACGCGGTTTTCATGGAGGGCAATAATTTACGTGAGACAAATTGGCGTGGGCTTAAATTAATCGAGACGGTGAAGTCACGATGGCCTTCAAGATCCCATGCCTTGATTTGCTGGCAGGTGGTGCGAAACACCCATTCACCCAGCGGTACAATCAGCCCCAACTCTTCGGCGACTGAAATGAAATCCTTGGGAAAAATTTCGCCGTGCTGCGGATCGTTCCACCGCAGCAGCGCTTCCAGGCCTGTAATCTTGCCGCTGCGCAAATCCACCTGTGGTTGATAGCGCAAAAAGAATTCATTGCGCTCAATTCCGCGCCTGAGGCGGGATTCCACTTCAAGACGTTTGGAGAGCAGAAAGTTAAGATCGCTGGTGAAAAAACGGGCTGTATTGCGGCCTGCGTCTTTGGCCTGATACATTGCCGAATCAGCGTGTTTGAGCAATTGCTGCACATCAGTTGCATCGTTCGGATAATGCGAAATACCGATTGAAGCGGTGACGGTTAGCTCATGTCCGGACGCCTCAAACGGCTTGGTGAGTTCCATTAAAATCTTGTTGGCCACCAGTTGCGCGGCTTCAGGTTTATCCAACTCCGGCAAAACAATGACAAATTCATCGCCGCCCTCACGCGAGACGGTATCGCCTTCGCGCACAATTTTGCTGAGACGTTTTGCGATATCGCGCAATACATAATCGCCGGTTTCATGGCCGAGGGTATCGTTAACCAGCTTGAAACGATCCAGATCCACAAACAATAGACCAACATGTTTTTGATTACGACGGGCCTGCAGAATGGCTTGATTCAAACGATCCTGCATCAGGCGTCGATTGGGTAAACCGGTGAGCGCATCATGGTGCGCCATGTAGTGAATAGTCCGTTCGGTATTCAAACGCTCGGTTATATCCTGGACCAGCGAGGCCACCCCGACCATGACACCGCTGCTATCCACCAGCGGCGTGCTGTACCACTCGGTGTGGATGATTTCGCCGCGCTTGTTTTTATTGGAAAGCGAAACTCGGGTGGAAATTTTGGTTTGCAAAAGTTCCATCCACATGCTTGCCAGACGCTCGCCCCCACTTTCACCCTGCACCAAGATATAGGCCGACTCGTTAAAAACCTCGCTTGCGGTATAGCCAAAGATCACTTCGGCCGAGGGGTTCCACGTCACTACGCGAAACTCCATATCCCATTCAATTACGCCCAATGGGGTGCGTTCCAGATGCAGTTTCAGGCGCTGTAGCGCCATCAACTCCGCACGCTCTGCTTTACGTCGTTCGCCCGCTTCCTGCTCAAGCGCTTTATTCGCGGTTTCAACTCTGGCTTTTTCTTCTTCAAGGCGCATACCAATCAAGACATTATCCAGTCTGGCCGCCAGTGCATCACGCAGTGCCAGGTGGACTTTGCTGTGCACCGCCACCAGCACTCCCATCAATACCAAAATAGCCGCGCCAAGGAGGGTGCCGTAGCGGTCACCAAATCCCATCGTCATGATGCCCATTGGCAGCAGAGCCACAAACGTGGTGTAACTAAATAATGATTTATGCGGTGCGTAATAGGCCACTGCGCCGGTAGACAGCAATGCCACCAGCATCATGACCGGTAATTGGGTGGGGCCTGTTTTTGGCAATAATATCGAGCCCATCACGCCAAACAGTGCTGCCATGATTAGGCTGCCAATAAAAAAACGCTTCTCCCAGCGTAGCAAACTATCCTGCGCGGGATTTGATGCAATAAACCATTTATACAAACCGTAGCGTCCCACCATCACCAAAAAAGCCGCTGCAAACCAGGCGAATAAATCCGGTCGGTTGCCGAACTCATTCCACAAGATCGCGCCGAGCAAAAATGTGACTAACAGTTCGGCCAGGTAGCCGACCAGTGAAAATCGAAATAGCAGCCGTACTTGCTCGGCATAAATATGCTTGGTTACAAAAATACGGTCATGGGCAGACACCGGCTTAGGCAAGGCGAGCCCTGAACTCGCATTGGTGTCTGGTGCGGGTGCCGAGGTGGGGGCGATGGAAGATTTACGTAACAACAGTTTTATCCCGGTTCTTGCAACATCGAGTGCGTTGTAAAATTCGCAAGCGATTGTTTTATGGCGAAAGAAGTGCACGGTTAAACAGAATATTTGGTATTTTTAGCCCAGCTTCATTTGTATTTAGCGAGCTTTATAAATATTCAGCAAAGCTAATGGTTACCTTATAAACAACTTATATCTTATTGTTTTTTCTAGAATTATAAAAACAACATAAGGCTAAAGCAGAATTCCGTCAAGCAGTGAAGATATATGAATTTTTTGAAACAAATTTATCCAAGAATAATGTTGATGAAAATCAATTTCAGCCAGGCGACAGCTTGCCTTTTCACAGTCTTATATCCATTGGTTTCCAATTTTTTAGCGGTAACTTAAAATTGCTTACGCATTAAATAGTATTGAATTAAAACCCGTTCATCATGCTTAAAAATTTCTTATTCGAATCAACTGCGCAGACAGGCTAAAATATTGAGGTTATTTTTTCTTTCTATTTGCCTGGCGCATGCCCAGTGCCTACTATCCCAAAAAATCTCTGTGTCTGCCGCATTAGCCCATCCCGCGATCAAGGTACTCCCCGAACTGCTCATTAACCAAATTGCAGCAGGAGAGGTAGTTGAACGTCCTGCTGCCGCGCTAAAAGAGTTACTTGAAAATAGTTTGGACGCCGGGGCGATGAGTATCGAGATCGACTTGGTGCAGGGCGGGGTCAAGCGTTTACAGGTGCTCGACAGTGGCTGTGGTATTGCCGTCGAGGAATTGCCACTTGCGCTGGCGCGGCATGCCACCAGCAAAATTCGTCTGCTTGAGGATTTGGAGCGCGTGGTGAGTTTGGGCTTTCGCGGCGAAGCGCTGGCAAGCCTGGCGGCGATTTCGCGCCTGACGATTGCGAGTCGAGCGGCAGGTTCACCGCATGCCGCCAGAATTGAGGCGCTGGGCGGTGAGATTTCACCGGTAGAGCCGACGGCACTGCAACAAGGTACGGTAGTCAGTGCGGAAGATTTATTTTTTAATACGCCTGCCCGCCGAAAGTTTTTGAAATCAGAAGCCACCGAATTCGGTCACTGCGAAGATGTCGCGTTGCGCATTGCAGTCGCGGTACCGGAGGTGTCCATCAGCCTGACACACAATGGCAGACGGGTGTGGCGTTATGAAGGCCAGCCGCAGCTACTGCAATCGTTGACGGGGGCGCATGCACCACCCCGCATTGCTGCCGTATTGGGAAACGAGTTTTCAGAAGCCAGTGTCGCCGTTGATGAACGCACACCCGCATTTTCGATTTCAGGCTGGATCGCGCTGCCGCGTTATTCACGCGCCGGGCGTGACCGTCAGTATTTGTTCGTCAATGGCCGCTTTGTGCGCGATAAACTGCTTATGCACGCCATCCGTGCCGCGTATGCCGATGTTTTGCACCATCAACGTCAACCTGCTTATGCGCTCTTCATCATGCTTGATCCGGGGATGGTGGATGTAAATGTTCATCCTGCCAAATCAGAAGTCCGCTTTCGTGATTCGCGTGCGGTGCATCAATTTGTTTTTCATGCGCTCAATAAAGCCTTATCGCGAACGGCCGCTGAAACCTCACCAGCCTGGGTCAACCCCGGTGATTGGGTGAGCGGACGTGATGCGGCCACCTCATCTGACCGATTGATTCAACCAGGCGCGCCAACATTCACATCGCCGCCTTTACTGTCATTGCAGGCTGCTGCCACTTTAGTCCAGCCGTTTGTTCACTCCCCCTCATGGCAAACCGCACGTCAACCCGCGTTTGCCAGCTTTAATGCCGCCTACAACACGACCCATAGTGCCAACACCGTGCGCGAGGCAAACGCATTTTATGAAACATTACGTGGGCCCACAGCGGCCGCGCAGGCTGCAAATGATCTTGGCAGCGCGGCATCTTCATCAGCTCGTGATGATTTACCACCGCTGGGCTTCGCATTGGCACAGCTGCACGGCATTTATATTTTGGCGCAAAACGCGCACGGTCTGGTGCTGGTGGATATGCATGCTGCGCATGAGCGTATCGTCTATGAAAAGCTCAAAAACGCCCTCGATTTAACTACGCTCGCGTCACAACCACTGATCGCGCCGATTGTCATGACGCTGGGTTCACGCGAGATGTCGCTGGTCGAATCGCATCAGCCATTTTTTGCGCAATTGGGTTTTGAGCTGGCGGCATTATCGCCGGGTGAAATGGTGATTCGCGCCGTGCCGGCCATGTTGCCCAATCTGGACGTGACTGCGATGGTGCGTGATTTGCTGGATGATTTGGCCGAGCATGGTGCATCACGCGCACTGACCGAAAAGCGCGATGAAATTTTAAGCACCATGGCCTGTCACGGCGCAGTGCGTGCGAATCGTTTGCTCGCCATTCCCGAAATGAATGCCCTGCTGCGTGATATGGAAGCCACTGAGCGTTCTGGACAATGCAATCACGGACGACCAACCTGGTATCAATTTGCGCTGGGCGATTTAGATAAATTGTTCATGCGGGGACGGTAATCGCAAGATTCCCGGCCACCATGCTGCCTCCTGTCATCTTTCTTCTTGGCCCTACCGCATCTGGTAAAACGGCGTTAGCACTGCATCTGGCGGACCGTTTTCCGCTTGAGCTGATCAGTGTGGATTCCGCGCTGGTTTATCGCGATATGAATATTGGCACGGCCAAGCCGGACGCGGCTACGTTAGCGCAATATCCGCACCACTTGATCAATCTGATCGATCCCACGGAAGCTTATTCTGCGGCGCGTTTTTGTGCCGATGCCCTGCATGCGATTCAGGCGATTCAAGCTCGCGGTAATACGCCGCTACTGGTGGGCGGCACGATGCTCTATGTGAAGGCTTTGGTCGAAGGTTTAAGCGCCATGCCGCCCGCCGACCCGGTCATCCGGCATAAATTGGATCTGCGCTTGAAACAAGAAGGCCTGGCCGCCCTGTATGCCGAGCTGGGTGCTGTAGATGCGATCACTGCGGCGCGTTTGAAGCCGGCAGATGTGCAGCGAATTTTGCGCGCGCTGGAAGTTTTTTTGATTACCGGAAAACCTATTTCTGAATTGCAGACGCGGGCGCAAGCGCCGGTGGTAGCGCAGGTGGTAGCGCAGAACGAAGTGCTAGAGGAAACGAAAGAGCAGGCACCAGAACAAATAAAAATTCAAAATCAGGAAAATGTGGAGTTCCCTTTCCCCACTTTGATGATCGGTTTGATACCTCAGGATCGGACGGTGTTGCATCAGCGAATCGCCGCGCGCTTTGATCTTATGCTCAAGGCAGGGCTGATTGCAGAGGTGCGCGCATTGCGCAAACAATATTTGCTGACGCCCGATATGCCGTCCATGCGAGCGGTTGGGTATCGGCAGACTTGGGATTTTCTGGAGGGGAAAATCAATGAGAAAATATGGCGTGAAACGGGTATTGCCGCGACCCGTCAGCTTGCCAAGCGCCAACTTACCTGGCTGCGCAGCATGCGCCAGGTAGAAACCTACGACTGCTTTAGGCCTGATTTGGCCGAGGCAGTCGTTGATCGTGTAAAACGGTTTCTAAAACAATGATTTGCTTGTGCCGATTGTTGGCACGGATGGTTTGAGCTTATGTTTGATGTTTATTCGCCGTGATATTTGAATGAAAGACTCATCTTGGCGCGATAGACCAGCTCGCCACCTTTGCCGATCTTGACATCCAGTTTTGATACCTCAGCAACTCTGAGATCGCGTAATGATTTGCTGGCACTCGCAATAGCGTTCTTGGCGGCGTCCGCCCAGGAAACGCTACTAATGCCAACCAGCTCGATAACTTTATAGACGGAAGCGCTTTTGCTTTTAGTCATTTCTTTTTTCTTGGCCATGCTGTGCTCCAAATAGTGGTGTGTGGGCTAGAAACAGTACGCCTACTGTCAACAGCTTGCAAGCAAGATTAAAGCTTGAGATTAAAATCGTTTATTTCATTCGGCCCCATTTTAAAATGGGCAACGCGGCTAAACCTCAGGGACGGGAAAGCGGATTGCCGTCGGCTTTACCGGTTACGGCGACTTCAATACGGCCTGCCGCTAGCCGCACTAACAAGGCATCTCCCGTCTCGACATCGCCCGCATTGCGCAGAATCGCGCCACGGTATTCCACGATGCTATAGCCGCGCTGCAACACCAATTCGGGTGACAGCAGATGAAGGTTGCGACGGATGTTTTCGAGCCCTGTTTTGCGGTCAAATAATTGACGATGGAGCGCGATTTTTAATTGATCACGACGCCGATTCAAGGACGCTTGGTCGCTTGTTATATCCGGCTTGATATTGGCCAGCCGTTGGGCGATGAAGCGCAATTGATTATCGGCGCGATTTTGTTGTGTCGTCATGGCATGGCGGATTTGTGCGGCGGCCAGTGCCACTTGATCGCGCGCGCGGGCCAGGCGTTCTCCGGGCGATAACAAACCGCGCGCGGCGTGATCCAGATGTTGTTGCAGGGTTTCAATTTTACGGCGCAGTGTACGCATCAGTTGCTGCTTGGTGACATCAACTTGGCTTCGTAACTTTGCTGTATCTGGTGAGACTAATTCAGCGGCTGCCGTCGGCGTGGGTGCGCGTTGATCAGCGATAAAATCACAAATGGTGAAGTCGGTTTCGTGGCCTACGCCGGATACCACCGCAATGGTGGTGTCGTTTTGTAAACGCAAAATGGCGCGCGCGACGATTTCTTCATTGAAAGACCATAAATCCTCAATGCTGCCGCCCCCTCGACAAATGATCAATACATCGACTTCTGCACGCTGTCTGACTTGATCAACGGCGGCTGCAATCTCGTTTGCGGCATTTGTACCTTGCACCAGCGTGGGATAGAGAATTACCCGAATCATGGGGGCGCGGCGCTCAAGAGTCGTCAGCACATCGCGCAATGCGGCGGCCTGCGGGGAGGTGACAATGCCAATGGTGCGCGGGAAAACGGGCAGCGATTTTTTACGATCCTCGTCGAACATACCCGCTGCTGCCAAGCGTGTCTTTAATCGTTCGTAAGCCTCAAACAGCAACCCTAAACCAGCCCGCCGCATGGTTTCAACGCCGAGCTGAAATTCACCGCGAGGCTCATACAGGGAGGGAAGGGCGCGAACCTCAACCTGCAGGCCGTTTTCAGGGGTGAACGACAAGCTTGACGCCCGTTGGCGAAACATAACGCAACGCACCTGGGCAGCATGATCTTTGAGTGAAAAATAGTAGTGACCGCTTGCCGCACGAATGACATTTGAAAGCTCGCCCGAAACCCAGAGCAATTCGAGATTGGCTTCCAGCAAGTTACGGGCACGGCGATTAAGCTCGGAAACCTGAATCACCTTGATTTCGCGTGAACGAGTCGTTGAAGTAGTCGAAACCGTGGGTGGACTTGATGCTAATGGCTGTGAAAAAAGGGGTAAATCATCATCAGAATTCATAAATCAATATCATCCTTGGGTAAGGTTTGCAGAGTATGCACTGCCATTCAAGAGTGATCAAATGCGGGAACGCGTTTTTGTGCAATCGGTCATACAGTGGCAAGATTAATATAAGCATTTGAATATTATCGCTTTTCAATAACGCGCAAAAATTAGGCGGGGAACAAAAAACCTTTACAGTTTCGTGACTTAGGTAATGTGCCCCAATTAAACTCACAGAGTTATCCACAGGGATTGTGGATGATTTTCAGGAATGGCCCGAAATCCCAAGCGGTGTGCGGCCTGTGGCGAAAAGTGCCCGCCAGTGCTGGGTTTCAAAGCCATTTCAGGTTGAAGTACTGTGTATACGGGGCTTGCATAGAGATTTTTTGCGAGCGGCGCTGCAGCTTTGTTGATGTCAGCTGCCTTTCACGGCTCTTGTGAAAGAGGGCCTGCTTACGCTAAAGTGCTAGGCTACTTTAATGATGTTTGTATTTTTATTTGTGCTGCCACTGGCTGATGTCATGTTGGCAGGCAGAAATTTCTCGGGAGTCTAAATTGCTGTCTATTATTCATGCTGCTGGCTGGACAATCTGGTTGATTATTTTGTGTTCAGTGATTACGTTGGCGATTATCGGCGAACGTTTTTGGACACTCCGCCGCAGCGCTGTATTGCCCGGCAATTTATTTAGCGACACGGTGCAAGCCTTCCAGGCGCAAGGCGCGTCGGCCGACTTGATTGCCAAGCTTAGTGAAAACTCTTTTTTGGGGAGAGTCTTTGCAGCCGGTATTGCAAACGTCAAAAGTTCGCGTGAAGTGATGAAAGAATCCATGGAAGAAACCGGACGCGCGGTGATGGTGGAGATGGAGCGCTTCCTTAATGGCTTGGGCACGATTGCGACGGTCGCGCCTCTGCTGGGTTTGTTCGGTACCGTTATCGGGATGATTGATATTTTTGGGGCCAGTACACCACAAGGCCAGAATCCGGCGCAGCTTGCGCACGGTATTTCAGTTGCGCTTTACAACACAGCGGGCGGTATTGCGGTGGCTGTCCCGGCCCTGATTTTTTATCGACACTTCCGCAGCAAGGTTGATACGATGGTGGTCGATATGGAACAGCAGGGCATCAAGCTGGTGGAAACCCTGCATGGGGATCGCAAGTGAATTTTCGTCGGGGCCGTGTGCGTGAAGAGCCAGAAATTAACTTCATTCCATTGATCGACTTGCTGCTGGTTATTCTGATTTTTGTTTTAGTCACCACTACTTATTCCAAATTCGCGGAACTGCAGATTAATTTGCCTGAGGCGACCGCCGAAAAATCGATTGATCGCCCACAGGTGTTGACCATTGGTGTTGATGTGGGTGGCAAGTATGCGATCAACGGTACGCCGATTGCTTATGCAAATGTTGAATCGCTCGCCAATTCACTTAAAGAGTCTGCCGCGGCCGGCGGTATGAAAGACCCGGTGATTGCCATCGGCGCAGATGCGGGTGCTACCCATCAAGCGGTAATCAACATCATGGAAGCCGCGCGTCTCGTCGGCTACACTAAAATCTCCTTTACTACCCAAGCCAAAACGGGCAAGTAGCGGGGCTCGTGGTGCTCGCGACGATGTCGACAGGATGCATGCCAACCGGATGCACATCACCATGATGCGTGCGCAATTTGAAGGTTTTTTGATTCGGGAATGGCAACGTAGATCAGGCTGGCAACTATTATTGCAGCCGTTCGCTTGGCTATTTGCCGTTCTGACCTCATCGCGCCGCTTGCTCTATCGTCTTAAATTCCTTAAATCAACACCATCAACTGTGCCCGTTATCGTGGTCGGCAATATCAGTGTTGGTGGTACCGGTAAAACCCCCCTGGTGATAGCGCTCGGCAGCGCATTGCTCGCGCAAGGCCGCCAAGTGGGTATGGTGACGCGCGGCTATGCACCGCATCGTTCAGTGAGCGATGAGGTGGCGCTGATGTCGCGGCGCAGTGCGGCACCGGTGGTTGCCAACGCGCGGCGAGTGGCTGCGGTCGAACAATTGTTAGCGCGTTATCCGGCGACTAATATTGTCATTTCAGACGACGGTTTGCAGCATTATGCGTTGGGCCGCGATATTGAAATTGCCGTGGTGGATGGCACTCGCGGTTTTGGCAACGGCTATCTATTGCCTGCAGGGCCGTTACGCGAAAATCTGGCGCGCTTACGATCAGTTGATTGCATCGTCGTTAATGATACAAATATAAACCCCAGTATTGGCGGCGTTTTCAAGGCGATAGTGGCTGAAGAGCCGCTTCCAGGCTTGCGTTTGCATAATGAAAAAACTGTATTGGCTCATAATCTTATGTACTTATTGGCCGCTACCGGTAAACCTGTTTTTCACATGACTTATGGCCATGAAAGTTTTAGCCCGTTAATGCAGCATCAGAATTTGGGCGTCGAACCTTTTCATTTTTTGGTACGCGGCAAGCGTGTTGCAGCGGTGGCGGGGATTGGCCATCCGGAGCGGTTTTTTACCCATCTCGAAACCTTGGGTATCACGCTCGATTCGCGCCATGCGTTTCCCGACCATCATCCATTTGTGGCGAGTGATCTGGACGCAATTGATGCTGATCTCATATTGATGACCGAGAAGGACGCGGTAAAATGCGCACACCTGATGCTGTTATCTGCGCACCGCGTTTGGCAAATGCATATTGATGCGCTGCTGCCAGAGCCTTTTTACGAATTTATTGTCGCCCAACTGGAAAAAATTTCCCATGTCGCTTGATCCAAAATTACTTGAAATTCTCGTTTGCCCGGTCACCAAGGGCCCGCTCATCATTTCTGGTGATAAATCGGAATTAATTTCCTATGCGGCGCGTTTGGCCTATCCAATTCGAGATGGAATCCCGATCATGTTGGTCGATGAGGCACGCGCATTGCGGGCGGAAGAAGACCGGAAGTAATGTTGACCGCTGACGCGCTATCCAACGCATCCACCGCGCCTACTGCGTTTATCGCCGTCATTCCGGCGCGAATGGCGTCAACGCGGCTGCCTGGTAAGCCGCTGGCTGATATTGCGGGCAAACCCATGTGTGTTCGCGTTGCTGAACGTGCGCAGGCGAGCGGGGCCGCGCAGGTTTATGTGGCAACCGATCATGCTGATGTCATGGCTGCCTGTCACGCCTATGGCGTGATGGCGCTGCTCACACGCGCCGACCATCCACAGGGCACTGATCGATTGGCTGAAGTCGTGGCGCAATTGCAGTTGTCCGACGATGTGATCGTGGTCAATGTGCAAGGCGATGAGCCGCTTATTGCGCCCGCGCTGATTCGCAAGGTTGCCGCTACCCTGGCCGAGAGAGCTGAAGCCGCTATCGCCACGGCGTCGCATTTGATCACGGATGCGGCCGAGTTTTTTAATCCCAATGTGGTGAAGGTGGTTTGCGATGCGGCGGGATACGCGCATTATTTCAGCCGTGCGCCGATTCCGTATGCGCGTGACGCTTTTCAGCTTGATAAAAGCGTATTGCCCGCGCGCCTTATAGCGCAACGCCATATCGGCATTTACGCCTATCGGGTGGCATTTCTGAAACGCTATGCAGCACTGAGCCCAGCCCCAACCGAGCAATGGGAGGCGTTGGAACAATTGCGCGCCCTGTATCACGGCTATCGAATTGCCGTACATGAGTGGCAAGGGGAGGTCGCACCCGGTGTTGATACGCCCGACGATTTAGCAAGAGTCCGGTTACTTTTCAAATAACAGGTAAAATCGTGTCTGCTGTGCGTTGGTATTTCGCGTTTTCGTTTTCTGTATTCTGCAGTCCACACTAAAAAAGGTTAACCCAAAATGAGGTTGATTCTGCTAGGAGGCCCTGGTGCAGGCAAAGGCACACAAGCTGGTTTCATCAAAGAAAAATTTGGTATTCCGCAAATTTCTACCGGCGACATGCTGCGTACCCATGTAAAAAACGGCACTGCACTCGGGCTCGCCGCTAAAAAAATTATGGATTCTGGTGCGCTGGTGTCAGACGACATCATCATCGGCATGGTGAAAGAACGCATTACCGAGCCGGACTGCCAGCAAGGCTTTTTGTTTGATGGTTTCCCGCGCACTATTCCTCAGGCGGATGCCATGAAAGCGGCTGGTATCAAACTTGATTTTGTCGTGGAAATTGCCGTGGATGATGCTGAAATTGTTGAGCGCATGTCGGGTCGGCGGGTGCATTTGCCCTCCGGGCGCACTTATCACATCAAATTTAATCCGCCCAAGATCGAGGGTAAAGATGATGTGACCGGTGAAGGTTTGATTCAACGTGAGGATGATAAGGAAGAGACTGTTAAAAAGCGTCTTGATGTTTACCATCTGCAAACTGAACCGCTGATTGCTTACTACAGTAATTGGGCTAAATCCACCGAGCCCAATGCGCCGATTTATCGTCGGGTTCCTGGTGTGGGCCGTGTAGATGAAATTCGTGATGCAGTGTTTGCGGCGCTTGCAAAATAGCATCAACATAATCTCGACGTAAATACAAAACGGAATTTTCAAATGGCAACTCGTTCCGCTAAATCGCTGAAGTTATCCCCGCCGCGCAATGCTTTTTACGCGCAATCAGGCGGCGTGACGGCGGTGATCAATGTCTCCGCGCAGGGCGTGATCGAAACCGCCCGCAAATATCCCCAAAAAATTGGCAAAGTGTATGCGGGGCGCAACGGCATTATTGGTGCACTCACCGAAGACTTGATCGATACCTCAAAAGAGCCACTTGCCAATATAAAAGGCCTCGGGTTTACGCCATCAGGCGCGTTTGGCTCCTGCCGGTACAAGTTGAAATCGGTGGAACAAAACCGTCGCGAATATGAGCGCCTGATTGCGGTATTTAAGGCACATGACATTGGCTATTTTTTTTACAACGGGGGCGGCGATTCGGCTGATACCTGTTTAAAAATTTCGCAGCTATCGCAATCAATGGGTTATCCCTTGACGGCCGTGCATGTGCCGAAAACGGTGGACAATGATTTGCCGATTACCGATTGTTCACCCGGTTTTGGCTCCGTCGCAAAATATGTCGCGGTGAGCATGCTGGAAGCGGGCCTGGATGTTGCCTCGATGGCGAAAACATCGACCAAAGTCTTTGTTCTGGAAGTCATGGGCCGCCATTCTGGCTGGATCACGGCTGCCTGTGGTTTGGCGCAAAACAACAAGTCTGGCCATGTTGCGCCACAGATTTTGTTGTTTCCTGAAATCGTGTTTGAGCCCAAAAAATTTCTGAGCGAGGTGGATCGTGTGGTCAAGCGTGATGGCTTTTGTGCCATTGGTGTTTCTGAGGGTATTCGCAGTGTTGACGGAAAATTTGTCGCAGAATCTGGTCTGATTGATGCCTTTGGTCATGCGCAGCTAGGCGGTGTGGCGCCCGTTATTGCAGACTTGGTCAAGCGTGAGTTGAAGCTAAAAAATCATTGGGCCGTTGCCGATTATTTGCAGCGTGCCGCGCGTCATATTTCATCGAAAACCGACGTGGAACAAAGTTATGCGCTGGGCAAAGCGGCGGTGGAATACGCCGTCAAGGGCATGAACGGGGTAATGCCTGCGGTGCGACGCCTCTCATCCAAACCCTACCGTTGGGATATTGTCGCGGCGCCGCTGACCGAGATCGCAAACCACGAAAAGAAAATGCCGCGTGATTTTATTACGGCGAATGGTTTTCACATTACGCAAAAGTGTCGCAACTACTTGCAGCCGCTGATTGACGGCGAAGCCTATCCCCCATACGAAGGCGGCTTGCCCGCTTATGTACGGTTGAAAAACCAGGCGGTGAAGAAAAAGCTGCCGCCATTTTCGCTTTAATGATGGTTTGATCGTGTCGTCAGATAATGGCGGACAATGCAGCCGGCCTCGCCAGGATTGCTGTCATAAAGTGACCTAGCGCGAACATTATGTTGAGCGGTTTTTCAGAAAATAGCACATTAGAGTGTTTGTGTTTGTATTTGTAGGCAATGGGCTACCGTAAGCCACCCTCACAATGGTAAAATCGCCTGTTTTGTTATATTCATCGATTGCTTTAATGCCAATCCGTGTTTCCAAACTTCTTTCTAAATTTTGCAGCAAAGCAACGTATTAATTCAATGATTTAATGAACGCTCAACGGGAGATCTAAAAATGACTAGTGCTTTTAACGGGGGGTTACTGTTTGCCCTGGCCTTCGCGATTATCGCGTTGCTTTACGGCGCGTGGCAGGCCAAATGGATTATTTCGCAGTCTGACGGCAACGACCGCATGCGTGAAATCGCCGCCGCTATTCAAGCCGGCGCTAAGGCTTACCTGAACCGTCAATACACCACTATCGGCATGGTGGGTGTCGTCCTATTTGTGATTATTCTGGTGATGCCAGGTTTAGGGATGACCACAGCAGCAGGCTTTGCAGTCGGTGCGATTGCATCCGGCTTGGCGGGCTACATCGGAATGAATGTTTCGGTGCGGGCGAACGTGCGTACGGCTGAAGCGGCACGCTTGGGCATCAACCCGGCATTAAATATCGCCTTCAAAGGCGGCGCGGTAACGGGTTTGCTGGTAGTGGGTTTGGGGCTGCTGAGCGTGGTCGGGTTTTTCTATGTGTTGGCAGGTGGCGCAGTTCATGGTGAGAAGATGAGCGATGTGTTAAAGCCGCTGATTGGGCTCGCTTTTGGCTCATCCCTGATTTCAATTTTTGCGCGCCTCGGCGGCGGCATTTTTACCAAGGGTGCTGATGTCGGCGCTGATTTGGTCGGCAAAGTTGAAGCCGGTATTCCCGAAGATGATCCGCGTAACCCCGCGGTGATTGCCGATAACGTCGGCGATAACGTCGGCGATTGTGCCGGTATGGCTGCTGATTTGTTTGAGACCTACGCCGTGACGATTATTGCCACGATGGTGCTGGGTGCATTGTTGTTGCCGGCACCGGGCACCGTGGGTAATGTGGTGGTGTATCCGCTGGTGTTGGGCGGCTTTGCTATTTTGGCGTCCATTATTGGCTGCATGTTTGTGAAAACCCATGATGGCGGCAATGTCATGAATGCGCTGTACCGTGGCTTGGCTGTGGCCGGGATCATCGCCCTGATCGCATTCTATCCATTGACATCATGGATCATGACTGATGTGGTCGCTAACTATCCACACCTGACGATTAATAAATTGTATGGCTCAGCGGTGGTGGGTTTGGTGCTGACCGCGTTTCTGGTCTGGATTACCGAGTACTACACAGGCACCCAGTATGCACCTGTACGCCACGTGGCTGAAGCGTCCACCAAAGGTCATGCCACCAACATCATTGCCGGTATCGGTGTCTCTATGCGCTCCACAGCCTGGCCGGTGTTGGCCGTATGTGTGGCGATCTATGCAGCATTTACCCTTGGCGGCTTATACGGTATTGCGGTTGCCGCCACCTCTATGCTGTCGATGGCCGGTATTATCGTAGCGCTTGATGCATACGGCCCGATCACGGATAACGCTGGCGGTATTGCCGAGATGGCTGAAATGCCAAAATCGGTGCGTGACGTAACTGACCCGCTGGACGCGGTTGGCAACACCACCAAAGCCGTTACCAAAGGCTATGCGATTGGCTCGGCTGGTTTGGCGTCCCTGGTATTGTTTGCGGATTACACCCACAAGCTGGAAGAAACCGGTCGTCACCTGACGTTTGATTTATCCAATCCGGCGGTGATTATCGGTTTGTTTGCGGGCGGTATGATCCCGTTCCTGTTTGGCGCGATGGCGATGGAAGCTGTTGGCCGATGTGCTGGTCTGGTGGTCGATGAAGTGCGTCGCCAATTCCGTGAAATCAAAGGCATCATGGATGGCAGTGGTAAGCCGGATTATTCGCGCGCGGTCGATTTGCTGACTAAGGGCGCGATCAAGGAAATGATCATCCCATCACTATTGCCCGTACTCGCACCGATCTTGATTGTGGTGATTGTGGGCCTCCTGATGGGTTGGGATGCTGGGTTGCAAGCGCTGGGCGGTATGCTGATGGGCACGATTGTGACCGGCTTATTTGTTGCGATCTCGATGTGTACTGGCGGCGGAGCGTGGGATAACGCCAAGAAATATATTGAAGAAGGCAATTACGGTGGCAAAGGTTCTGACGCCCATAAAGCGGCGGTAACTGGCGATACAGTGGGTGACCCCTACAAAGATACTGCAGGCCCTGCAGTGAACCCGTTGATTAAGATTATCAACATCATGGCGCTGATGATTGTGCCGGTGTTTGGCTTCTCGGATCACGACGCACCAAAAGCCGCCAGCGCGCCCATAAAAGTGGAAGC
>ENA-OFCI01000720-OFCI01000720.1-metagenomes-genome-assembly--contig:-NODE-720-length-18106-cov-7.272118_pt1 | contig 18106 bp, 17 predicted proteins | sample MGYA00153391_OFCI01 | MGnify analysis MGYA00153391
CATATTCTCCATTCCTCCTTGACAAAGCTCTAATTTTCTTAACTTGTCACGAATGCCCGTATCTAGATTTTATGCACTCTGAATCTGGCAAAGCTTCTCGCGTTAAAAACCAGCACAAACTCAATAATATTAAGTGAAACCATTGCACAGTAAAGAAAGTAGACTTTTGCACTTCCAAAAGTCTAGGAAGAATGAATGTCGTTGAGGCGATTGACTAGCTTTGTGGTGCAAAGTAATTTTATGACTTATTAGCACTAATGTACAAAATTGGCGCGTTGGGCACTTTTAGCCCGAAAGGATTGAGAGATTTTCAAAACCAATACCATTTTGAAGAATCACCAAACGAAACCTAGACACAAGAAATCCACCCCTGCTCGTGTTGGGGATTTTATTTTTGCTTTTGGCTAAATCTAGTTAGCTAATCAACCAGTCTTTCGGCGGAAATCGAGGTCTAATTGCACCAAATTATCCTTTTGGTTCATAGCCGGAAGAGTCGCGTCCACATCTGCTTTACTATCCTTATTAGTAGTAGTTGTGGACGCAACCATCAATCGGCGGGTAGCTGCTGCTACTAGATGATCACGGGCGATAATCTCATTGGCCAACTCCAATAGAGCAGGAATGGTTACATTCTCCAGATGGGCGATCCGTGCCTCAATCCGCCCAGGTTGGGATGCTGCACGCTGTTCATTGGCTTCGACAGCGATTGCAAGCCTCTGAGCGGCTTTATCAGCTTTAGCCTGCTGTTTGTCTCGACTGCCAGCGAATCGGTTAGGGTTAGCCTCAGCCCGTGCGTTTGCAGCATCGAGCCGCGCTTCGTTATCAGCGTCCCATTGAGCGAGTTTTTGTATCCAGGCTGATCGCTTGACCAATTCAGGATCACAGTAATCAGAGGTATCGAGGCGACCTTTCAATTCTTCGATCTCATCCATAACACTGTCGATCCGTGCCTCAACCAGAGATTGAGTAGCAACGCGATAATAGCGAGGACGATTCTGTGTGTTGGGATCTTCAAGGTCAGCATCAGGACGGCGTTTCGAAGTTTCGAGACTCATCTTGCGAAGCAATCGGCAGAAAATATCAACTGGAGTATGACCTATATGAAATTGCAACCCCAGCCATCGCTTAAACTGCGGTGCATTTTTAACACAATACGCTTTGAGCGCGATCAACTCTGGCGACCCATTGTGATATTCATCAACCAGCAAATCCAAAATCCCCGACCCCGCCATTAGATCGACTCGCCAGAGGGTTTTGTCGAATTGGTGGATTGCGATCAAATCTTCATTGAGTAGCCCACTATTTTTCGTTCGTTGGGCTGCTTTCACAACCTCCACAAATGACATTTTCGCGTGTAAATCACTAGCGCGAGACAATTTGCCATAATCGCGAGTCGCATAATAAAGTTGCCCTGCATCGATCGGCGCACCAGGAAACTGATACACATAGCGGATTTTAACCACCTTAGCCCGTTGTTCCGGCGTTGGAGCGTCAAGGCAATCAAGCATAGCCGCTTCTATCAGATTGTCAAGCTCAGGCCGAAGCGGGATACTAGCCAGCAAATCAGCCCAATCGTGTTCGATCGTTTTTTTGTTAGCCTTACGCTGTTGGCAAATCCCCATCAGAGTTTCATGACGATCAGGATCAGAGATTTTGATCTCCCGCATCGATACAGGTTCGAGGGTAACGCTATGCCCATCATCAATTAACCGCTGTTCGAGGGAGTAACGAGCGATCGACTTTTCCCGAGCGTTACGGATTGTATTATGGAGGTAAAGATTATCCACCAATGCCTGCAATGGCATACCAGGGCGAATTACACCAGCCAGTCCACAGAGATTAATATTCGCGTTTAGCTCCTTTTTCCGCCATTTTTTAAGTTCTTTGCCGGAAACATACATCTCATCGCCAGCAGCCGAAATAAGTTCGGGACAAGAGATCGATACTGGGACAACCACCCGATATCGCGCCAACATTTGGATATGATCCGATGTTGGCAATACGCCAAAAAAGCAGCACACCGCATCAAATTGGTACTCGGATCTGATGCCATTATGAATATCAAACCCTGTTAGATCCCAGCCAGCTTTACAAACTGGACTATAGATCAAGTAATCAAGTTGTTTTTGAGCCAGGAATTTATTAGGATTTCTTGTTAACTCCTTGACTTCAGGCAGGTATGAAGTTTGAGCGTCATTTCTGATTCCCAATTTATCGGGAAAGCGTTCTTTCAGAATCATCTCGATTTGGATTGCCATCCGTTGGCTGTCAGTAGCGATCGCAACTCGTTGACCGCCGGAAAGTCGTTCGATCGCTTCCGCCATGAGAGCAGCAGAGATCGCCCCAGGCGCACCAGTGTAAATCTTGATCTCTTTTTTGGCAGTCTCGCGCCGATGCTGGTAAACCAGCGTCCGCTTGCCGCTCATCCCCTCAAAGGTCACTAAATCGGCTTCAGCTAATTTAGCTTCAGCGATAATCAACGATTGAGCATTTTTGATTAATTCAGCAAATTTCCGATTGATTTCAGAGTACCGATCGCCGAGAGTATTACCAGATGTTAGATGCTCCAGCACTTTTGCTGCTTCATCACAGACAACAATATAATTAGGAGAATTTTTGATTAAAGTCAAAGCCAGATCGATCGAATCAGGACAAATTACTAAACCACCACACCGCCGCGCTTCAGCCATGACATCACCAATTTCCATCACCTGCCCGTCCTCGCCAATCGAGTAACGATGCGGCAGACCAAAACCAAAAGCGATCTGCTCGCCAAGCTTGATAGTAGGTACAAAAACGATCGTGATAATCCCTAAAGCCTTACAGCTAGCGATCATCTCTCGGATTTGATGAGTTTTCCCCGATCCGGTGTCGGCGATAATTGCAGTGGTACATCCAGGTTTCACCATGATCCCGCCAGGAATATAATCGCCGACAGTATCGCGTTCGATCTCGCGATTTGGATCTAATTTATAAGCAACAGAAGTTTTGGCATAGATTTCGCGCTGACGGGAAAGCTCCATCGTGGCTAGAATCCACTCACTGAGATCGAATCCATCCGCAACTAGAGACGCTTTGGCATCATCAATCCCCTTGCCTAGCTTCAGATCCCACCACATCATCTGGGATTTGTTACTAGCTTTAGCCTCTTTGAGCGCAGCTAGGAGTTTGCCACCTTGAGATTTACCATTGAGAAAAGCTTTAACCTTCGCGATCGGATCGTCCATGTCGTACCAGATATTAATCTGCCGTCTGCCAGCGGCTAACTCTGCCAGTTGTGGCAATAACTGACGCGGATCACTACCAGACACAGACCAGTTGCCAATCCCCAAAAGAGCCACACAGGGGAAACCATCACTAATAAGACTGAGAGCCTTTTTCGCACCCTCGGTAATGCCTACAGGGATGAGCTTCGGAAAACTCAGAACGATATCCCAATAGTTCTCAGGGGTGATTTCAAATGGCAGATCGAAATTTTTGATCAGCAAATCGCAAGCAATCTGATCCACATCAGGAAAAAATACTTTGTTGCCTTCCTCTCCAGGGTTTTTCTTCGGAGCCTCGTACTTGATGTATTTGCCGTCTGCGCTATTCCAGCGCGGAATCCGAGGTTTGGCGTTGAAAGGCCCACTCCGTTTCGATCCAAAAGCATAGAGCTGCCCACCATATTTAAGCTCTGGGCGATTCCATTTTTTTTCGCCACCTTCAAATGATGTAGCTACTGGCTGATTTAGCCAATCCATTACTGGATACTGACCATAGCCAACATCATTAGTAATATGCTCAACGTTAAGGTCGATCATCGACTCGCGGATATTGCTACCCTCAATACATTCATGGAGGAACTCATCCCACTCCAGGATCGGGGTGGCATCAATGATCGATCGACACTCAGCGATCGACAAGCCCTTGCGCTCTGCCCACTGCCAAAATCCTGAATCCAAGGCAGCTAAATTTTCTGTCGGGAATCCATTGCGTCTGCGATAGTCTGCAACATAATCAAAATGCTCTGCAACTAGCAGCCCCTTTGCCCAGCTAACATCGGACTTACACGCGACGACCGCGATGCCAGTAGTAAATGATCCTTTAATTACGTCGGGCTGGGGCGGCTGGGGCGGCTTGGGCTTGGTGCCCCAGTAGCGGATCGCGATATCGGTATCAGTCTCGGTCTTAGATTGGTCAGCGGACGGGTTTGTGATCATGGGGTGTAAAACTCCCAGTCATCACTCCCTGATCAGTTATCTACGTCATTTTGCCTTGCTACGTGTTTGATTGTCCGTAGGTGGATCAAATTAGGGCATAATGGTAATGTAGACGTTTGGTGATTGTTATGTCCAATATAACAATTATCAGCCGATCCGGGGAGTGTAATCCTGGTGAGGCAATAGGTTTAATTCAGCGCGTGATAATTGCGCTGGGGCTGCAAGATTAATCTCACTCTGGTGTCGTGTAACGATACTGGAGATGAGGCTTACAGCTTACGGAATACTGGTGTACTATCAGACCTATCATTAGACTGGCCCAACATCCAGATGGATGACACACATATATTATACCCTAAGTGGCCGCAGGATTGAAATTGCCTCGCTTGACGGACTTGGAAATAAATTTAGCGAATCCTTCTAGCTCAAAGACAAATACGTTAGATTTCCCTTTGATCTGAAGATAAGGATGTTCGGGGATGTCATGGTATAAACAATCTGGATTGTTAGCTGGATCTATCGTGATACCCTCCAGAAGTAAAACTTTTAATAATGGTCTTTTTCTTTTTCTACTAGATACTCCCATTAGTCTAAAACTTTCTCGTACTAGCATTTCTTGAGCCGCAAATTCATTTTGAACTGCATTCGTAGCACTTTGCCAAGGTTTTACGCCATTTTTTCGACGAACAAATATCTCTTGTCTATCTTCTCGCCATCTCAGTTTTGAGCCAATGGTATTAGACATGATCCTAACTAAGATAAACATTTCTTGTATTTCTATAAACATTTCTGCAACACCATGTTCTTCAAAGCTTATGTAAGGTGTAATCTCAGGCTTTAATTCTTCTAGTTCTTTCAACAGATATAAAATGATTGTATCTATTTGGATCAGCTTTTTGAGTCGAAAAGAAAACCATTCATGATCTGCGTAACAAGATACTTGTCTGCCCTCAGTATCTCGTACAGTTCTCACTCGATGCAATAGTCGCCTCCATGATTTACTAGCTAAAGGCTCTCTTAGATTTATGTCAATCATTTGAGTCCAACTGTATAAAAAATTTTGCTCATCTCTTAGAAATAGAAGTGCTTCCTCATTTTTTTTCCAGTACTTAAATTTAAAAGGATCTGATTCATCAATTTTAGATTCTTCTTCTTGCTTACTCCGATCTACAATCATTGATTCGCTTGGTAAATTTCTACCATTTTCGAGCTGTAAATTCTCAAGGGGCATCAGTTCCTTCAGAAATTTTTGAGGGAAAATCAAAGGAAAGCTTAAAGCATTTTCTAGCTCTAGATAAACGCTAATCTCAACCAAATTTAACTTTTTCAATGAAGGATCGTTTAATGCCGAATCTATAGTATCGTAAGTTATATTTGGATGCCCACCATATTTATTATATTTTTCAAAAAGTGTATCTGACATAATAGACATTTAATCACTCAGATGGCAAGCGATCGAGAATATCACTTGAAGCTTGCTCAATAGTATTGAGTTTACGCAGAATCGTGGGGCGATCTTCATCAACCGCAACCAGCATATTCGCTAGTGCTTCAGAGGATGTTTGTAAATACGGAGAGTATAGAATGTTCAAGCAAGTCTACGTAGCATAAGTCGGATCATGGCAATGTGGATGAAAGCCTCTGAAGAAGCAGGTAAACGTTCATAATCATGGTAGTTTTACGCTGCCGCTCCCACCTCCACATAGATCCAGATATTGTGCTTTGCGAGATATCGCTGTAATGGTTGCAGCTAGCTATTTTCAGCCATTTTCCTTGCTAAGTAATTACTTAGCAAGGAAAATGGCTAAATACCAGTGATATCAACATTTTAAGCGATTCCCTCACTTTGGGTAAAGAAGTTTTTGTAAAATTAAAGAAATTTATTCATAATTTCATTTATTTTAGAAGTTCATAGTGACCACAATCTTTGCAAATTACATACTTTGTATTGTTGTCATTAAATCGATCAAATATTTTGATACTCAGTTTAAGTGTAGAATCAATTATAGAAAATAGAAGGTAAGTGTTCACGGGGGTGTCAAATGCCTTAAAAGCTTGCCACACATAGACTTTGGCTAATTACAGCAGGACGTAATTCGATCGAAAACCCAACTTAGGATTACGATCGACAGGAATTTTCAAACTCAAACCACTAGTGGTAGTGCCTAGCGATCGCAAAAACACCATAGGTACCCCGTGAACACTTACAATAAAATAATCAATCGTATCGAAAAAGAATCCGCACAAGCCAATCGAGAAATAACTAAAATAATTAAGCAAGAATTTGAGCAAGTATCATTAGTAACAGAGCGGATTGAAGAAATCAAAAAATCCTTAAAATATCATCTGTTTTTCACCTTCTGGGTGAACTGGTGGAGCGAACCGTTAGCACCTGTAGTAGTCAGGCGCATCGGCTTTGCTCCCGATTCCCCACGCAGACACAAAACATTTATAATTTAGACAAGTATATTTTGGTAGGGTAAGTGTGTTGCACTTACCTTTTTAATTGCTAGTGATTATAACATTAGATTGATAGCATTTTATCGACAATGGTATTGAATTTGATGGAATAAATGCTATAATTAAAGCAGATATTTTAACTAAAAAGATGATTTCTGGCTATCCTGAAAACTGGAATCAAATTGCTACTGCCATCAAGCAACGATCTGGCTATTGTTGCCAGCGGTGCGGGATGCAGTGCTTACCTCCAGGTCGGGGCTATCGTCATCTTTCTCGCAGAATCAGGAGTAAATACACCGCTCAAGTTCATCATCGCGATCGGCAACCATCTAATAACAATCCCGCTAATTTAGTGACACTTTGCACTGGTTGTCATCTTCATTATCATCAAGGTCAAAAAGGTAATATTACTCCAGGTCAATTGAGTTTATCCTTGGAAATCCAACCACAATATTCAACACCTTCGATATTTCGCCAGCAACTCAGTTTAGCCATCGATCTACATCAGTCAGATCGAGTTCGAGCTAGTGATGTGGGGATTGGGGTTCAATTATGCTTGCTGAAATATTGAATGACATCGTTCAAAGAAACTTGCTTGAACCATCATTCAATTCTTTTCATTTGCTATTTGCGAATATAGAATAGAAGTAGGTTGTTTAATTTGCTACCGTGTTGAAACCCCAAGATCTGCTTGTTTTACTCAAACTCCATCTCTGGCAGGGACAGTCCTGGCGTTACAGCGATATCGCTACCAGCTTGGGAATGAGTGCCTCGGAAGTCCATGCTGGACTCAAACGCAGTAATACTGCCAAACTGTATAACTCAGAAGCTCAACAGGTACTTTTACCCCATCTCCAAGAATTTTTGATCCACGGCTTGAAATATGTTTATCCAGTCGTACCAGGAACAATGGTGCGGGGAATTCCCACCGCTCATGCGATCTCGTCATTGAAAGAAACGATCGTATCCAACGCCGAACCCTATGTCTGGGCGGCAGATTTCGGCGAAGTCCGAGGATTGGCGATCGAACCCCTGTATCCTTCCGTTCCCCAAGCTGTGAGGACAGATCCAGCCCTGCATGAGTTACTGGGCTTAGTAGATGCGCTGCGGTGTGGCAGGGTCAGAGAACAGCAGTTAGCAGCGACATTATTAGCGGAGCGGTTGGGGACATGAAAGCAATTGAAATGCTAGAGATTGTCGCTACGGCGATTGCTGACTTACCAATGGATGTTACGTTTACGGGTGGAGCTACCATTCCCCTGTACCTAGATGCAATTGCAGCACTAGAAGTCCGACCCACTGATGATGTCGATTGCGTGGTTGAAGTGACTACGCAGGTTGGTTATTATCAGTTGGCAGCACAGCTACGCAGTTTGGGTTTAGAAGAAGATGCCACCCCTGGCGCACCATTATGTCGCTGGTTGTGTCAGGGGATTAAGTTAGACATGATGCCGATCGATGAACGAGTCTTAGGGTTTGGGAATCAGTGGTACTTACCAGGAGTAGCTGCGGCGATCGATTATCGACTACCAAGCGATCGCCAGATTCGGATCTTCTCATTGCCCTATGTCATAGCAGCTAAAATTGTGGCGTTTCAAAGTCGGGGAAAAAGTCAACACTACTTTAGTAAGGACTTTGAGGATTTAGTGGCTTTATTCAATGGTGCGCCGAATTTTCTGGCTGAGATTGCTACTGCTGAGACTGAAGTTCGGGCCTATATCATCGATTGGGTAAGAGCGGAGCAAAAAAATCTCAACACCATCGCGCCGTCTTTTCTCTCGAATGCCGAGCAGATGGCTGGTAGAGGACGGCTCTTAATCGAGCGAATTTCAGCGGTTGCTAATCTCCAAAGTTAAGCCTATCGATTACCTACGGTAGGCTATGCCAACGACGCTTTGCAGATCTGGGCGAATTTGAAATCCCCAAAATTACTAGTTTCCCCTTTCCCCTTTTTCACATCATCAACTGTTCTAACTCCGCCAATAACTTTTCCAATCGCTTCTGCTTCTTAGGGTCTGTCCAGACTTGAGCTTGTTTGACCGATCGTAAGGCTCGATCGATTTGAGTTTGCATCGGTGGTAATGTGAGATCTGTTTTCTCGACAGCTTGAGTTGCAATTTGTTGTTTGATGGCAGTCAGCGGTAGATTATCCGCGATCGTCGCCGTTAGTAATTCTTGCCGCTGGAGATCGTCTTTGATTTTAGCGATCGCTCTAGCTTTGGTAAATTCTAATTGTCCTTGACGCAGGGCAGTCAACACGTCCTCCGGTAATTTCAATAACGGCAACCGATTGGTACGAAAGGATTCAGGATTAAATCGCCCGACGCGATCGAATACAATAGTCATCGTTTCCAGTTGACGGATAACGTTATCCGTCAATTCTAAATTACGTTTTTTGGCATTGCTCGACTGGTTCAGTAACGAGACAACATCAGCAGTCGTGCCCGCGATCGAGATTGCCAGTAGTTGAAGAATTGCTTCGGTTTCTTCGATCGGATTGAGATCTTCCCGTTGAAGATTTTCGATCAGTGAGACTTGGAGAGCTTGTTCGTCAGATAGCTCCTTACAAATAATCGGGATTTCCAACAGACCCAATATTTGGGCCGCGCGTAAACGACGTTCGCCAGCGACTAACTGATATTTCTCTCCAACCCGACGGACGATCGGGGGTTCGAGAATGCCATGCTCTTTAATCGACTCAGCTAGTTGTGCCAACTTATCTGCATCGAAGAACCGACGCGGTTGACTTTCCGGCAGGGTAATTAGATCGATCGCGACTGAATTAGTAGGCGCGTCTACAGTCATCGTCAATAGGTCATCGACACCGCGCATTTTCGGGACTACCGGACGTTTAACCATTTAACTTCTCCAAACCTTCAGCAATCGTTTCTAAAATTGCCACCGCTGGATGCGATCGAGAGTAGACACCTAATGGTTGTAGACTCATCGCGGCATCAGCAAAAGCGGTAGCGCGAGGCACTGGGGGGAAAACTGTTGCCAGGGTCGAGACTTGCTCTTGGAGTGCTGCTAAAATTTGCCGATCCTGACTGGCATTAGTATAGAGCGTGGGAATGAACCCCGCGATCGCTAAAGTGGGGTTGACTCGTTTTCGTACTTTAGCGATCGTATCGAGTAATAACTCTACCCCCTTAAATGCCTTAAAGTGAGTTTGAACTGGCACCAGGACGTGAGTAGCCGCAGTAAGACCGAGAATACTCAATACGCCCAAACTGGGCGGACAATCGATCGCGATATAGTCATAATTGAGTCGTACCGATTCGAGTGCCTGTTTCAAGCGAATTTCGCGCGCCATCACCGAGGCTAATTGAATCTCGACGGCACTTAGATTCAGGTTGGCAGGTACTAAGTCCATGCCATGCAGATCGCGATGAATGGGTAATTCCCCCTCTTCATCCAACAATGCGTCGGCGATAATATGTTCGAGATCGTAGGATTCTAGCCCCATGAAGGTAGTCAAACTTGCCTGGGGGTCTAGATCTATAAGTAACACTCGATGACCGCGCTGGGCTAATTGGTAGCCTAAATTCATTGTGAGGGTAGTTTTGGCAACTCCACCAGCTTGATTGAAGACAGCAATAATTTTGGACACGGCAAGGATCGGTAGATTACTGCTCAGTTTAGCTCAATGATGAACCAGTCGATCGTCTAACGACGATCGACTGGGTTCGGGTGCTGGGTAGACTAGTTTCGGGAGCATTGCTTCGATTTGCTCGGTTCCGCAGTGAGGAATTAGATTATGGTGGATTGGTTGGATTACACTTAATTATTGGCATCAGCCAATTTTTGTGGATCGCTCGATGGCAAATCGATATCGTAGACCCGATCGTAGCTAAGGAAGATTGAAGATATTGAAACAGCAAAATAACCAAACAGCGATTGCTAATAAAATTAAAAAGTGGTTGGCAACGGCTCAAGAACTCAGCAACGAGCAGTTTAGATTTGCCATCCCCATCACTCGATTGACTAGCATCAAAAGCCTGTGTCAGGATGAAGTTGCCGCCGCACAATTTGCGCTTTATCTAGCCAAAATATTACAAGCGCAAATGCAAGCAGAGTCATGTCCCAGTCATCTGAGTCCATCTGAATGGGAGATTCACACGACTGTCGTTGCTAATGCCGTGACAGAGATGGAACGCTACATCGAAAACCCTCTCTTTGAAGGCAAGCAATCTCTCTCGCAATTATTAAAGCAAATCGATGAGTTGCAGGGCAATGATTTTCGCAACGTTCACTGGACTACCGTGCATTTTGTTAAGAGTGGTAACTTACTCAAACTAGAATATGCAATTCGCTGTTTTACCGATCGAGATTTTCCTTACTATGCTTATAAATTAGCTAGAGAATTTACAGAATCCTATGAACCTCGGTATGGTACGGGTTTAATTCCTGAATCTGTGCCCAAGCTGTTGGGAATTGCCGAGTTTTGGTGTCAATATTACTTTGGGCAAAATCTTAGCCAGAAGTTTCCTAAATTGATAATCGCGAACTACAACTCAACTATCGAACAATTAAATCTAAAGCGAGATGTCTATTGATAAAAAGGAACTAGTCCGCCGCGTGTCCCAACGAGTCGAGCGAGAAACTGGCATGGTGGAAACGGTCATCGATGCGACTATCGAAGAAATTTATGAATCGCTCCAACAGGGCGATAGTGTCTCGTTGCGGAACTTTGGGACTTTTTACGTCAGGGTCGAGCCGAAAAGTTGGGTGTTTAAGTTTAATCCCTCCCAACGATTGCGGAAGTTGTTTGGTTGGGCTTCTACTTCTAAAACATGATGCAGGGTCGATCGATGCTTGCTGGAAAATTGGAGGATGCGATCGATAAATATCGAACTATCGATCGTCTGAAAGCGACCGAGAGGCGATTCTCCTACACAGAGGCTACGCCAACGAAGCTGACGCGCCGCCAATCGGCAGTCGGGCTGCTCTATGATAGTACTTTGAGCCACAATCCGATCGTCCCCATTAGAGTTCAAATCGGTAACTCGATCTAGTACCTAACGGCATAAATAAGCACAATATTCTTCTATTTCTCCCTTTACCCTTTACCCTTTCCCTTTCCCCTTTCCCCTATAAAAAATGCTTGAGTACTAGTTATCTTGGCTAATCGTGAGAGTCATTTTTCCATACCATGCGAATCGATCGACTAGAAATCAAAAACTTTAAGAAATTCTCAGACTATACCCTGGAATTGCACCCCCAATTCACCCTACTAGTGGGGGACAATGGCACGGGTAAAACCACACTGCTGGATGCTTTAGCAATCTCGGCAGGAGTTTGGCTGGTCAACTCTCCCGATACGACCCTTAACAATAGTCGCCGGAATATTCTCCTCTCAGAAATACGGCTAGAAGCAATCTCATCCGATACCATTACCCAACTTGTCGAACGAACGCCCGTCCAGATTAAAGCAACAGGCGCGATCGACGGTCGAGCGGTGGAATGGCTCAGACAAATTAAAACTAACGGTTCTAGAACCTCTAACACTGGAGCTAAAGCAGCACTAGAAATTATCTCCAGTTTATTTCAACAGGTTGCCGCAGGTGCAAAAGTCTGGCTGCCAATTGTCGCCTACTACGGCGCGGGTCGAGCTTGGCTCCCCTCCAACCAACGCGACCCCAAAGCGACGATTACAGCCAGTCCTGCCCGTCGCTGGGATGCCTTCTATGACTGCTTTGAAGAACGAATTAGAATCGCCGATCTCCACACCTGGTTTCAGAAAGAAGCGATCGCTTCACTCAATCGCCAAGGAGAAATCCGCCCTGGTTATTGGGTGGTTAGGTTCGCTGTATTAAGCTGTATTCCCGATGCGGAAGACCTCTGGTTTGACCCAGAACGGTCGGAAATTGTGGTTTCGATCCAAGGCAATCCCCAACCCTTCAGTAATCTGAGTGCTGGTCAAAAAATGATGGTTGGCTTGATTGCCGATATTGCCATCAAAATTGTTACTCAAAATGCCTCTTTTTTAAGTGAAGGATCGAACATCAATGGTGGCAACTTACCGCGAGTTTTACAGCAAACGTCAGGGCTAGTTCTGATTGATGAAATCGACGTACATTTACATCCAAAATGGCAACATCAAGTTGTCAATGACTTGACTAGAACTTTCCCCTCAATTCAGTTTGTCTGCACTTCCCATTCGCCACTAGTAATTGGGGAAGTTGAAGCCAGCAGGATTAGAATCCTTGAAAACGATCGAGAAACTAGTGGTGCAATTGCCACTATTCCAACTGAGGCTTATGGACTCGATGCCAATCGCGTATTAGACGAATTAATGGGTGCTAGCGATCGCAATCGAACGGTCGCCGAACACCTACATACGCTATTTAAGCTCATCGATGCTGAAGATTTTGAAGCGGCTCGTCAAACGATCGCGACATTGAGCGACAAACTCGGTGAATCCGAGCCAGAGCTAACCCGCGCTCGCTCGCTGATTAAATTTTTAGCAGGTAATGAATGAGAAATATCCACAAAAACCCCGAACCGAAATCCTTGACCGAACATCGATGCAATACTAATACCGATTATGATAACTATGCTGCAAAGGATGACCTTAGAGCGAGTTTAGCTAGCGAACAACGAGGAATTTGCTGTTACTGTATGCAGCGGATTTATCCCGATTCAGACAAAATGAAGATCGAACATTGGCAATGTCAAGATCTACATCCCGAACGACAGTTAGAATATAAAAATTTGTTGGGGGCTTGCAAAGGTGGCGAAGGACAAAAGCCTGACAGACAACAGCAATTCCAAATTCAGATTTTGACAATGGGATAGGGGGAGCAGGAGAATAGAAGGACTTCAAAAAGAGAAGCAGATGGAGCCAAGGAAGCTGAGTTTAGTCACCCTACTCGAATATCTCAATCAAGCGATTATGGGGATAAAAGACCCTCGTCTTGCAAGCAATGCGACTAAATATAGCCTTTTGGATGCGGTATTAGGAGCATTCTCAGTGTTCTTCATGCAAAGCGAATCTTTTTTAGAGCATCAGCGGCACATGGAGAGCAATCAGGGTAAAAGCAATGCAACGAATCTGTTTGGGATGATTAAAGTGCCAACAGTACCACAAATCCGTAACATTGTGGATGGGATTTCAGCAACCTCATTATCATCAGTGTTTAGTTGCGTTTATCAAGCGTTGAGACGGGATGGGCACTTGAAACCATTCCAGTATCTAGGTGGATTACTGATTGCGCTCGATGGAACTCAGTATTTTGATTCTCATAAGTTGAACTGTAAATGCTGTTCGAGCCGTAAACATAAAAAAGGGACAGTAACATATTTTCACAGTGCGATTCTGCCTGTAATTGTTGCCCCTGGTCAATCTCAAGTGATTTCATTAGCCCCAGAATTTATTACACCTCAAGATGGGCACGAAAAGCAAGATTGTGAAGTAGCCGCTGCCAAACGGTGGCTTAAAAATCATAGTTCAGAATTTAAGGGACAGCCGATCACCTTACTTGGAGATGACCTCTACAGTCACCAACCAATGTGCGAAGAGATTCTTGCAGTGGGCATGAACTTTATCTTTACTTGTTTAGAAACATCTCACACGGGACTTTATGACTGGCTGAAATATTTGGATAGTATTGGCGATGTGAAAAGACTAGAAATAAAACAGTGGAATAATAACTCCAGGTTCGTATATAGCTATCAATACGTCAATGACATTCCGCTCAGAGACTCCCAGCCAGCCATTAGGGTCAATTGGTGTAAACTAATTCACACCCGTGAATCAGATGGGAAAATACTATATGAAAATGCATTTATCACTCGCCATGAGTTAAATGAACAAACCGTACCCCTCGTTACTGAGGCTGGTCGTTCTCGCTGGAAAACAGAAAATGAAAATCACAATGTTCTCAAAACGAAGGGCTATCATCTGGAGCACAATTTTGGTCATGGACAAGAGCATTTAGCTTCTTGTTTGCTGACACTTAACCTGTTAGCGTTCCTATTTCATACTGTTTTGCATTTAACAGATCTTGCTTACCAACAGATTCGTCACAAGCGCGGTACTCGTAAAGGCTTTTTTCAGGATCTCCTCAGTCTTACTAAATATTTGCTCTTTGAGAGTTGGTCATCCTTGATTAATTTCATGCTTTATGGCTCTACGTCTCATTGTGCAGCCAACTCTTCCTAGATTTTTGAATTTGGAATTGCTGCACCACCGCCGCCAGCGTCCCCCGCAAAATTCTCGGTACCCGCGCGCGGATTCATACCAGCCGCCCAGCAGACTGGAACTCCCTATCTCCGATAAACGCCGCCCTGCTCGACTTACTCAGATCCAGGGGTAAATTTAGCGAACTATCCGACGCACAAACCCAGCAACGGTTACTGGATTATCTGCGCCAAGACGATTGTTTCGCTCGCTTACTGGAGATTGCCAACACCGAACCGCCGCGAGTGCGGGCGATGTTGGGTGCCCTGGGACAAGAACTCAAAAAAAGTGCCAAGCAGCTCGCCAAGCTCCGCCAATCTTTAAATCCCATCTCCCGCTTTGACTTTGGGAAGCTGCACACCTTACGTTATGCCAAGGCATGGCAAGCTAAATGAAACTGTGTAATCGAGATCTACCGCTCTGCGGCACGACTGCCCTTTATAGCGATTTCGGGAGAGCAGCAGATCCCTCGATTTCCATGATTATTTCCTTAAAACTCATGCCCAGAGCTTCAAAGACTTCCCGCAATCGCTCGAAGCTAGCCGAATCATAATGATTGGCTTCATAGCGTTGAATTTGTTGCTCTTTCACGCCAATTTTTTCGGCTAGTTCTTTTTGAGTCATCCCGCTAGCAATTCTGGCTTTAATTAAGGCGATCGGTAATTCGGTGAGGGAAGAAATCTTGAAAACCGACTCGCCCTGTTGCAACCTATCGTATTCGGCAATTTCTGCCTTCAATCGGTCGATCCACACTCTTACTCCCGCTTGCTGAGATTGCCACAGACGTTCGGACAATCCTTCGGGATTAGCGGCTAGATTTGCTAAAGATTGCTCTAATTCTTTGAGTTTAGAATTAGTGACCTTATATTGATGTTTATTTTGAATCACGATCGATTATTCCTCGCAGTAATTTGAACTAATTAGGGGATAGTAGTCGGATCTAGGACGATAATTCCTTTGGGATTGCCATTTTTATCGGTTTGAAAAAACCCTGCCATTGCTGGATTCGGGACTAATTCACCACCAAACTTAGTCCGTTGCGCCGCCAGATCCGGTTGTAGAAAAATGGGATCGATCGCATCTTCGTCGATCCCAAAAATGTCAAAGCAACCATCGTAATCATTTGGTCGTTCCTTGTCTGTGATGAAGCTACCGCCAATATATACCCGCCGACAGCCAGCTAGTTTCAGATTTCCCAGAGCCAATCGCAAGCCCGTGAGCAGTTGTTTAAAGGTAGTTGTTGGTGCCAAACCGCTCCCAGAACTCATCCCATGTTGGCTCGTAGATACCTTGGGGGAGATAACCGCGCTCGTCAAAGGGTGGAATCATCGATTTTGTTCGAGCATGGCAAAAAAGTTGTGCTGAAGTTAGTTTAGCACAACTTTTTAATTGTGGTAATTTGCTACCGCTAAGGGTTGTTACTGTCAGCAAACGTTTGCCAATTTCGATAAATTTCAATCGGTAACTTTTGGCAACAACGCCAATTCCGACGCTGCCCCTACCGTCCAAACGTTTTCTAGCAGTACTATTAAAAGTAGAGATTAACTCTTAGTATTCCCAAACGTTTTGGCATAGTTGAGAGTCAGATGCTCTGGATCGGGGCAAAATTACCAATGGATAGGGGGCGACTGCAATGGATGACCCAATACCGACCGTCAGCGATACCACCGCAGCGGTTCCCCCCGTCCTCGATGCCGACAATCTAATTAAGGTGTTCACTCACTTTTTGACTTTCGATGTTGCTGATGGAGCCGCCAGCGCGGAGACGATTATTGCCTATTGGAGTCAGGTGAAAGCCTATTTACACTGGTGCCAAGCTCAAGCTGTCGATCCGAGTACTGCAAATCGGGAGACAATTAAGGTTTACCGTCATTATCTAGTCCAGCGTAAGTACGAGCGGAATACGATCGCGTTGAAATTATCTGCCGTGCGAAGATTTTACGATGCGGCGATCGAATATGGAATCCTGATTTACAATCCCGCTCATGGGATTAAGCCACCCCGAACTTCCACTCACCCAGCCGAAACGATTACCTACTTAGAGCAGGATGAAGCCAATCGTTTGTTGCAAGGGATAAATAATAGTGACGAGTTGAAGTTAGTGCGCGATCGTTTGCTGCTCGGTTTGATGACGATCGAGGGGACGCGGACGGTGGAGTTATATCGGTGCAACCTGGGGGATATCAAACGTTTGGGAAAGGAGATCGGGCTAAAGCTGGATGGTAAACGCCGAGTGCGAACGATTCCTTTAACTCCTGAGTTGGCGAAGCTATTAGATATCTATTTGACCCTCAGACGGGCGGCAGGGTTTAATAGTACGTTAACCGACCCGTTGTTTATTAGTTTGGGGCATCAATGCTGTGGCGAGCGATTATCGCGACGGGGGATCAGATATCTGGTAGACCATTATTTGAATGGGGCGGATTTAAAACATCAGCCAGGGCGCAAGATCTCGGCGCATAGTTTAAGGCATACAGCGGCGACGCTGGCGGTGCAGAATGGGGTGGGTTTGAGGCAGGTGCAAGAGTTGTTGGGTCATGCAGATCTCAGGACGACGGCGATTTATACTCATGTGGGGGATAAGTGGCAGAATAATCCAGGATTGAAGTTGGGTGTGAGCGTGTTTAAGCCAGCGGAGCTGGAGGGGTAAATGTTTCAACCAGTAGGTTATGCGGATGATTGGTCGGAAATTGCCACGGAGATTAAGCAAACAGCAGGTTATCGGTGCAGTAGTTGCGGTTTAAGATGTCTGTCGGGGAGTAATAGCTATCGACATCTCGATCTATCCTTACGGCGCAGACTCTGTGCCCAAGTCCATCATATCGATGGCAATCCCAGTCATAACGACAAGTCTAATCTGGTGTGTTTGTGCAGCGGTTGTCACCTGGCGATGCACCGCCATCGCCAGGTGACAACCGCTGCTGCACGCCCAGTACTTGCAGGAACGTCAAACATGACTTTCGATCCTTTCGGCGATTTTAAGGAACTAGGCTATCTGCGTAACATCGCGGGATTTAAAGATCTGGCGATGGTGAAAGCTCTAGAACATGGTTCGTTTCAACGGAACCTCGATCGAGCCATAACCGAGCTTGCTGACGCTAAATTTATCGAGTACAAGCAGATCCTAAATATCCATAAAACCCTCTTTGGCGATAACGTAATTTAATGTTTGTTAACACAGTGAGTGCTTGGGCTGTAAGCAATAAATGTAAGGATTCAGGTCTAAAAAGTTTGAGCGCGATCGACTCTAGGTATGCCTTTG
>ENA-OFCI01000721-OFCI01000721.1-metagenomes-genome-assembly--contig:-NODE-721-length-18049-cov-5.445260_pt1 | contig 18049 bp, 22 predicted proteins | sample MGYA00153391_OFCI01 | MGnify analysis MGYA00153391
GAGCGTCGGGCGGGTCACGACCCGGGCCGGGTACTGGTCGATGCCGCGGTCGCGATCGCTGACGGCGCCGTCACGATCACCGATATCCAGGCCCTGGCGGACCACGAGGGTCTGCACGGCCCAGCCGGTTCGGTCGCGTCGGCCTCCACGATCTGGCGGGTCCTGGCAGCGATCGGCAGCGATGAGAAAGCCGGTGGCGGCCTCACGGCGTCGGGCCTTGCACGCTCGCACCTGTAGGGGCTGTGACGAGCAGGTCGAGTGCGGCCGTGGGTGCGGCGTGGGCTGCCAGCTCGGCGTGCAGGGCAGCCAGCCCCGCGGGCTCGGTCCCGTACAGGTCGCCTAAGCACTGGACGAGGCGAGCGGGTAGCTGCGGGTCGAGCTGCCGGGGCGGGGAAGCGTCCCCCGGCTCGCGTGGACGCGGACCAGGATCAACGACCAGAGCGGCGCGTGCGCTCGCAAGAGCGTCGGCGTTAGCGGGCTGGTCAGCGAACAGCGGGATGATGATCATCGGCACGGCACAACCCAGGGCGGCGAGCACCGAGCCAGACCCGCCGTGGCAGATCGTCGCGGACGCCCGGCGCAGCTCAGCTCCCTGATCCACCCAGGAGGTCACCGAGCTGCCAGTCGCCCGCCGGAACGTGGCCGGGTCCGCGTGGCGTCCGACGACTGCGATGCACCTGCGGCCAGCCTGCTCCACGCCGTCGATACAACCCTGCATCAGGTCGTGGAAAAACGGCATGCCCGCCGCCTCCGTACCCAGCGTCACGAACACGGGGCCGTCCGGGGCGCGCTGCGGTGGTGGGACGTAACGGGGATCGCGCAGGCGCAGCACTGATGCAGCCTTGTGACCCGCATCGAGCGACGCCGGCATGTAAGCGATCCGCGGCGCGCGCCTGAGAAAGCCGTCGCCATCGGCAGGCAGGCCCAGCTCTGCACGCAATTCGGCCACTCCTGCGGCCAAGCCCCCATCACCGTCGGACCCCGACAACCCTGGATGCACACGCACCCAGCCGATGCCAGCCTCCTCAGCCGCCAGACCACCCGCGCACTCGCCGGCGTCACTGACGATGACGTCGGGCCGCCACGCTCGGACCACCTCGCGGGCAGCAGTAAGCAAGCCCGTCGTGTTCAGACGTCCGAAGATCTCTCGACTGAAGAAGAACCCCTGCTCCGCCTTTGGGACCGCGGCAAGCTGCCCGTACACCTGGCCGCGTCGTGGGTCATCGCCAGGTACCTCGTTGTGTAAGGACTGGAAGGGCACACCGCCCGCTTCCACCGGACCCGCGCTCTCAGCAGGGGCCGCGAACAGCACCGACCAGCCGGCATCAAGCGCCGCCTGCGCGATAGGCATCAGCGGCATCACGTGACCCGCGCCCGATGAGCTCGTCAACAACAGCCGACGTGTCACCGCACCGCCCTGGACGAGGACCCTGCTGCACTAGCCGGCCGTTTGGCCGGATTCGCCAACACGACGGCGGAGCTGACACACATCCCTGGCACCGAGACCCCCACCATCAGCCGGACGTCCCCCGGCGAACCAGTTTGGCTGCCCTCGCCATGTTGTATCCCTGCCGTCAAGACGGTAGGCGCGTTCTTGATGCAGCCGAGCTCCCTCGGCCCTGCGGGTAACGACAGTTCTCTGGGCCACATGGACGGCAAAGAACGCCTGTTCTTGTCGCTGCCGGTCAGCAGGTGTTGGCGACCTGCTGTCCTCCGAGTTCCAGGCGGCGCCGTCGGCGCTGACGGGGTCACGGGGCAAGGTTTCGTCTCCCTGTCTACCGTCGGCGGTCGCGGAGCCTGAGCTTGTCCAGGATGGGTGTGTAGAGGGCTGCGCGGCGCCGTAGTCGGCTAGCGGGGGACTCCCCGGGGCTGGCCGGGGGGCAGGTCAGGCAGCCGGGGGGCCCGCAGATCGCGTCTTCGGCCTCGAGTAGCTCGTTGATGTACGCGCCCTTGACGCAGCCTGGGTCTCGGAGCGCGGCGCGCAGGTTGTGCAGGCCGAGCTCGCCGTCGATCATGACCAGTGCCGCCCCCACTCGATCGCGAGCTGCTGCTGACTGGGGCGTCCGGTCTGGCCGTGCCAGTCCAGGAAGTCGCCGACTTGATCGGCGCGGGCAGGTCCAGGTCGAAGTCCACCGAGCAGGGTTGCCCCGGGTCGGGCTCGAGCCCGATCGCGTCGTGGAGCTGCGCGGCTGACATGCCGCTGATGTGCCAGGTCATGACCGCTGAGCGCGCCTCGCGGTCCAGGAACTTCGCCGAGCTGGTGGGGAACGCCGTCGCCAGGCCCTCCAGGTCCCGTGACTGCACGTAGGGCCACACCTGCTGCAGCGCCTCGAACTTACCGAGCGCCACCCGCGGTTCGATCATGCCTACCGGGGAGGTGTCCGCGAAGGGGACCGGCCGCTGGTCGACCTGCCTGGTCAGGAGCCGCCGTCGCTCCGCGCGTTCCTCAGCGCGGTGGGCATCGGTATAGGGGGAGCGGGCCATGTAGGGCAGCCGGATCTGCCAGGACAGGACAGGACGTAGACAGTCCGGCCGGAGCACGCCTTCTGCTCAACTCGGCAATCGACGCACTCGGCAGCTGGGGACATCAACGTGAGACCTAGCCCGATCCCATCTCCCTTACTAGCCGTACTCAGGGAGCGGCGTCCGACGCACTGAGGCCACGCCGATGACGGCGTGGGCCCCAGCGTCGAGCGTGGGGGCAGGTCAGGGCCCGTCAAGGCCGGGTCTTCGACGGACACGGGGACCTCCTCGCTGATGACATCTTCGCGCTGCCGGACGGGACCCGGATCCTGGACTGCCTGGAGTTCGACGAGGACCTCAGGACCTGCGACGGCCTGGCCGACGCGGCCTTCCTCGCGATGGACCTCGAGCGGATCGGTGCTCCGGAGGCTGCACGGACCTTGCTGAGCGCGTACGAGTGCGCGGCCGGTGACACACCGGTCGGGTCGCTCGAGGACTTCTACCTCGCCTACCGCGCGCACATCCGGAGCAAGGTCACCTGCATCCGGGCGCGACAGGACCCAGGCCCGAGACCCTCGCCCGTGCACGTGAGCTGTCCGAGCTCTCGCTCGCGCACCTGGAACGCGGTCGCGTGCGTCTTGCCCTCGTGGGTGGGCTGCCCGGCAGCGGCAAGACCACGGTGGCTAGCCGGCTGGCGACCGCGTACGGCTGGGTGCACCTGTCCTCCGACCTGACCCGCAAGCGCCTCGCGGACGTGACGCCAGGCGAGCGCGTCCACGCGGCCTTCCTCGGGGGCCTGTACACGCCGGAGATGACGGCGCTGACGTACGCGACCCTGCTGTCGGACGCCCGAGCGCTCCTCGTGGCCGGACACAGCGTCGTGCTCGACGCGACCTGGGCCCGCGCAGAGACACGCGACCTGGCCCGGTCCCTGGCCCGCGAGGCGTGCGCCGACCTGCTCGAGCTGCGCTGCCTCGCACCCCCGGACCTCTGCGACCGGCGCATCCGCGAACGGCCGGTCGCAGCCTCCGACGCGACACCTGACGTCCGGCGCCGTCTCGCCCTGCTCGCCGACCCGTGGCCGGAGGCCTCCACCCTGACGACCACCGGTACGGCGGAGCAGACTCAGCGGTCCGTGACGGCGCTGCTGGACAAGGACCGGGTGAGCACGCGGCCCTGCCGGCTCCTGGCCCGCGGCGACGCGTGAACGGCGGAGGGGTCGCCCGGCAGCACGTCAGCCGGGCAGGGGTACTTGCTTGGACATGGAGGCCCGGAAGATGCTCGCCACGGAGTCGCCCAGGCAGTCGTCGAACTCCTCAGCGCTCTGCCGCGCGGACAGCCCTTCCGTGAGGGCACGGGAGAAGCTCGCGATGACGCCGGGGTTGCGCGCCAGCAGGTCGACGGCACGGGCCCTGCTGTAGCCACCTGACAGCCCGACCACCCTCACGACGTGCGGGTCCTCGACGAGCTCGGTGTAGTAGCCGTCGACGTCGGGCAACGTGAGCTTCAGCATGACGCGGTCCCCCTCTCCGAGCCGAGCGAGTCCCGCTTGCAGAGCGGCCTTCAAGAGCACTTCGGCAGCGTGCTTGTCCGGGCTGTGGATGTCGATCTCGGGCTCCAGGATCGGCATCAGGTCCCAGGCTCGGATCTGCTCGCCGAGGTCGAGCTGCTGCTGGACGATCCGGGTGATCCCCACCGGATTGGCACGCGTGATCACCGACCGCATCTTGGTGCCGAAGGCTCCCTTGCCCCTGGCGCGGGCCAGGGTGGCCTCCAGAGCGGGCATCGGCCTCATCACCCGGACACCATCGGCCTGCTCCTGCAGCCCCTCGTCGACCTTCACGAAGGTCAGGATGTTCTTCACCCTCCAGAGGTAGTCCACGGCGTCGCGACCGTCGAACTGCCTGTCCAGGGTGTCCACGAACAGGATCGCCGCGAGGATCCGGTCGCCCCCGAAGGCGGGGCTGGTCACGATCCGGGCACGCATCTCGTGCACGAGATCGAACATCTCACGATCGCCGGACCACGAGCCCTCGGGAATTCCGTACAGCGCGAGCGCCCGCGGCGTACTCCCGCCGCTCTGGTCCAGAGCGGCGATGAACCCGCTCCCTCGTGCCATCCTCTGAAGCTGCTGAGTCTCCACCGGAGCCATCCCTTCGCGTCGACAGGTGCTGAGACCCAGCGTCCTGGCTCTGTCAAGGTCAACTGGCCCCACCGTGTCAAGGTTGTTTGGCACCACTGAGCGCCGCGCCTCGGGCTAACCTGCGAGGCAGGTTCGATCTTGGGGGCGCGACCGTTGGATGCGACGGCTTGGCGGGAGCAGCGGGAGCATCAGGTCGACGCGCGAGTCGGACCTCAGGCCAGCCGGGTCGAAGCTTGGCCGGTCTGCAAGCGAGCCGTGCTGGGCGGCGGCATCATGCTGGCTGCCTCATCAGGAGCCATCGCGATGCTCCTGCTGTTCGCTGCACGCGCCGATCGGACTGGCGCCGTCGTTGTGGGCGCCTTCTTGGGCGTCGTCTTGCTGGCAGCAATCGTCGCGTTCACTGTGGCGCCAAGAGCCTTCCTGCGCTTCCTGGCCAGAAGCTCGACGAGCAGCACGGACCCTGCCGAAAGTCCTCGCTGGAACATTCCGGGCTGACTTTGCGGTCTACGAGCCCTGCCGGTCCCCCGTGGATCCCGCTCGGTGTGCACGGGCGTGGGCGAGGCGGTAGGAGACGGTGCCGGTCTCGATGATGTTGCCGCCGAAGGTGAGGCGGTCGACGATGGCGGCGCAGAGCCGCGGGTCGGTGAAGGTCTTGGTCCAGCCGCTGAAGCTCTCGTTGCTGGCGATCGCGACCGAGTTGGTCTCCTCGCGTTCGGTGAGGACCTGGAAGAGCAGCTCGGCGCCGCGCCGGTCGAGTTCCATGTAGCCGACCTCGTCGAGCTATGCCGCGGTCGGCATAGCTCGACCTATGCCGAGGCCGCGACTATGCCGAGGTGGCGCCTTGGGGCGGTCGAGTTCTCTGCTGGATCGCTGTCGTGCGCTGGAGCGTCCTGGCGGCCTCGGCATAGTCGCTGGCTGAGACGAGCCTTCGTCGGGGGCAGCGGGCTCCCGCGAGGGGGCGAGGGCGATGTCGGGCACGCGCAGGAAGCCGGGTCGGCTGGGCGGTCACGTCGAGGGCTATCGGTCGTGGTTGGAGCAGCGGGGGTACACGCCGCTGACGGTGACGAACATGCTCAACGATCTGGGGCAGGTGGGGGTGTGGCTGGCCGAGGCCGACCTGGAGCCGTCGGAGCTCGATGAGCGGCGGATAGCGCAGTTCCTGGCGGTGCGGCGGGCCCGGGGTTGCCGTCGGGTGCCGGGACCGCGCGGGATGCGGCCGCTGCTGAGCTATCTGCGGCAGGCCGGGGTGACCCCGGCGGCGTCGCCTGCGGCGACGCCGTTGGCGCGGCTGCTCGATCAGTACCGCCTGTGGATGGTCGCCGAGCGTGGTCTGGCGCGACGGTCCTGCGTTACGTCAACACCGCCAGTCGGTTCTTGTCCGAGCACGCCGTGGCTGGTGGCGAGCTGGACGTGCAGCGGCTGACCGGCGCTGACGTCCATGGGTTCCTGCTCAGCGAGTGCGGCCGGGTGTCGGTCGGGTCGGCGAAGGGCCGGGTCGCTGAGCTCCGGTCGGTGCTGCGGTTCCTGGCGGTCCGCGGCATGACGGAGCTGTCGTTGGCGCAGGCGGTGCCGGCGGTCGCGGGGTGGCGGGAGGTGCCGGTGCCCCCGGCGATGACCGCCACCGACATCGCGGCGCTGCTGAATGGCTGCGACCGGACCTCGCCGATCGGCGTGCGGGACTTCTCGATCCTGACGCTGCTGGTCAGGCTCGGGCTCCGGTCGATCGAGATCGCCCGGCTGCAGCTGGGCGATGTCGACTGGCGGGCCGGTGAGCTGGTGGTCCGCGGCAAGGCGCACCGGCAGGACCGGATGCCGCTGCCCGATGACGTCGGGCGGGCGCTGGCCGGCTACCTGACCGGACCGCGTGGGCCGAGCCCGGATCGGCACCTGTTCTTGACCTGCCGGGCCCCACGCGGCCCGATCCGCGCCGATCTGGTCGGTGACGTGGTGGAGCGGGCCTGCCGTCGGGCCGGGCTGGCGGTGGTCGGTCAGCACCGGCTGCGCCATGCTCTGGCCGCCCGGTTGCTGCACGAGGGCGCCGGTCTGGCCGCGATCAGCCAGGTGCTGCGGCATCAGGACCTGGCCACGACCGGGCTCTACGCCAAGGTCGACCTGCACGCGCTGCGCCTGGTCGCGCAGCCCTGGCCTGGGGCGTCCTGATGAGCCCGCTGGAGCAGGCCCTGGCGGACTATCTGCGGCTGCGCCGCTCGCTCGGGCACAACCTGGCCGAGACCGAGTGGCTGCTCCCGGACTTCGTGGCCTACCTCGACGAGCGGAACGCCCGAACGGTGACCGTGGAGCTCGCGCTGGACTGGGCGCAGCGCTCGCCGTCGGGACGGCCGAGCACGGTCGGGCCGCGCAGGCTGACCGCGGCCCGCGGGTTCGCCCGCTTCCTGACCGGACAGGACCCGCTCACCCAGGTCCCGCCGCTGGGGCTGATGCCGTCCCGGCAGCGCTGGCGGCCGCCGTTCATCTACTCCACCGGCGACCTCGACGCGATCCTGGCGCAGGCCGGCGGCGCGATCGCCTCGCCGCCGCGTTCGGCGACCTACAGCACCCTGATCGCCCTGCTGGCGGCCAGTGGTCTGCGGATCGGGGAGGCGATCAAGCTCGACCGCAGCGACGTCGACTAGGCCGGCGGGGTGCTGCTGATCCGGGAGTCCAAGTTCGGCAAGTCCCGGCTGGTCCCGCTGCACCCGAGCAGCATGACCGCGCTGGCCGGCTACGCCGCCCTGCGCGATCGTCACCTGCCCCGGCCGTCCGATGGCAGCTTCTTCGTGTCGCTGCGCGGGAAGCGGCTGCTCTACGCCGTCGTCGGACAGACCTTCCGGCGCCTGGTCGATGCCGCCGAAGTCGGTGCGAGCTCGCCACGGCCGCCGCGGCTGCACGACTTGCGGCACACCTTCGCGGTCCGCACCCTGCTCGGCTGGTATCGCCAGGGCGGGAACGTGCAGGCGAAGATCCCGGCGCTGTCGACCTACCTCGGGCACCGCACCCCCAGCTCGACCTACTGGTACCTGTCCGCCGCACCCGAGCTGCTGGCGCTGGCCGCGCAGCGGCTCGAGGCCGTCCCGGCCCGGTCCCGGACATGACGGCGGTCGCGCCGACGCTGCAGGCGTTCTTCACCGACCGGCTCGTCCAGCAGCGACAGGCCAGCCCCCGGACCATCGCGGCCTACCGCGACGCGCTTCGCCTGCTGCTGGCGTTCGTGCACCGCCAGACCGGCAAGCTGCCCTCCCAGCTCGACTGGGACGACCTCGACGCCACCGTCATCACCGCGTTCCTCGGCCACCTGGAGACCGAGCGGGGCAACAACACCCGGACCAGGAACGTGCGCCTGACCGCGATCCGGTCGCTGTTCGGCTACGCCGCGCTGCGCCACCCCGAGCACGCGCTGGTCATCGCCCGGGTCCTGGCGATCCCCCCGAAACGGTTCGACAAGCGCATCGTGACGTTCCTGAGCCCCGCCGAGATCGACGCGCTGCTCGCCGCCCCCGACCTGACCCGCTGGGAACACCGACGGGACCGGGCGCTGATGATGCTCGCCGTCCAGACCGGACTTCGGGTCTCCGAGCTGACCAGCCTGACCTGCGGCGATGTCACCCTGGGCGTCGGCGGGCACGTCCGCTGCCAAGGCAAGGGCCGCAAGCAGCGCACCGTTCCCCTGACCCGCCCCGTCCAGGACGTCCTGGCGGTCTGGCTGACCGAACGCGCGGGCAGCAACGGCGGCCCGCTGTTCCCGACCCGCACCGGCAGACCGCTGAGCCGAGACGCCGTCGCGCTCCGCGTCAGCCTGCACGCCAGCACCGCCGCCGAGCACTGCCCGTCGCTGCTGACCAAGCAGGTCCACCCGCACATGTTCCGGCACACCTGCGCGATGACCCTGCTGCAAGCCGGCGTCGACACCTCGGTCATCGCGCTCTGGCTCGGTCACGCCGGCGTCCGGTCCACCGACGCCTACCTCCACGCCGACATCAGCATCAAAGAGAAGGCGCTGGCATTGACCACCCCGACGTCCGCCCGACAGCTGGCGTTCGTCGGCGGCCTCGACGAGCTCGTTGACGAGCTTCGCGGCCAGGACGTACTTGACTCGGTGGCCAGCCATCGCAGCGGCAGCACCAAGCCCGATCAGCAGGTGGCTCTTGCCCGTGCCCGAGTCGCCGATCAGGCAGAGCGGCTCGCCCTTGGCGACCCAGGATGCTCCTGACCGACCAGAGCGACCTGCACCGGGCCGAACCCAAGACGCTGCGCTACCGGCTGCTCCACATCGCCGCCCGGATCACCCGCGGGCAACGCAAAGTCTTCCTGCGCCTGGCCGAGCACTGGCCCTGGGCCCTCGCCCTGGCAATAGCGTTCACCCCCGCCTACCGACGATCCCGCTCCCGGCCTGACCGCCAGCACCACCGCACCCCAGCCATCCTGACGCTCACGGAGACACCGGACCCCGCGCCGGTACACCGTCATGCCCGCCAACAAGATCCAAAACGTCCATGATCAACAACGGCCGATCAAGGCCCTACTGAAACACCGGGGCTCGGGACCTTGTGCCCTTTTCCAGGCGGGACCTCGGTCGCAGGCTGGCCCCTACGTGGCCACCCTGGGCCCGCATCGTCGAGAGGAACCCTCGTGCCAGCCAGCCAGCAGCTTCCGGCCCAGCCCGGTAGCGCCGCCGTACCGACATTCGCCGCCCGCGGCGAGGGCCTCACCAAGGTCTTCGGCCTGGGGGACACGCGCGCCCTGGCCGAAGCCCCTGACGTCACTCCCGAGACGGTGCGCCGGGACCTGACCATTCTCGAGCGGCATGGTGTTCTGCGTCGGGTCCACGGAGGCGCCATTCCGGTCGAGCGCCTCGGGTTCGAGGCCGGCGTCGAGACCCGCTCGGAGCGCTTCGTCGCGGAGAAGGAAAGCATCGCGAAGGCGGCCCTGCCCCATCTGCCTGACGAGGGCACCATTCTCCTCGATGCCGGCACCACCACCCTTCGGCTGGCTGAGCTGCTCCCCCGCGACCACGAGCTCATGATCATCACCAACTCGCTCGGGATCGCCAACGTGGTGGCCCAGCACCCGAACCTCTTTCTCTACCTGCTGGGCGGCCGGGTACGCCCCCGGACCCTTGCCTCGGTGGGCTTCTGGGTCACCGACTCCCTGAAAGACGTGTTCGTCGACGTGGCCTTCATCGGCACCAACGGGCTGTCCGCACGGCGTGGGCTGACCACCCCGGACCAGTCAGAGGCAGCCGCCAAGCGCGCCATGATCACAGCCGCCCGGCGCAGCGTGGTCCTGACGGACCACACGAAGTTCGGCGTCGACCACTTCTCGCGTTTCGCCGACCTTTCCGATATTGCCGCGGTCATCACCGATGACGGGCTCGATCCCGAGACAGCCGCCGAGATCGAGGCGCTCGGCCCCGAGATGGTGCTCGCATGATCGTCACACTGACCCCCAACCCGAGTCTCGACCGCACAGTGTCCATCACGGACCTGCAGCGCGGCGAGGTGCAACGCGCCACTGCCAGCCGGCTCGACCCGGGCGGCAAGGGAGTCAACATCTCCCGGGCACTGACCGCACACAAGGCCCCCACCCTGGCCGTTCTGCCGGCCGGCGGACCGCAGGGACATCTGCTGGCCGAGCTTCTGGCCGAGGCGGGCATCGAGGTCGCCATCGTGCCGATCGGCGGGTCCATCCGAGCCAACATCGCGCTGGTGGAGCCCGATGGCACCACCACCAAGATCAACGAACAGGGCCCCATCTTGTCAGGCTCCGAGCAGGACGCCCTGCTGGCGGGGGCAGTGGCCACCCTTGCGGATCAGCCCAGCTGGCTGGTCGGGTCGGGCAGCCTGCCGCCCGGAGTCAACGAGGACCTGTACGGCCGGCTGGTGGGTCGCTGCCGCGACGCCGGGGTCAATGTCGCGATCGACGCCTCGGGGGCCGCACTACGTCACGCCGTCACTGCCGGGCCCAACCTCATCAAGCCCAATCTCGAGGAACTTGAAGAGCTCGTTGACCGGTCGTTGACAACCCTCGGCGAGGTGCTCGACGCCGCTGCCGACCTGGTCGCCCATGGCATTGCCACCGTGGTGGTGAGCCTGGGCGGTGACGGGGCTCTGCTGGTGTCGGCGTCGGTGATCGCCCACGCCGTGGCACCCGTCCCCTCGCCGCTGTCGACCGTGGGCGCCGGTGACGCGCTGCTGGCTGGGTATCTCCACGCGACGAGCAACGGGGCCTCCTCCGCGGAGGCCCTGTGCGCCGGGGTCTCATGGGGTGCTTCTGCTGTCGGCCTTCCTGGCAGCCGGATGCCCACCCCCGCCGATGTGGCCGGCATACAGGTCACAGTCACCAACCATCCCGATCTGACCCTCACTGTGAAGAACTGAAGTCCCCTCTCCCCCAAGGAATCGCACATGGCACTCATCACCGAAAACCTCGTGGTCCTGAACCTGGACTCCCCTGACCGCCACGTGGCGACCCGCGTCCTTGCCGAGGCTCTGGCCGGCGAGGGGCGGGTCACCGACCTGGAGGGCTTCCTGGGCGACGTCCGCAAGCGCGAGGAGCAGATGCCCACCGGTCTTCCCGGTGGCATCGGGATCCCCCACGCGCGCAGCGCCTACGTCACCGAACCGTCTCTGGTGTTCGGACGCTCCCCCGAGGGGATCGACTGGGGTGCCGAAGACGGCCCGGCCACGCTCATCTTCCTGATCGCGGCACCGGAGGGCGGCGGCGACGACCACCTCAAGGTCCTGGCCGCCCTGGCCAGGCGTCTCATGCGGACCGGGTTCCGCGAGTCCCTGAAGAATGCACCTGACGCGGCCACCGTGGTCGACGTTGTGACCCGAGAGGTCGCCAACCCATGAAGTTCGTCGGAGTGACATCCTGCCCCACCGGCATTGCCCACACCTACATGGCCGCAGAGGGTCTCGAGCAGGCAGCCAAGGCCGCCGGCCACACCATCGAGGTCGAGACCCAGGGCTCTGCCGGCTTCGACAGGTTGAGCCCCGAGACCATCGCCGCCGCCGCCGCCGTGGTCTTCGCTGTGGGCGTTCCGGTCCGGGAGCCGGCCCGGTTCGCCGGCAAGCCAACCATTGAGGTGGACGTCAAGAAAGCCATCTCCGACGGCCCCGGACTCATCGCGCAGGCCGTCGCCGCCGCCGAAGCAGCCGCAGCGAATCCCACTGCCGTACAAGCCGGCTCGCCCGCGCCCCCTGCCGGCGGTCTGGTCACGAAAGTCGACCGGCATGCCTCCACGGGTAACCACATCCGCCAGTGGCTGATGACCGGTGTCAGCTATATGATCCCGTTCGTCGCGGCGGGCGGCATCCTCATCGCTCTCGGCTTCATGGTGGCTCAGCTCGCTGGCGGCAAGAACGGCGCGATCGTCGTCACCACGTTGTACTCGCTCACCGGACCGCCCAATCCGAATCCCACGCACATCGTCAACATCGTCACTGACTTCAACCCTTCGGACGGGATGCACTGGGCGGCGCTCTTGTTCCTGGTCGGAGCGGCCTCATTCAGTTTTCTGGTGCCGATCCTGTCCGGGTTCATCGCGTTTGCGATCGCGGACCGCCCCGGCCTGGCCCCGGGCATCGTCGGCGGCTTCATTGCGGCGACCATCGGGGCCGGCTTCCTCGGCGGCATCGCCACCGGATTCATCGGCGGTTTCGTCGCCCTGTGGATCAGCCGCCTCAAAGTTCCCAAGGGCATCCGCGGGGTCATGCCCGTCGTTGTCATCCCGCTGGTATCGGTCTTCATCACCAGCGCTCTGATCATCGTGGTCCTGGGGCGACCGCTCAAGGGGCTGTCCGATGGTCTGGCCTCATGGCTCAACAGCCTGACCGGGTCGAACCTCATCCTGCTCGGCGTCATCCTCGGCCTGATGATGGCCTTCGACATGGGTGGACCGGTCAACAAGGTCGCGTACACGTTTGCCACGACCGGCCTAGCCGCGGCTGCTGTTGCGACCACCGGCACCAACCTCCAGATCATGGCCGCGGTGATGGCAGCCGGAATGACACCGCCGCTGGGCCTGGCGCTGGCCACCACGATCCGGCGTCGGCTGTTCAGTGAGGCCGAGCGTCAGAACGGCCAGGCTGCCTGGTTGCTCGGAGCCTCCTTCATCACCGAAGGCGCCATCCCGTTCGCCGCTGCAGACCCGCTCCGGGTCATCCCGGCGTGCATGCTGGGGTCGGGCATGACCGGTGGTCTGGTGATGCTCTTCGGCAACACCCTGCGGGCACCGCACGGTGGTATCTGGGTGACGCCACTGATCAGCAACCCGCTGCTGTACGTCCTCGCCATCGTGCTCGGCACGGCGATCACCGCAGCGGCGGTCATCGCCCTCAAGGCAGCAGGGCCCGGTCCGGTCAAGACCGAGTTCGATGCTGTCGACCTCGCCGAGGTGGTTTCAGCCTGACTAGGCTCGGACAACCGAGGCAAAACTCAGGTAACCCATCCGTCATACCCGGCTCTGCATCGACAAGCGGCCAAAGGAATCCCATGTCACAGCGCACTGTCACCATCGCCTCATCTGTGGGCCTGCACGCCCGACCTGCCGCGCTGTTCGTCCAGGCGGCCACAGCCACCGGGCTTCCCGTCCAGATCGGCAAGGTGGGCGGCGACGAACCCGTGGACGCTCGCAGCATCCTCGGGGTGATGGCGCTGGGTGCCAAGTGCGGTGAGGAGGTCGTGCTGACCGCCGACGGTGACGGTGCGGATGCGGCCCTGGACGAGTTGGTCATGCTCCTCTCTCGCGACCTCGACGCGGAGGAGTGACCCCGGTGTCCGCGATCGACACCCGCCACGGGATCGGAGTCTCCCCCGGGATCGCCGTCGGACCGGTGGTGCAGGTGCGGCCACCGGTCCGGCCACCGGAGCAGGAGCCGGCCGCCGCTAACCCAGTAGCAGCTGGGCAGGTGATCCGCCAGGTCCTCGAATCGGTCGCCGGGACCCTGGATGACCTCGCCGGCCGTGCCGACCCGACCGCGCAGCAGATCCTGACCGCCACCGCGATGATGGCCCGCGACCCCGGTCTGGCCGCTTCGGCGGACAAGCACCTGACCAGCGGGAGCGGCCCAGCCACGGCCGTGGACGCTGCTGCGGAGGAGTACTGCGCCATGTTCAGCGCAGCCGGTGGCTACCTCGCCGAGCGGGTCACGGATCTGCGCGATGTGCGGGACCGAGCCGTGGCCAGGCTCCTCGGCGTCGAGGACCCGGGCGTTCCCGAACTCACCAAGCCGTCCGTGATCGTGGCCCACGACCTTGCCCCTGCAGAGACAGCCAGCCTGCGACGCGACATGGTGCTGGCCATCGTCACCGAGTCGGGCGGTCCGACTAGCCACACCGCGATCCTGGCCGCGCAGATGGGTATCCCCGCAGTCGTGCAGCTCCCTCGTGCGGTCACCATCGACGTCGGGACCCTGCTCGCCGTCGACGGCGCCACCGGCGAGGTCTTCGTCGACCCGGATGTCGCCACCCAGGCTGACCTGGTCAAGCGCAGCGAGCGCCGGGCCAACGCATTGGGGACAGCCTCCGGTCCCGGCGCGACCATCGACGGCCACCCGGTCGCCCTGCTGGCCAACATCGGCACCGCCGAGGACGCAGAACGGGCCGCCGCGGGCGACGTCGAAGGAGTGGGGCTCTTCCGGACCGAGTTCCTTTTCCTGGATCGCGAGACGGCGCCGTCACTGGAGGAACAGATCGCCGTCTACACCCGGGTGTTCGAGGCCTTCGGCACACGTCGGGTGGTCGTGCGCACCCTCGATGCAGGAGCCGACAAGCCCCTGGCGTTCGCCGACCTCGGACGTGAGGACAACCCGGCGCTCGGCAGACGCGGCCTGCGACTCTCGGCTGAGCGCCCGGACCTGCTGGACACCCAGCTCACCGCACTGGCCACAGCCGCAACCGCCACCCGCGCGGACGTACGCGTGATGGCACCGATGGTGGCCACTGCCGAGGAAGCCGCCTGGTTTGCCCGGCGGGTGCGCGAGCATGGTCTCCCGGTCGTCGGGGTGATGATCGAGGTTCCCGCCGCGGCTCTGCGCTCGCGTCATGTCCTTGCTGAGGTCGACTTTGCCAGCATCGGCACGAACGACCTCGCCCAGTACACACTGGCCGCCGACCGGACCCAGGGCGAGCTGGCCACCCTGCTGGACCCATGGCAGCCGGCCGTGCTCGACCTCATTGCCGCAGCGTGTGACGGTGGCCGCGATACGGGCAAGCACATCGGGGTCTGTGGCGAAGCCGCCGCCGACCCGCTGCTTGCACTGGTGCTCACCGGGCTTGGCGTAAGCAGTCTGTCGATGGCTCCGACCCGGGTGCCCGCCGTACGAGTGGCACTGCGGATTCATGACCTGCGCACATGTACCGCAATGGCGGCAGCCGCACGCGCCGCTCGTTCGCCGCAGGAAGCCCGTGACGCGGTTCTGGCCCTGGCCGACAAGCTCATGGGTGACCTCGTCTGAGCCGGGCATCGGCCTGGGGTGGCGCCGCCGGCCATCGCGCCGACGATCGTCGCAAGAGGATTCGCTACCGGGACTGCGGACTGGGGCCAAAACATCTGACGACACTCAGCCCGCCACTAGCTAGCAGCCGATCTGGCCGCGAACTATGACGCACCTGCAGGTGTCCATAAGGGAACAGGCCGCTGTCGCAGCCGTACCTTGCAAGAACGCGCCAGTTCTCCTCGCGACTTCACTTGGTGGCGCTCAAGCTGTGTTCGAGGGGCTCGCCGTTCGTCATGAGCGATAACAGTCGTTCGACTGCAACCTCCAGGCCACGCTCCTGCATCAGGTGTGATCTGGCCTCGGTTGCGCCGGCCTCCCATCGGGCGGCCTGAGCAGGGCAGGTCAGTGTGGTGACGAGCTCGGCCAGGCGGTCAGCGGTGAGCTGGGTCCGTTTGATCGGAGCTGGGCCTGCGTCCAGGTCGTGGATGCGGCGCCCGTGGTAGGGCTGGTCAACGCCGAAGGCCACGACTGCGTTGGGTACCCCTGCCAGGAGGGCCTCTGCGGTCGTGCCGACGCCACCGTGGTGGATGATGGCGGCCATCTGCGGAGAGAGGCATCGGTAGGGCGCCTCGCGGAGGAGGTACACGTCCTCCGGTGATCCCTCAGAGTCACACCATCCTTGTGATGGCCGAATCACTGCGCGGCGGCCAGCCTGGCGCGCGGCCTGCGTCATGAGCTGGACGTCGGCGCTCGGATCGGCGCTGGGCATGCTGCCGAAGCCGATGAAGACCGGCGGATCGCCTGCGGCCAGGAACTCGCTCAGGTCCGCGGGCGGGTCCCAGGCAGGCCTGTCGTCGAACCAGAAGCCGGTCTGGCAGGTGTTGTCAGGCCAGTCGCCCGGTGGCGGGGTCACCAACGGACTCGTGGCGAGCAGCGTGGGGACCGTCTGGAGCATCTTGAAGAATCTTAGCGCTTGCTGAGGACCACTGGACGGTCTGTCAGTCTGTGATCGAGGAGAAGGCGAGCACACCCCGGGCCTGAGGGTGGGCGTACTGGCTCAGCTGGTCGTAGATGCCCTTAAAGCCGCCTAACAGGGTCTGAGCGTGGTTTGTGATCTTCCCGATCGGAATGCCGTGGCCGTCGACGTCCCATCATTTCGCGGCGAGGTTTGGATGATCCTTGGCGAACAAGATCGCGGCCGTGTTCTCGGCGTACGCTCGCAGCAGCGTGAAGGCGGCGTGCGAGTTCTCGGCCTCGGTCATCTGGATCGCAGCCTCGTGCAGACACCGGGCGCGAGCTATGAAGCTCTAGAAGACGACGGCTATCGTCGTGTACGCCTCGGTGGTGCCGAGCACTCGTCGCGCTGGCTCTAGGGTCACGCGGTGACGTCGAGCGATGATCGCCCTGGGCAAAGCACTGAAGGCCGCAGGTAAGCCAGTGCGGTCGTCGCACTGCGGGATTTCGCCCCGCTCGTCGAGGAGGCGGGACTCGCGCTCGCGCCGATCGACAGCAGGCTGGACGAGGCCCTTGAAGCCGTCTCGGGGTCGGCTCGCAAGATGGCTGGTGGCGAGTGGTCTTGTTCTCGCGCCATCAGCGCTTGGGTTGCCGGTATCGCGCCACAGATTGCCGCGGCCGAGCTGGCGGCGGTGGAACCGGGCGACCTCGTCGTCGCAGGAGTGTTGTCGATCGATGACGCCGTAGCATTGCAGGAAGCGTGCGGGTGCCTTGCAGTCGGCGTACTTATGGCACCAGTACTACCTTTCGGGCCCGAGCGCAACGGTCGCGGTATGCCCACACGGCAGGAGCAGGTTGAACAGATGGGTCGGGCGGGCCGCCCTCGCGGCCGGCGCTTCGACGTGCACGACGACCGGGAGACACCTGCGTGAACAGATGAATTTGCCGCGGACCGGGAACCGCACTTCAGGTCGGCCAATGACCGGCTGGTCGCCTACGCCTGGATCGTGGAACTGGCCGACGCCACCCATCTTCTGCTCTACGAGTTCGCCCAGCAGTACAAGCTGGGCCACTTCGGGAAGCCGGGTCTGGACCAGCCGCCGTCCCAGTCTTAGTTGGCGTGGCGAGGACCACTTTACCGGCTCTTCGCCGTTGAGGGTGTAGCCGGGCTGGCGCGTCGCCGCCGTGGTGAGGGTCGGAGTCGTTTGAGGATGGGAATTCTGACGCTGCCGCCCTGAAGGCCCCTGACCTGCCGGACGTTACCTATGACAGTCCTGACCTGGCCACCTTCTACCGGTTCATGAGCTCGGCCTCCGGGTCGTCGGGCAGCAGGTCAGGCCCGACCGGGAAGTAGTTGCCTGCCGTGTCGCCACCCCCGATCCGTGGTGTTGTCGGTGTGGTTGTCAGGGAGCGCCGCGTGACAGCGTCGTGCGCCCGCTCGCGCAGGTGCCGTTTGGCTGGCGACCGACAACGCTGCTGGTGACGGTGCTGCGCCACCGGTGCTCGGGTTGCGAGTACGTGTGGCGCCAAGACCTGAGCCCGGCCGAGCAGCCGCGCGCGGAGCTCACCCGCGGCGCGTTGCGCTGGGCGCTGGGCGCTGCAGGCGATCGTCTGCCAACACTTGACCGTCGCCCGCTTGGCCGACGGCCTGGCAGTGGCGTGGAACACCGCCAACGACGCGGTCCTGGCCGAGGGCAAGCGGGTCCTGATCGCTGATCCGCACCGGCTCGACGGGGTCCGGGTCCTCGGCGTCGATAGCCGCGTCTAGCGCCACACCCGCCACGGCGACAGGTACGTCACCATCGTCATCGACCTGACCGGGATCCGGGACGGGACCGGCCCGGCACGACTGCTGGACATGGTCGAAGGACGCTCTAAGCAGGCGTTCAAGGCCTGGCTCGCCGAACGCCCCCAGGGATGGCGCGACCAGGTGGAGGTCGTCGCGATGGATGGGTTCACCGGCTTGGAGACCGCCACCACCGAGGAACCGCCTGAGGCCGTTGCGGTCATGGATCCGTTCCATGTCGTGCGGCTCGCCGGCGACGCCCTG
>ENA-OFCI01000722-OFCI01000722.1-metagenomes-genome-assembly--contig:-NODE-722-length-18032-cov-3.568282_pt1 | contig 18032 bp, 13 predicted proteins | sample MGYA00153391_OFCI01 | MGnify analysis MGYA00153391
TCAAATCTAATCACGGTTTGTCTGGTGATGCTGCGGTAGAAGCCAATTCTTACCTGGATTATGCGATTAACGCACTGAGCTAGTAACTAGCTCAAATCCCGAAGCTATTTCCATCCGTTAGCGTTTGCGTTGGCGAGGGGAAATAGCTTCGGGAATTTTTTTGTTTGTCAGGAACGCGAATTAGATCGCATCCTCGGCAGTCTCCAAAATCCGATCTGGTTTAATAGCTGTAAAATGGAAAGGAAGTGTCGGGAGAACGAGTTTTGTCTCGAACTGGCACAAACGATATTAGTCTCAAACTACTATCTCACTTAACGTCAGTGTCTCCTGATGTTAACCTATAAACCAAACAATTATGACCGATCCTGACTTACTGAAAACCTTGCTTCAGGCGATCTCTGAGGCAGATTCATCGACTCGGATGGTAGCGGCTGTCGAGAAGTTAGCTCAGGCACGTCTAGAAGCTGCTGTACCTAATTTAATTGCGGTTTTGGGATACAACAATCCTGGGGCAGCAGTAGCGGCTGTAGAAGGGCTGATGGCGATCGGTCAGCCAGCGGTCAAGCCTTTGTTAGAGTTGTTGGATGGGTATAATTATGGAGCCAGAGCGTGGGCACTTAGAGCATTAGCCGGAATTGGCGATGCACGGGCATTAGATCTGTTGCTGGATGCGGCAAAAAATGATTTTGCGCTGAGTGTCAGACGTGCAGCCGCGAGGGGCTTGGGGACGATTAATTGGGATGAATTACCGATTGAATCTGCCGTCTTGGCTCAGGCTAGAGCAATTGAAGTATTACTTGCAGTATCTCAGGATCATGAGTGGGTGGTGAGGTATGCAGCGATTACAGGATTGCAGGAATTGGCGATCGCTAGTACTATTTCTAACCCCGATCTGACACGTCAAATCTTGGGACATTTCGATCGATTGGTAGACAGTGATGAAGATCTCACCGTAATTGCAAGAATTTGGCTAGCGCAGAAAGAGATCCAAACATATATTACTGAGCTATTGAGTCAGCAACCCGAACTAGAGCCAAAGATCGCGATCGATTGGCAAGCAACACTAGCCAAACTCTATGCTCGAAAACGGCAAGAGCAACCACATCCCGAAGGAGATCCGCACAAGTTTCGAGAGGTGGCTGCGGCGATTTTCAAAGGTGAGTAATTAGTTGATAGTTGATAGTTGATAGCTTGCACTGTTGGCGTTGAACTACCCTCTATCCTCTATCCTAATTTAACGAGTAAATATTACCATCAACCAATAAGCAAGTAATTCCTTTCGATCGCAATTGTTGAGTAGTCTTATAAAAAACTCGACTATCTGGCACCTTAATTACTCTTTGAGTGCGTTGATTGGAGAATCGTTTTGCTACGCGATGATTGTCAAACACTGGTAAAGTGCGTTGCTGAATCTCTTCGCCAGAGATTTGTCCGAGATCGGCAAAATCTTTGAGTGGACGAACGATCAACTCAGCAAATTTATCGATCACAATATAGCAAGTACGCGGTAAAGTCGCTTTGGAAAGCGGCGTGACTTGGACATTGAGCCGATCTTCTGTCAAAAATTGGTTTCGATCTACTTGCTCATCAGCAGATGTAGGTTCTTCATCCCAATCCTCTTCCGCAAATTCATCATCATCATCCCCATCGGCAATCTCTTCGCCAAACATTGCAGCTAGAGCATTGACATCTTCTGAATCTGAGTCTAAATCTTCTTCAAGCTCATCTGTAAAAATTTCGGCGATTGGTTCTGGTGCTGGTGGGTTAGAATAACGCTCTTTTGAATCGGAAAGTATTTCTCTCAATGCTGGTGTACGGGGGATTGGGGGTTGAGCGGGGATTTTTGGCGATGGATCTGTTGTATAAATATCTGTATTGCTCTCGATCGGTGCATCGGAAATAGCTACTTCAGCAATCTCGACGACTACAGGTATCGGTTCTATCGTAGTCACCGACTGGTTTGATTCGGTTGGCTCATCGCTAGCTGCCGCCAACGGTGCTGAAGAGCGACGACGCACCCGACGATTGGTGTTGCTGTCTTCCTCGGTGTTGCTGGCTGATAGAGATGGGAGGAGATCGCGATCTGGTGGCAATGTCGAGGCTAATGGAGCCGGATCTTCGTGACTGGAAACAACTAAGTCGGGTTGACTGGGACGATCCTCAACTGCTGCTGGTGGGATTGCCGTTGACATCACAATCGGCTCGTCTGTCGTTGATTCCTCTTCGATCTCGACTTTAGATCCACGTTTTTGCTGGATCAGAAGCTCATATTCAGCTCCAGGAATATTATTTTTGAGGAGACGACTAATGGTAGAATTGCTGACTCCAAAACGACTGGCTAGAGATGCGGTGGTATCTCCAGCCAGACGGTAGAGATCGACGATCTCCAACTTATCTGCATCGGTAATTTTTTTAGAACTCATGTTTACTTAATAGCAGTTCGTCGGCGAGCTAGACGGCGAGCACGAATGGAGTTATCAAATTCTAGCGCAGCGGCAACACCAAACTGCACAATCCCAAAAATCCAGAACACTTCCATAATAGAGCCACTTTCATATCCTTGCACTTGATTGTTGGCATAAGCAAACCAAGTGTCAGCGATATAGAAACATAATACAGCTTGAGCGGTCATCCGCCAGGGTAATCCCAATTGACCGCCCCAGAACCCTAAAAATAGAATTGCGGCAAAAGTCAGCAAGACTAAATCGCAGAGCACATAGAATAAATTAAAGGTGCCCACAAGTGGCTGCATCGATCGATCGATCGATACTACCCAATCAGGAGGCAGCTTTGATGATGCGATCTTTCCTTGAGGGGGGATTGTCGGTGCATTCATCTGCACCATTGTTCCGCGACTGGCAGCTTGAGCGATCGTCATCACTCCGCTCTGCTGTGGTACCGTCACAGCTCTAGCTGAGAGCGTCGTCAGCCAGCAACCCATCGTCAGACCGATAGCAGCTACACCAGCGACTATCACCCATTGCTGACGCGCCAGTTGGACATCTCGATCGAGAATTGCGAGTCTCATTCCAGCGATCAGAATCAAATAAAACAACACAAAAAACAGATTTCCAGCCGAAGCAGCGGGATTTAATCCCCACACCATTTCCCAGAGACAAAACCACATATTTCCGCCGAAAAAGGCAAAGATCGCGATCGCAAATAACAGCCAGACTGTACCGCCAGAAATAGATGAACTTCGCCAGTTCCGCAGACATAAGCAACCAGAGATGAGTAACCCGACTTCTTCTAATCCAGTCGTAGTCAAAATAAACCATGCAGGGCGGGTTGTCTGTGGATCGAGAGCCAGTAATCGATCGAGATCTACCTCAGCTTGGATCTGTGGAGTTACGGCGAGTAATTCTTTGGTAAATAGTTGTAATTGTCTGGCTCCCAATAAATCCTGCCACTGTAACCAGAGTTCTTGAAATAGCCAAATACTAGCTTGTTGCAATTCCAGTTCAATGCGCTCATCATCAATTCGCTCGTTTAGACTCGATGTAGCTATCGATCGATCCAGTTCCCACAATGAATAATAGTCAACTTCTAGAATTAATAAATAGCGATTTGGGTTAGAACTGCTGACAGGATCGCGATCTAGTTCGATTAGTTGCTGCAATTGTTGTTGTGCGCGATCGAGTTTAGGAATAGCAAAAGCTTGGAGTAGGTTGTATATGTGTCCTCGATCGTTGAGCCTCAGTCTAGAGTAGCGATCGTCAGGGAGGGTGGATATCTCAATGTCTACTGATTGTGAAGCGATGATTGACATATCCGATCGGGCTGTGCCCATTCGTGAACGATAAAATAGCTATTGTTATTTAATACCAAATATCCCGATCTTACCTAGAGTAATATTGCCGATCTCCCTGACTGGCTCGATCGCACTTAGGACAATTTTTTCATAGGTTTGGCACTTGACAGCACTAAAATACCATCAAAGTATGTTAGGATATAGGGCTAGTACGGGTGAATAGCTCAGTTGGATAGAGCAACTACCTTCTAAGTAGTCGGTCGGGGGTTCAAGTCCCTCTTCACCCATTAAAAGTTCAATACATTAGACACGATCGGAACTATACTGTCTTGAGCATAGTTCTGGATGATTATTTGGGTGGTTTGACACGTATCGCCAGATACTGCGCCAACAACGACTGCTCAATTAATCACAACCGATCGCCGCCTGATGAAGAATACCCAAGCTCATATCCTTCTTTGTCTGGCTTATGTAATTGGCTTAGTCGTTACCTTTAATCCGTGGGTGAGATGGGGCATACTTGTAGCGGCGATTCCAGCCATTTGGCTCCTGCCAAAAATTTGGAAAAAGAGTCCAAATTGGCAACTTTTGTTAGTGACGATCGCAATCGCCGGATCTGCTAGTTTCTATCTAGAATTGCGAATCCCCAGACTTGCAGCCAACGATATTAGTAAATATATCCCCGCTACTGCCGAACGTGGTACATCCCAATTTACGATCGTCCAAGGCATTGTCGATAGCTATCCCCACATCACCCGCAACCAGAATAGTCAATTTTGGCTCAATGCTACTCAACTAAATGAAATTCAGGGCAACGATTTGCGCCCCGCAGACGTGAGTAAAACCGTTAATGGTCGCGTGTACGTTACGGTGCCATTACAGAGCGGCACGGGCTTGCAACCAGGCGTAGAGGTGTCAATTACTGGGACTTTGTACCTACCCCAACCCAATGCTAATCCTGGGGGGTTCAGTTTTCGCGATTATTTGAGTCAATCGGGTGGATTTGCGGGAATGCGGGGGGTACAGTTGCGGGTACCGGATGAGAAACAGACGCAGCAATGGAGTTGGGGAAAGTTGCGGGCGCGGATTGCAGCGGCGCAAGTAAAGTGGTTAGATGTGCCAGTTGGGCCGTTAGTAACGGCGATGGTATTAGGCTCGGATGCGGTAGATTTACCGTTTGATTTGCGCGATCGATTTGTGCGCGTCGGATTAGCTCACGCGCTGGCTGCGTCTGGATTTCAAGTCTCGCTGATTCTCAATGCGATCCTCTCACTCACCCGCAAGCGATTGTCGGTGGTAGCACAGTCGAATCTAGGCGCGGTAGCTTTACTGATTTTCCTGGGTTTGACTGGCTTCCAGCCCGCTGTAGTGCGATCGGTAGTGATGGGAATGGCAGTATTAATCGGGTTGCGAACCAACCGAAAAATTAATCAGCTCAGTTCGCTATTTATCGCCGGAACGTTATTATTAATCATCAATCCTTTATGGGTTTGGGATATTGGATTTGAGTTGAGTTTTTTGGCAACATTAGGATTGATTGTTACAGTTGAGCCATTACAGGAAAAGTTAGATTGGCTACCACCAACGATCGCCGATCTAATTACCGTTCCCCTAGCTGCATCGATCTGGACATTACCAATTCAACTATATGTTTTCAAAGTTTTCCCCTTCTATAGTTTACCCGCAAATATTCTGACTAGCCCACTGATTAGTATCATTAGTATCGGTGGTACGATTGGGGCACTAATTGGATCGATCGTCCCGATTTTGGGTAGTGCTGTTTCCTGGATGCTGTATTTACCTACTCAGCTCTTAATCGGCATAGTCAATTTATTTAATTATCTTCCAGGTACATCATTCGCCGTCGGGCAGATTGCGCTGTGGCAATTGTTCGCTCTTTATGGAATAATATTGGGCGTATGGATATTTCCTAAATGGCAAAAGAACTGGAAAATACCAGCATCGATCGGTATCTTGCTAGTGATTGTCCCCCTAGCCATCTGGAAAACAACCGAACTACAAATTACCGCATTGGCTAGTAAAGATAGCCAAATCTTAGTCATCCAAGATCGCGGACATACAATCTTAATTAATAGTGGAAATGAGAGTATCGCTAGGTTTGTAGTGCTACCATTTTTACAACAACAAGCCATAAATCGGATCGATAGAGCCATCGATTTCAATCGAGATCTCCCTGTCTCAAACAGTTGGCAAACCTTGACACAGACTATCCCGATCGCTCGTTTTCATAGTATTGGTGGTGAAAGCAGAAACACTGGCATAATTAAATTCGAGCCATTACCAATTGGTAAAGTTCAGAAATTCGATCGAGTAGAAATTACCACCATCGAAACTAATCCAGCGATCTTCCAGATCGAAATCCCTGAATCCAAGCAAAAATGGCTAATTATCGGCGACAATATCGCAGATCGAGCACAACAAGCGATCGATCTCGAACAACTTACCCCAGTTCAAACTCTATATTGGAGTGGTGGTAGACTAGCGGAGCGAGCGATCGCTAAAATACATCCAAAAGTAGCGATCGCCGCTACAGCCAATCCCGATCCAGAAACAGTTAAACTATTAGAACAAAATAACGTTCGGGTTTATTATACCGATCGAGATGGAGCAATTCAATGGACACCCACGGGTGAATTTAAGCCATATTTGGAAGGGGAAAAACTTTAAATAGTTGACAGTTGACAGTTGACAGTTGACAGCTATTAACTATCAATTATCAACTATTTACACAGATGTGAGGAAGGGTAAAATTACCTCATACAGTTCGGCGGGATATTCTTCGTGCAATCCTAGTGTTCCAGGTAAAGTGTGACTGATGACATTAGTAACTTCGGAGAGAGCCAACATTTCGGCTTTGGATTTGGGTGGGCTATTTTCACCGATCGCGACCAGCACGGGTATACTTAGGGACTGAAGATGGGCGATGGCTGCGGATCGATCGAGATAAGGATCTAGTCCCCCAGTTACAAACGCGGCTGCGCCATATCTGGCTCCTGAGTGTTGCGTCACTTGTCGTTTTCGAGCGAGTAAATCGGGAGTCAATTTACTTATATCGCTGTAAACGTGTCGCCGATACATGAATTCGAGAAAGCTAGGCGTAGTAGTAAGTTGATACAAAAATTGACCCATAATTGGTGTCCGAATTAGTTCGCGGACTCCTTTCAACCACGGTTTCTGTCCCCGCGCCATCGTCGGCAATGGCCCCCGCCAAGTCGGAGCGACTAAAACTAACTTAGACACGATATTTGGCACTGTAGCGGCGAGATTTAGGGCATATCCGGCGGCATGTCCAGCCGAGACTATCCTCAATGAGGATGAGTAATTATCCCGCACAAAGTCCGCCAAAAACTGGCGATAGAGCGACGGCGCATAGTCTAAACGGGGACGAGCGGAATCACCAAAACCTGGAAAGTCAATACTAGTAACCTGAAACTGCGATTTCAACCGAGCTGCTAAACCTGACATTTCAGTGCGACTAGAAACGGTACTAAAAGAAGGTAGTAACAGAATCGATTCGCCAATACCTACAGTTTCATAAGCAATGCTTAATGGTTGTTCTTGCCAATACCACTGATATTTGGACGCGGTAGCTGTGACAACTGGATATTTACTACTAGCAAGATTGGACATCAACAATCACCTCAGAAGTTTAGTAATTTTTTGGGCAGATCTTAACTATTAATTGCGCTCTAAGCCTCTATTTTAACAACACCATCACTCTCTAACCAACTCGCGATCGCGATCGAGCTACTAACTTTTAACCAAAGCGGTTTCAATCGTTGGCATTCCAGTAGGTATAGCTGTTGCCATATCGCTGCGGACAGATCCCCGACTTCTCTAAGAAGTCGGGGATCTTCTGGGTTTCAAGGATTTTTGCATGTCTTAACCGCTCGTGAGCGATTGCTATAGCTAACTTTTAACGCCCAATTTAGTTGCCCAACCAGAGAATCTACGCCAATTAGCTTTTACGACTTTATGCTGAACGATAAAGTGGATGACAATCAGGATCGCAAAAACTTTTGAGGTGCGACTGTGAGCTGCGGTGGCTGAAGATACAGCTTCTCCATCGACTGGAAATATATCTGGCATGGGCAGACCAAACAAACTGATATTATAAGCATGGTAAGCATTTGATAGCCAGTAACCACTCAGCGGTACCGCAAACATCATCAGATACAGCACGGTGTGTAAAGCAGTCGTAAAATACCAACTCTGAGTTAATTTAGGGAAATGTTTACTATATTTTCGTCCCCAAACTCTCACTAATAGGTACCCACGCCAACCGAGCAGCAGCAGTACGAGAACACCAAAAGATTTGTGAGCGTCATATAGTAGTTCTCGAAAGCTGACTTCACCCTGAAGTTCACCCATAATCTTGCCACTCACAAACAAGATCGCGTAAAACATCGCCATCCACCAGTGAACGGACATCAGTTGTTTGAAGACAGAATTTAGCCTGGGTTTTGGTGTTGCTGCTGACATCTAAAATATCCGTTGAGTTGTGCGCTATGACGATCCTAAATCAGACCCTTAGAACCTTGATAGTGGTGCGTTACGGCTTGAGCCTAACACACCCTACACTTAACTTACTGCAACAAATCGCTCTCAACTGTCAACTGTCAACTGCCAACTGTTTACCGATCGAGCTGTAAAATGTAGATCGTCTGTCCCAATTTCTCCAAATCTTCCGGAATTAAATCGCGATCGATTGAAGTAAATAGATATATACCCGCGTCTCCATGACAGCGGCTTCGCATGACACTACAAATCTAAAACATATGGCGAAGAAAGGCATTGTGACGGCAGCACTATTAGTAGGGGCTGCTGGAGCGGGATTTGCAGGTTATAAATACCTTTATAGCGGACAGAGTAACCCTGGCGATCTAGCAGCGGTGATTCCCGCAGACGCATACATGGCGGCGTATATCTCTAACGAACCAGAAGCCTGGGCAAAGTTACAAAAATTTGGGACACCAGCAGCGCAAAGAGTCATTACAGCTCAAATCAAAGAAGCCGAACAAAAGTTTCTGGCTCAGAGCAAAATGGACTTTAACAATGATATTCAGCCGTGGCTGGGTAATACAATGGTGGCAATATTACCAGATGCTGACGATCGATCGGCTAAACCTCAGATCTTGATGGCGATCGGCATTAAAGATAAAATCAAGGCTCTAGACTTTGCGAATAAGCTCAAAGCTCAAAGCAAAGAACCGACTAAAAAACTCGAATACAAAGGGATCGAGATAACGGATAATGGTCAGGGTAGTAGCGAAATATTTAGTGCGATCGTTAACGATCGATTAGTCGTCGCACCCGAACAACGGACTCTAGAACTCGCTATCGATACCGCCAAAGGGCAATCCTCACTTGCGAGTAAAGCAGGTAATGATTGGTTCAAAGCCGATACCCTCCAGCTCAAACAGCCGATTATGGCATTTTATCTGCCTGACTATCTCCAAGGTGTTCAGCAGCTAATCAAATCTGGTAGACAACCAGTCACGCTCGATCCGGCTACCCTCACTCAGTTGAAAAAAATCCAGTCCCTCGGTGGTGGCATTGCGATCGATGATGCTGGGATTAGAATGAAATTGATTGCTAAAACTGACGGAACTACACTGAGTTTACCAACTACATCGGCTAAAGCGATCGGGAGTTTCCCCACTGATACCTTTGCGCTGATTGGGGGGACTGGCTTGAGCCAAATTTGGACAGAGGCGAATAAAGTCGCTCAGACTCAACCAGGAACTCAACAAATTTTTACTCAAATGCGGCAGGGATTCACCCAGTCTACCCAGTTGGATCTCGATAAAGATGTATTTGGCTGGATGGGTGGTGAATATACCGTAGGCATGATGCCTGTAAATACGGGGATTACCGCTATGGCGGGCTTTGGCGGTGCCTTGACGATCGATAGTACCGATCGCGCCGTTACCGACAATACCATGACCAAATTGGTCAATCTAGCCAAAGGTTATGGTTTGAGTGCCGAACAACGTCAAGTTGGAAGTACCCAGATCTCCGACATCAAGGCTCCGGCTGGACAAGGTACGCTATTGAGTTATGGCTGGTTGAGTGACAAATCTTTGACGGTAGCGATGGGCGACGGCTTGCTGGACAAAATTGCCAACCATTCTGGCGAGTCGATCGATCGTACCCCAAATTTTGCCGCCACTATGGGCGCGATGCCCTCGCAAAAGCAGAGTTACACCTACATCGATATTGAAAAAGTATACGGTCTATTCAATGGTAAGATGAGCGGCTCGATGGGTACCATTCCCGCAGATGTCCATGCAATGATTACTTCTGTGCAGGGATTGGGAATAAGTTCGACTCAACCAGATAAAAATACCAATCAAGTTGAAGCTTTACTCACGCTCAAACCCAACAAGTAGGGATGACATATTTGCAATTGAACTTATCGATCGATGGTCATGTAGATCGATCGATATTTATTAAATCGACTCGATTAGACTCGTTCGCGGAGCGTACCGGAGGTAATCGAACCCAATAATTAAAACTTATGCTAACCACTGCTCTAAATTAGCGCGATACATATTACTCGATTAATGTTTATTTAGATCGATCGCTATTTAGACTCGATCGTATCGCTTGTTTAAAACTATTTTACGATCGATCTACATCCAACCAAGCTACCAAATCATTCATCTGACTCCTAATTCAGAAATCGGTTGAATTGACCGATCTGCTTAAAAATAGACATCGACTTCTCGAACCTCAGAACTAATTTTGAAAGAAGTTTGAACTTCGCTAAAAGGTGATAATAAAGACTCTAAAAAACCTTTCGCAAATTCGTCATGAGGGAACCTTTGTCATCAGAATGATTCATTTAATTAATTTATATTTATTTTGATTCTTACTATCGATCGATACCCAATTCACGCCAGTAGGATGGGCACTGCCCAACAGCTATATTTTAGGTATTGTTAACGCTATATAGCAATCCCAAATGAAAAGCTAGGTTGATGTAGTGTGTATTAGGCACAAGCCGTAATGCACCAGTATTTGATACTAAGGATCTGATTTAGGATCGCTATAGTCATCTGCGCCGCCCTAATTATTTAGTTAACTTTATCCAAAAAAATCAGTTTTAGCTTAATCTAGAGCTTATAATAGCTACACAAACTACCCCTGTTTATTAAGTTGGTTTAATAACCACAACGAACCAACAATGCCGATAAAATGAGCTGTAATCGTGTGCGTATTAGCGAGAACGATAAAAATATCCAAAGGCTGAATAATCTTACTCAAAGCATCAGGGCTGAATAGGGCAAAAGATGTGACAGAGGATAGGGACTTACCCAACAGCGTTCCAGCGATCGATTCTGCACCTAGTACACTAGATCCCATCCCCAGCACCGAAGACAATAAACCCCACCGGACGATTTTAATTGTCTCAGCTTTTTTGGGACGGAGAGCGGGATTTTTGAGCTTGCGAGAGGTCATCACATAGCGAAATGACCAGTAAGTGCTGCCGTACAGTAGCACCAGCAAGCCACCTACAGCAAAAAGTAGGCTTCCACCCGTACCAGGATTAGTCGCGCTGCTGGCAAAGGGCAAGGCAAATAGGAAAATTAAACTTGAAACCACAGCTAAAATAAGTTGCAGCCAAAATCCCGCCCAGCCTACCCGTCGGAGTTGGGCGGCAATTTTTTTAACCGTTTGTGGAGTGTTACTGTTGATTTCCAGATTTGACATGAATATTAGTTAAGAAATTAATAAGAATATCGGATAATTATCCCTTGACTTAAATTGAATGAGTTAAGCTAAAAACTGGGTATATAGATTCGTTGGCGCAGCCTCTCCTGTCCGCTCTTGCTTCCATCGTCGAAATTGGAGGTTTCCTCCAATGGGAACAAAGGCGGGAGCAAGCCGCTGTGAGAATCGAACAATCTGCTCCCCCCGTTACCTACAAGGATTGTTTTCCTGTCTTTTTTTTACAGATTTATCGCAACCTGCTTAAAATCAGCACTAACACTCTCGACATTCGATCCAGCTTTGACGCTAGATGAGAATGAACACGCATGAACACCAACATTATAAGGTGGTAACAGCTATGAACTTTGAAGATATTTATTGCTTTTTCCGCAAACCGCCCCCACTCTATCTCAACCAAGAGTTGGCAGTTTGTTATATTCTTGATATTCTACTCCAAGGCGATTCTTATGGTACTGAATTGATTGCCAAATTGGAACACGAATCTTCCACATATCGGCTCTCAGATACTGTCTTGTACAGTGCCATCAAGTTCTTGGAAGGTTCCGGTACCATCGTCGGGTACTGGAAAAAAGTTGAAGGTCGCGGTCGTCCGCGCCGGATGTATCAAATTGATTCTGAGTGGACGACTAAAGCCAGAGAGCTGGCACATTTCTGGGAGCAATATTCCGATCCCGATTCGACATCTTCCACTGGTATATCATCTGTGGACAGTCCAGCATTATCGCTCGGTAGTTAGAAATTAGGGGAAACTCTACAGCTATTAGTCGATCTGCAATCTCAATCGATAAAGCAGGTGCCATACCTGCTTTTTTAGTGGTCAGATGTGTTAGCTTAGATTCCGGTATCGATCTACTTTTATGGCTACTTTAGGGTTCAAGTCCTCTCCTGTCAAAACTCAGTTAGATCGATTCGCAAACTTTAACTGTCAATTGGTTTAATAATGGCTACTAAACGGATTTTGATCTGGTATCGGAACGATCTGCGCTTGCACGACCATGAGCCACTGACATATGCTCTCAAACAAGGTGCGATCGTCATTCCATTATATTGCTTTGACGATCGCCAGTTCGGTCAGACTAGTTTTGGGTTTCCCAAGACAGGTGCCTTTCGATCGCAATTTCTCCTCGAAAGTGTTGCCGATTTACAAAAATCCTGGCAATCTCGCGGTAGCGATTTGACAATCCGGCGGGGATTACCAGAAGTAGTTATCCCCGCACTAGTCGAGCAATGGGGAATTACGGATGTCTATTATCATCAGGAAGTTACGCCCGAAGAAATTAAAGTAAGTACTACACTAGAACGATCGCTCAAAGCGATTAATGTTAATCTAAGATCTTTTTGGGGTCATACTCTCTATCGACTTCAGGATTTACCGTTCGATCTGCCAAATTTGCCCGAACTATTTACCAAATTTCGCAAGGATGTAGAACGAGATGCCTCGATCCAAAAACCCTTACCCACACCAGCTACTCTACCCCCACTACCCGCACTCGATCTCGGTAAACTACCCAGCCTTGCCGATTTGGGTACAGAAGCACCTCAGTATGACTCGCGGGGAGTTTTGGCATACCACGGTGGAGAAACTGCGGGGATCGATCGATTAAATGATTATTTTTGGCAGCAAGATCGATTGCGCGTTTACAAAGAGACTCGTAATGGCATGTTAGGTGCAGATTATTCTTCTAAATTTTCAGCTTGGTTGGCTTTAGGCTGTCTATCACCGCGATATATCGACGGACAAGTCCGAAAATATGAGGATGAGCGGATCGAAAATGACTCGACTTATTGGCTAATTTTTGAGCTATTGTGGCGGGATTATTTTCGGTTTATTTGTGCTAAACATGGTGTTAGTATGTTCAAACGATCGGGACTCCAAGGTGTCGATCTCAGTTGGAAACAAGACTGGGAGCGGTTCGATTTGTGGCGCGAGGGCAAAACCGGATTTCCGTTGGTAGATGCCAATATGCGAGAGTTGGCTGCTACTGGATTTATGTCCAATCGCGGCCGCCAAAATGTCGCCAGTTTTTTAACCAAGAATCTGGGGATCGATTGGCGGATGGGTGCAGAATGGTTTGAATCTGTACTAATTGATTATGATGCCTGTAGCAATTGGGGGAATTGGAACTATACAGCAGGTGTCGGTAATGATGCACGCGGTTTCCGCTTTTTTAACATTACCAAACAGTCCAATGATTACGATCGCGAGGGTAAATATGTCAAACATTGGTTGCCTGAACTCGCCCAAATTCCTGCGGCTAAGGTACATGAGCCTTGGAAACTTTTACCTGTGGAGCAGGAGCGATTTGGAATGAATCTAGGTGTGGATTATCCACAGCCTGTGGTAGATTTATTTAAGTCTGCCAAAGCTAATGAGGCAATCTACAATAGTGCCTTTAATATCTCTAGTAGTGCTAGCGATCGTCCCGTTCCTAAACGCCGCTCTAAGTAAATAAAGGTCAATAGACATCCTGCGAAAGTATTTGTTCGATCTTTTAACATCAACTATCCCAAGGATCGTTTACCGATCGCTAAAGGTTGGTTGAATGTATGGACAATTATAGTCTCTGTAGATTGATTTTGGACTTTCGCAGGAGGTCTATTACACTGGTAAGATCGATCGCTGACAACTAGGACAAACGGCATGAATTGTCAATTGGCAATCGAGTAGATGATAGCCTTCTTTTTTAGAAGTTTTGTCACCGATTTTCAAGACAGATTCATTTTTGAATTCGATCGTTTGATTGCATTTGACGCAGATCAGATGGTGGTGATGGTGATAGGGTTGATTAATTTCGTAGTGTTTATGATCTTCGGCCAACTCCAGTTCGCGCAAAATCCCCATCCGTGCCATGAGTTTGACTGTACGGTAGATAGTAGATAAACTAATATCATGCCCTTCGGCTTGGAGCAGATCGTACAAGTCTTCTGCGCTCAGATGTTTACCCGCCGCTAAGTTTTGAAAAATATCTAGAATGATCTGGCGTTGGGGCGTGAGTCGCCAGCCGCGCTCGTGCAATTCAGCTTTGAGAGAGTCTGCTGTGTAGAATGACATGCTCATCACCCAATTATTATCGTTAATTACCATCATATCTAACTTGGGATCTATTTGCAACAAGCAACAGTTATTGAGAATAACTCTCTTTAGATTAGGCTTTAGGGATTAGGCTTTAGGCTTTAGATGTTAGGGAATGAAGATTAGGCTTTAGGCTTTAGGTGCTAGGGAATGAAGATTAGGCTTTAGTTATTACGAAATGAAGCAACCGCTTGCGTTTTCAAGCCTAACCCCTAACACCTAATCCCTAAAGCCTAAAGCCTAACTACCCCTACCCGTCACAGACAACCCCTCGACAATCAACGAAGGCGTGTGACAAGGGCCATTCCAATCGGTATCTGCGCCGATGGCGACGACTTGTTTGAGTGCTGTGTAGACATTGCCACTTACCATCGTATCCTTGATCCGCCCGCTAATCCGACCATTTTTGACGCGATAACCCAGCTCGACATTGATCGAAAAATCACCAGACATGCCAGCATCATTACCCAAAATTTGGTCGATGATAATGCCCGAATCGAGATGCTTGACTAATTCGGCAAAGCTCATCGTCCCAGGTGCGATCGTCAGATTGACCAATCCAGGGGTGGGATAACTGCCCAAACCCGATCGAAAGCCATTCCCTGTGGAGCCAGAACCAAGCTGACGACCGATCGTCCGATCGGCATAAAATAAGTTCAGTTTACCTTCATGAATTAGCGTCAAAGTTCGGGTTGGCGAACCCTCATCATCAAAAGGACAACTAAATGGCCCCAGATCTGGTGCTTGAGTGAGCGTGAGCAGGGGAGAGAGCACTTTTTGCCCCAACCTGTCACTCCACGGTGAAGCTCCTTCCAGCACCTGTTTACCATTCATTGCTGCCTGAACGGTATCCCACAGCATATCCGCTGCCTTGGCGGTAAATAAAACTGGCACTTTGCCTGTGGGTGGGCTGACATTAGTTTTTGCCCACTCCAGTCGTTTGATGACACTCTGGGCGATTTTCGTCGGATCTAGATCGCCTCTTTGAGTTTGACCGTCGCCGACACTCAAAAAATCATCGCCTCGAATCCATTCTACTGCCAGATAGCCGCTCAATGTAGTATCGGTGTAGCTGCAATCTAGCCCTAGACTATTTACCAGTTTGGTGGTTTCGATATCGCAGTCCCATTGACTGTTACAGAGTACGTCAGGGAAATTCGATCGCACTAATTCGATCGCCATTTTGCCCATTGCCACCAATTCCTCCCTCGGTATTGTGTGACCTAAATCGGGATAGATATTGCGATCGGCTGCATTTAATTCGGGCGTTTCTGGCTCATTAAGTTGCGATAGTTCGATACTTTTGGCGACTAAGATCTTTGGCTCAACCGCACCATAAGCAACTGCCAATCCTGGCTTGCCATCTTTCCACAACCGCAACGCAATTCCTTCACTCTGCGCCGATTCCAACTGCTTGAGCCGATTTGCTTCAAAGAAAACTGGGCGGGATAGGGATTTAGCTTGGTAAACTTCTGCGGCTTCGGCACCCGCTTTGGCAGCTAGATCTAATAGTTGTTCGGCGATATCCATTGGGGGACTGGGGGACTGGGGGACTGGGGGACTAGGTGACTGGGAGACTGGGAGACTGGGAGCTATGTAGGGTGGGCACTGCCCACCATCCAGGTTTCAGGCAGTTTTCACGTTGGAAATATCGATCGCACCTAACCTAACTCACTCAAAAAATCTACTATCTCACATCTTGCACCAGTATAAAAACGCCGCTTCATGGGTACCCTCAGATCCCTGCTGTGATCTAGTCCTTATTTATCGGTGCAAGATGTAAGCTATGTCCAAACATTGTGTGGTGGGCTAAACCCTAAACCCTGAACCCTAAAGCCTAAAGCCTAATACCTAAAGCCTAACCCCTAATTAATGGATTTACTCCGCTCCTTACCCATTGGTTTATATTTAGAACAGCCGCTGACTTGGCTGCATCGTCTCGATCCGCGAGTCAAACTAGGCTGGCTAGTGAGCTTTTTGTTAGCTCCGATCCTCGCCAGTGCGATGTGGAAACTAAGTTTAGTTGGCATGTTGGTAGCTATTAGTATCCTCGCTGGTATCCCCTGGCGCGCACTCAAACAGCAGATGGGATGGTTATTGCTAGTTAGTGGTGCGATTTTGCTCGTTGGTGTATTTGCGCCAGATGCTATCAGTGTCAGCCATCAACTGCGCTCCCCAGATGCTGGGGTAGAGATCGCCCAACCCTATCAATATGTATTATTTAAAATTGATACTGGCTCAATCCACCTCAAAATTACTAGGAAATCGATCGATAGTGCGATCTATGCCAGTACCCTGATCTTTACACTGGTATACAGTACCACCGTTTATCTGCTTACCACCGCTCCAGAAGAAATTACAACTGGGTTAGAAAGTTTAATGGCACCCCTGCGCCGTTATCATGTCCCTGTTACCGAGATTACGCTTACGCTCACACTAGCTCTGAGATTTATTCCCTTAGTGCTAGAAGAAATCCAAAACTTAGTTCGATCGATCTATACTCGCGCGATCGACTGGCAAAAACTCGGACTCAAAAATAGTGCTAAAATTTGGCTGACAGTCTCCGAAAAACTCTTAGAAAATCTCTTAAATAGAGCCGAACAAATTGCGATCGCTATGCAGGTACGCGGTTTCACAACCCCTAATACACACCTAGTTCAATGGCATCAATTAAAGCTAGGTAAAACTGACTTTATCGCCATAGTATTTCTCTCGATCTTCTGGATCGCTAGATTTGTAGTTGGCGGTCAATTTGCTTGAATTAGGCTTGGGGTTTTAGGACGCATCCCCACACTCCCTCCACCCATCCTCCTAGAGCCTTGTACTGCAACCTTCCGCTCAACAACCGAACTGGCTCAGAAATATTCGATCGATTATTCCGACACGAGTCAATTGCTACTTTATTAGAAAGTCCAGTTACTAATACCGAGCTGAGTCATCAGGTACAGGTTGATGAGCAGGCCAAGGGTGGGCAGCAGCGAGAGGCTTTTTTGGAACGATACCACGGCCAGGCCCCCGCAGAAGAGCAGGAACACGAGCATCGGAATCTGGTGGCGGAAGCCCTCGTAGCCCTCGCCGAAGCTGGCCATATGGGCGAAGGCGCGCACTTCGACTTGGTTGTAGCGCCAGAGCAGGAGGGCCCCCACCAGCAAAATGAGCGTCACCAGCCAGCGCCCATTGAGATAAGGCACCGTGAAGCGGGCCTCCGAGCGGCCGTAAGGGTCGATAATGAGGATGCCGCCGCACACCAGCGCGAAAGCGAACAAAGTGCCGATGCTCGTCAAATCGACCACCAAGTCCATGTTCAAAAACAGCGCCGGCACGGCCACGAAAAAACCCGTCACCAGCGTCGCAAACGACGGCGTATGAAAGCGCGGGTGCACCTTGGCGAACAGGCTGGGCAGCAGGCCGTCGCGGGCCATCGTGAGCCAGATGCGCGGCTGCCCCAGC